>ENA-ORBV01000133-ORBV01000133.1-microbial-mat-metagenome-genome-assembly--contig:-NODE-133-length-152178-cov-11.192602_pt1 | contig 152178 bp, 126 predicted proteins | sample MGYA00237777_ERZ505514 | MGnify/ENA primary metagenome ERZ505514 (study PRJEB26160, sample SAMN06269048) | microbial mat metagenome | isolation source: Oligotrophic lake microbial mat | place...
TCGTACCTCGCACGTCAACCTCCCCCTATTATACGCTATTTCAGCAGAAAAAACACAAGACCGACGCCTTATATCCCCATGCCTGAAGGCAGGGGTCTTACGGCGCTTTTCTGATAAATTCTCTGTGTCCTCTGTGGTTCAATTTTTATAGCAGTCCAGCGCGGAAAAACCTAGCGCGTTAGCGCTTGGATGAAAGCGCACGTTGCGATTGTGTTTTGCCTGCACCTATGCTACCTTTCCTGTAAATACGGTTGGATGAACCCCTACACAAGCCTGTTATGGGATGGTAGCGACGACAGTCCAACGCGGCGCTTTAACAACTGCATCGTAGGCGGTTGGGATGGGCAGTCCATCCCGTAAAACAGGCAACGACCAGAAGTGAGACTTGGACAGGCGCGTCCTTAAAAGCGCACTACGCTTGGTCATGAGCGTACTAGGCGAGGCGTGATCAGACTTGTTTCGGCAAGCAGCGTCGTTTGACCCTAGAAGCCTCCGCATTTATGCGGGGGAGTATGTCACAAAGCCAGATTGACCGCCAGCTTAATCGCCTCACTGCGATCCATGCGTAACAAGCCGTCTTCAACATGTTCAAGCGCTATTTCACCACTCAACATCGGCGCGACGTTGATGCGTCCCGTGCTAATCAGGTTGAGCGCCATTTCGACCGTGCGCGGCGTGTGATGAAACACCCCTTTAACGGTCAGCTCGCTGTAATGGATTTGCGTTGCATCGAATGCAACCTGTGTTCCGCCCGGTAAGCCGCTGTATACAATCGTTGTTCCGGCAGGACGAGTCGCCGCTGCTGCCATTTGCCAGGTCTCGGCACTGCCCGCCGCTTCGATGGTTACATCTGCACCGCGTCCATCGGTTAAGGCTTTAACGTGGTCGATTGGATCACCGTCGAGCGAGCTTAAAATCACATCCGCCCCGAGCAGTCTGGCAATTTCCAGCCGTCCCTTCGAGCGCCCAATCAGGATCACTTTGCCTGCACCTGCTAATTTCGCCAACTGGATCAGCATCAATCCTTGTGCGCCCGCGCCAATGATCGCCACGGTATCCCCCAACTGGATTCCCGCGTTGGCGATGCACAGGACAGAACACGCCATCGGTTCGGTGAAACACGCATATTCAAGCCGTACTTCGGGCGCGACATGATGCAAATTTTGTTCGACGATGTGCGCTGGCACGCGGATATACTCGGCATACGCGCCAAAATTCATGCGCTCGTTGATTTCGACACACAACTGCTGGCGTCCACGTTTGCAGTAAAAACACTGGTTACACGGCGCGCTGTTAGCGGCGATCACGCGATCACCTTCGCGCCAACGTGTGACATTCGCGCCGACCGCGCTGATTGAACCACCGAATTCGTGACCGAAGATCATCGGCGGCTTGAAAAGGCGATGACCTCGCTTATAGCCTTTCAAGTCCGTGCCGCACGTCGTCGCTTTCTCGATTTTGACGACCACTTCGCCCGATGCGGGTTCTGGGATCGGCAGTTCGCGCAGTTCTAAGTGGCGCGGGGCGAGAAAAACGACGGCACGCATATTTCGCCCGCTCATCCGATTTCCACCATTACTTTAAGCGAGTCGCCTGCCGCTTTGGTCAAATGCCACGCTTGATCCGCGTGTTCCAATGGAAAACGATGTGTAATCAGCGCGGGTGCGTCTATCAGCTCATCGTGCATCAACGCCATCGCACGGCGCGTATCGTATGGGCTGGCGGAGTAACTGCCTGTCACTGTGATTTCTTGAAAAAGCACACGATTAACATTAAGCGACCATGTATCTTCTGGTTTGGCGGGACCATACAACATTACCGTAGCACCGCCACCCGCAAGATCGAAACCCATTTGCATGGCTTTTGGGCTGCTCGGCGTCACCAAAACGCTGTGAGGACCTCGACCATCTGCCCAGGACTTAACTTGATCGGCGAGATCAATGTCATCGACGTTGAAGGTCTTGAAACCCATCGATTGGGCACGTTCCAAACGAACAGGCAACCGATCGAGCACCGCGATTTTGTTTGCGCCCCAATGCGGTGCAAGCATCGCCATGACGATGCCATTAAAGCCCGCGCCTAAAATCACGACCGTATCGCCCTGCTTTACATGCGCACGATCTAACGCGCGCACGCAGCAGCCAATTGGCTCAACCAGCGCGGCGATTTCATATGACATGCCGTCCGGAATTTTCAGAATATCTTTCGCGACGATTTCCGCCGGAATCCGCACATATTCCGCCATACCAGCCGGGTATAAACGTGTTTTTTTGAACGTTGGACACAGCGTATAGTGCCCATGCATACAAAAATCGCATACCATGCATGGTACATGATGGTGTATCGCGACCCGATCGCCAACCGCAAAATCGATCACGCCATCACCGACCGCGATAACATCGCCCGCGGGTTCATGCCCCCACACCACAGGCGCACGCGGAGTCATGTACCAATCGGTCACATCACTACCGCACACGCCGCACACTCTAATTTTGACCAGCAATTCACCCGCAGCGGGCGCGTCCGGCATTGGACGGTCTTCAATGCGTATATCGCCGGCACCGACATAGACCGCCGCTCTCATCGTTTGTGCAGCCATTTTCAAAATCCTTGCCAATCAATGCTAAATTCGCTCAATTATAAACACGCTCGCTCAAAGGTGCTTCGGTTTCACAAGTGGGTTTCGTTGAGATTAGTACGAAATTGCACGGGCGACCCGGTGGATCGCCCGCAAAATGACGAGGGAAGTGCCGCTTTTAGGGTCAGATCACGCGTACAGGCGTACCGACTTCTGCCCATGTGTAAAACCACTGTGCTTCTTCGGTCGGCAAATTGACACACCCACGACTCATCGGGCGACCGAAGCTGTTATGCCAATATGTGCCGTGAATGCCATAGCCTTGATAGAAGTACATCGTGTACGGCACTTGCGGCAGGTAATAACCGGGACCCGACATATCGGTCGCCTGATACTTGACATACACGCTGTAATCACCCAGCACAGTCGGAGTAGCTGGCAATCCGGTACTCGTCAAATGTGATCGCACCAACACGCCATTTTCATAGGCGTAAATGCGCTGGTCAGTCGTGCTGACGACGATACTTTTCCCAATCGCACGCGGGGCGGTGGGTACATTGACAGGCGTATACTGCCCCGCCGCAGGTATTATCAATGCTTGACCCTCGTAGATCAGGTCGGGGTCAGAAATATCGTTGAAGGTCAAAATATCGTCAAGTGACACGCCATATTCGCGCGCGATCAACGCCAGTTCTTGCCCGCGCTGGACGGTATGCATAGTGCGTGCTGTTGCATCGGCGTTTGCACCTGTCACAAGCGGCGGCGGTTCCACGTCGATCATATTGAGTTCAAAAATGCCGTCTGCAAGTTCACCGGTTGGGTCGGCGCGCAGTCGATCTAACATGACCGGAATTTCCATCGAGCGCCCAATTTGGGGTGGATTACCTGGCAAGGCATCGATATTGATAGTGTCGCTTAACGCGACCAACCCAAATTGTGCCTGCGCCAGATCGATGTCAATCTGCTGCGGCAGCGCACTATCGCGGGGCGCATTTTGAGCCGCGGTTAAGGTCGTATCGAGATTGACGACTGCACCCAAGCTGCTCAACGACACCGAGAATGAGCGCGATCCATCCACTAAGGCGATCTCAGGCTCTGGCAAACGTGCCAGGGCTGTTGCCGCATCTTCGAGTGTTTGGCTGCCAATATCGATGCCAGCGACGGTGATACCACCCGGAATACGATCCGGCGCGGTAGCATAAATCAACACAAATGCGCCGACGACCAAAACACCGACCCCACCCAGCAAAATTGCGCCCAGCACCAACCACAAGCTCATTGGGGTACGCCGACGCGACGGCGGCGGCAGGGGACGTGCATACGGCGGAATTGGCGCCTGAATGGACTGACTTGGCTGATAATTCACCGTTGGGTAACGCCCAGTCTGAGACGGCATCGGCTGCGTTGGCGCGATATATTGCGTACTATTTCCGGTTTGGGGCGATGCAGGAATAGTGACGTTGGCACCAGACGATGGCATCGTGTTTTGTGGCATATTCGGCTGCGTTTGATTCGGCACGCCTGTACGCATCAACTGCGATGTGCCTTGCGGCGGCTGCGAGCCTGTGTTTTGTCGTGGGTTATTCCGCGCGGTTTGCTGCTGACGCGGATCATATTTTTGCGTATTCGCCATGTCATTAAAATCCAGTGTAACAATTCTCTCATCGTATCACATAGACGCGGCGGCGGATCATTTTGTTCCTGACGATTACCCTTCGTTTTGGGCATTTCGATACGCATGGCGCAAATCGTCAATCGGGCGCAGCACACCGCTTGATGCGCGATAGTACCAATGCTGCCAGCCGTTCACCGATGGTGCAGCTTTCAGTGAAGACGCCAACCGATGGATCGTCCCAGTCTGTCCATCGTCGGTGCGCAAACGTCCGTCGGTTTGGACGACTGCGGATTGTGTCGGTTGATCAAGATACAAGCGGTCGCCAATCTGAACATAACCAGCGCTAAGCAGCACACGAAACGCAATTCTTTCCAATTTCGGCGCGCTTGGCTGCACACGCCAATCGTCATCAGCCAGCATATTGACCGCATCAATGCGGCGAATGGATACGTCTCGATATGTCGAGTCGCGCTCGATGCCAACCCAGTGACGATGCAGTCGTTTAGCGACCGCACCCGTCGTACCTGTGCCAAAAAACGGATCAAGCACCAGATCGCCCGGTTCACTGCTGGCTAAGATAATCCGTTCAAGCAGTGATTCAGGTTTTTGCGTCGGGTGTAGTTTACGCCCCTCGGCGTCGCGCAGGCGTTCAACGCCTGTACATAACGGGATCGTCCACATCGATCCTAATTGTTTGCCATCGTTGAAACTTTTCATGACATGGTGTTGAAAGGTGTAACGCGATGCCACACTTTTTTTCGCCCATATCACAAACTCGACATCATTTTTGAGACGAATTCCTCGAAAATTGGGCATCGCGTTCGGCTTATGCCAGATGATCGTATTCAGCACCCAATACCCTAAATCTTGCAGAATCGCCCCGACGCGAAAGATGTTGTGATACGTTCCTGAAACCCAGATTGTGCCATCGTCTTTCAGAACACGCCGCGCTTCTGTCAACCAGGCACGAGTGAATGCATCGTACGCTGCGAAATCTGCAAATTGATCCCATGCGTCATCGACAGCATCGACGCGCGTCGAGTTCGGTCGCCACAGATCGCGCTGCAACTGCAGGTTGTACGGTGGGTCAGCAAAGATTAAATCGATACTGCGTTCAGGCAGTGTCGGCATAATTGCGAGCGCGTCGCCCGCGTACACCTGATCGATACGAATTGTTTCAGAGTTCATGGTTAATCGTTGTGGTATAAATAAGCGGCAGTAGTCCTAAATTGATTGTAGTGTCTTGCGCGTGTCGCGCAAAGGTGGCGTCATGGCGGTTTCTCAATCAAATACGCGATTCACTGGTTTTGAACGCACGTTGATCGGCGTGATTCTGGTCGCTGTCGCTTGTGCGACCGTGATAGGCGTAACCATTTTGCCGAGCACACCGCCGGTGCAGCCTGTACTGCCTGATGATTCTCAGCCTATCGACACGGCGCGATTGCTCGATACGCTTGGGATGATGAGAGACATACGGCGCGTTGATACGCGGCATAATCGTTACGAGGTTCCGATCAGCGTAAATCGAGAAACCATCCCGCCGCTGCTCATTACGCGGTTCATGATCAACCAGACACCGCATCAAATTGACAGTGCCATGTTAACTGTCAGCAATACAACCGAACAGTCTAAGCGCGGCACTGCCACCTTAATCGTATCGTCCAGCTTCGACCGTGCATTTGACACCGTCGTGATGCGTACCGAAAGCATTCCGTTCCAACTTGAAACGAACGAAGCGACAATGATCGCGCTGCCGCCGATACTTACCTTGCCGCCGGGCACGTACACGTTGACCGCACTGGTCGAACTTGAGTCAGCCGACGGCGTGCGCGCAACCAGCGATTTCGTCATCGACTCACTGACCACTGGCATCGAACCACCGTTTACGCTGCGCTCGGCACAAACAGTCACCGATTTCATTGCCCTCGTTTATCCCGATCAACCCGCGCAACAAGGGCAAACCATCCGCTTTACCAACGCCAATGTCGAAACCGTCAACAATGTGCCTGTACGCGTCACAACAACGGTTCGCAACGTCACCGAGCAGCCACAGTCTGGTTGGGCATGGGTGATAGCCGCACCGCCATTCATCGAAGAACCCTGGAGCAATGCGATTTACACCGCGCCAGAACAAACCATAATGCTCGAACCAGGCGCTGAAACTACATTCACCTACGATTTACCTGCCTTAAATGTTCCCGATGATTATGTAATTAGCCTGTGGACGCACGGCGATGCCCAGAGCGGACGTTTTCATAGCGATGGGCAGCCCATCGACAGCCTATTCAATTCGCATCCGTCGCTGATTGCAGAGTTCACGGTGCTTGAAACACGCGTGTCGAGTAATCGCGTATCCCTGACAACGACGTTGGAGTTACAAAACAACGAGCGCGATTCAGTCGATAGCGCTGTACTGCTCACACTCAGTCCAATTGAAGCGAATGACCCGGTACAAGGGGCACGATTTTCAGGGTTGGCAGCACGACTTGATTTAGAATCAGGCGAAGCACTCACATTTACGGAGACAATCAGCCTGACTCTGCCCGACGGCGCGTATCGGGTAATCGCATGGACGTTTCGCGTATCGCAAGACTCAATTACATGGATCAGTTCGAGTGAATATACGCAAACCTTAATTGTCGAAAATGGGCAGCCGCGACTTGAATAGCGATATTTATAACGTGAGCTGGTGTATACTTGCGCTCGAACTGCAAATTAAGCAAGGTTTTGACGTATGACTATTTTGAAACATTCTCGTGTACGTTTTGGTGCTGCGGCGCTGATAATCGTCGTCGCGGTGGCGGCATGTGCGCCGGAACCGCAAGTCGAAATTCCAACGTTGATGGTGCTGGCGACCGTTACGGCGATTGTACCCACGCAAACATCCGACGATATCGCAGTGATTAATGCGACGGATACGATCATTCCAACGGTGACAGCGATACCTGCCACACTTGATAGTGAGGCAATAGTTATCAACGACTCGCCGACTCCGACCGCGATGAACACGTTTACAACTGAACCTAAGGTTACGCAAGGCGTCGAAAATACGCTGGTGATGCGCGGCGCGCCCACCTTTGCCGTTTTCCAAAATGTGCGCGTCGCATCGGCAGGCGCAATTTATTACGTTGTCAGCCGCGAGCCAATTCCCGTTTATGCATGTCCATCTGATGCCTGTGAACTAGTATGGCTGCTTGCCCCTGGTGGACAAGTCAACGTCGTACAAACCGTTGGATTGTGGCATTACATCGTTATCGCCAATGAAGTCAACGGCTATATTCTGGCGTCGTCCGTCACCACCATCGCGCCAACCCGCTTGCCGACGCGCACGCCTACACTGGGTATCGTCCCACTGAATTTGTTTATCGCGACGCCGATACCGTATATCGTTCCAGCGTATTATGGCGGCACAAATCCCGAAAACGTGAACGAAGAATCCGCGACAGCCCTTCCACGCACGCCCTGGCGACGCCCACCTACTCAAACGGTGACGCCATCACGGACGCCGACCATTACGCGCACGCCAACGCAAGTTCGACCAGGCAGTGTTGGCGCGCCCGCGACCAGTACACGCGCCACACCGACATCAGGCGCACCTATTGGCAGCAGCCCGCCCCCTGGCGCATTCTTTACGCGTACACCTTCAGGTCCTCCGGTTGGTGGATCACCGCCACCCACAAGTGTCGTCAGTTTAACGCCGTCGTGGACACCAACGTTCACGCCTACGGTCACACAAACCGTTATTGAATCGACTGCAACCGAGACTCCTACGCCGTCAGCGACACCAACACTGACGTTGACGTCCACGCCTACGCTCCTGCCGCCGACGGCGACATATTCACCGACATGGACACCAACGCCGACTCTGACGTGGACACCAGAGCCAACACAAACGCCGCCGACCTCAGGTGGCTGATTTTGGACGAATACGCGCCAACAAATCATCCAGCGTGATGTGTTGGCGCGTCAGCCCAATCACGCCGAACACTGTATACAAAGCCAAATTTGAGGCGTGAAGCACAATCGCCAATGCAAGCGGCGCGCCTTCCGGTTCTGTATAACCCGTGATCGCCAACGCGAGGACAATCCCGGCTTGAAACGAGCCAATTCCGGCGGGGATTGTCGAAACAGCACCCGCCGCCGCCGAAAATAACGACGAAGTGACAATGAAAAGCAGCACGACAGGCAGCGCCGCCGCGTCGAAAAACGCATACAGCATAATGTAACCCGATGCGGCTGTCAGCGACCATGCGATGATAGACCACACCAGCATCCATACGAAACGCCGCGCCGACGTTAAGACGATTAACCCGTCGAGAAAACGACTCAAACGCGTTTCTAGCTGAAATCGGCGCAAAAAAGGCGCGATATGCAGCAGGCGATTCAGCAAAAGAACCGACCACGCTCGCTTGATTGCGATGATGAACAAGAAAATAAACCCGGCAACCGATGCAAGCGCCAATGTAAACCCACCTGCCGACACAAAATTGGGCATCGGCAGCACAGTCAGGCTCAAGCCGAGTAAGCCAAACAGGAACAGCAAATCGAGGATGCGTTCGAGCACGATGGTACTAACGCTCGTCATCATGGATACAGGCGGCACTGCGTTTGCGCTCAACAATACCCGCGCGACTTCGCCCGCGCGAAACGGCATAAGCGCGTTGAGCATGTAGCCAATATTCGAGATGTGAAACGTTTGCACCAGCGGCAGTCGACCGTTTAGTAAAACCGACCAGCGCACCGCCCGCGCCCACAGCGCAAACGCAGATGACACCAGCGCAAGTCCTACCCATCCATATTCCGCCTTAATCAGCGCTGCCCATACCTGACCAAGATCGACGGTCGCCAGCACGAAGAACAGCAGTATTACGCCTAACACAATGCCGATGAAGACTGCGGCACGTCGTTTCACAGTAATTCAGGCGTGTGGAAACACCACTCCGGTTGTTTTTGTGCGTCTTCCATCGTACACTTTCGCCGTTTAGGTCAGCCAGACGCTTATTCTGGCATTGGGAGCATAATGCATATTTTATTTGTCTCGAATTACGCGCCTCCGGGTGAAGGCGGGATTCAATTCGTGATGGGTCAGCTTGCCAATCGCTATGTGGCAGATGGGCATAGGGTGAGCATTGTAGCGTTCCGCCCAGAAGTTAGCAATCACGGTTGGGTTGATGCACGCGTAGAAATCATCGGCGTCCCGGCATGGAACGGGCTGGAAGCAAGCGGCATCCCTTATCCAGTGTTTCAACCGCTGGCATTGTATCGCGTGGTCAACCGCTTGCTGCGCACTGCCAGCGCGGTACATGTACATGGCTTGTTGTACATGAACACTGTATTGGCGGCGTGGATGGCGCGGCGGCGCGGTATTCGCGTTGTGATGACCGAACATGTTGGCTTCATCGATTACAACAGCGCGCTCATCAATGCGGTCGAACACCTCGCACTGAATACAATTGGGCGTTTCACACTGCATATGTGCGATGTGATCGCCGTGCTCAACCAACGTGTCCACGACGAGATGGCATCGCTCGCACGCCGCGATACGCCAGTAATCAAAGTCATCAATGGGGTGGATACAACGCTGTTTCACCCGGCAACCCCCGAAACGCGCGCTGTAATCCGTACATCATTGGGGTTCACTCGCCCGACAATTTTGTTCGCGGGGCGCTATACGCAAAAAAAAGGCGTTTCGCTGGCGCTCGAAGCCGCCGCGCACGATGCTTCTTTCGATCTCGTTATTTGCGGAAAAGAAACGGAGCGCATCACGACGACAACGCCAAATGTACGCGTAGTCGGTATGGTCGACCAACCCACGCTGGCAAACCTGTATCGTGCGGCTGACGCACTCCTGCTGCCTTCGACGGGCGAAGGGTTTCCGCTCGTCGTGCAAGAAGCGATGGCGTCTGGTTTACCTGTAATTATCAGCGATGACGCGATTAACCACGAATATCTGGATGACTCCGTTGCGCTGTTTGTCGAGCGCACGCCATCCGCGATTGCCAGTGCGATTCAGATGTTGATCAGCGACGATGCCCGCCGTGCTGAAATGGGCAATCATGCGCGCGCGTGGGCGGTGCGCGGCTTCAATTGGAAAACGACCGCACAACAATATCTCGAACTTTATCAATCACGCTTGTAAGGCAATTTTCGATGACTGAACGCAAACTACGCACGGCATTCATTGGCGGCGGCTGGGTCACATGCAATCGGCATATTCCAGCCGCAGCGCGCTTACCCGATTATGAACTCGTCGGTATGATTTCGACCGAACACAATCTCGGCGTCTTAGATCGAGCGGCGCTGGCACAAAAATATGGGTTCAAGCATTTCGGCGCATCGATGCAAGAAACATGGCTAAATGACGTTGATGCAGTGGTGATTGGCACGCCGCCCGATACCCATCACGCACTCGTCTTAGAGGCGATGGCACGCGGCAAGCATGTATTGGTCGAAAAACCGTTCGCCATGACCACCGTCCAAGCAGACGACATGCAAGCTGCCGCGCGTGCTGCCAACAAAGCACTAGGCGTGATCCACAATTTGCAGTTCGCCAAATCGAGCGCTGCTGCATTGGAGAAGGTCAAATCGGGCGCGATTGGCGATTTGCGCGGCGTGTTCGGTTTTCAAACCAGTAATCATCGCCGGCGCTTGCCTCGTTGGTATAAAGAACTTCCGCTTGGCTTGTTCACCGATGAATCGCCGCATTTGATCTACATGATGCAGGCGCTTTTACCGAACGCCGACCAGATGATGACGTACGTCGCGCCCAAAATCGCGCCCGATGATAATACGCCGCGGCTGGTTTCAACACAGTTTTTGAGTGAAAATGGCGCGGTCAATGGCACGTTGAATATGACGTTCGTCGGCGCGGTGAGCGAGTGGTTACTCACAATTTTGGGAAGTAAACGCACATTGGTCGTCGATTTTTTTCGCGATATTTTGCTCGATTTACCCGACGATGGGCGGCATGAATCGCTCGACGTGGTGCGTACCACAGTCAACGTGGTCGGTGGTCACATGGCAGGATACGCAGTCAACGGTGTAGGGCATTTGACCAAATCGCTCGATTACGGCAATGTCGAGGTTTTCCGTCGTTTCGCGGCACATGTACTGCATGGACAACCATTGCGTGCTATCAGCGCGTTGGATGGCGCAAACGTCGTCGCCGTCATGCATCGCATTAATCAAGCGCGCGATGGTCGTACTACCATTGATTAGCGGCGCAGCACAGCGACACTCAAACCACCTAATATCAGCACGCCCGCCACACCAAACACAATCGGCGTGCTGATCGTCACACCAAGCAAATTCATCCACAAGATAACGATGAGCTGTGCAGTAACAGATAACGGCACAGCATATAAAGCCTGCTCCAGATAGCCCGCATCTTTGGGCAGCAGTGCGGCGCTCAGGCTTAAACCAGGCGCAACCAGGATTAACAGCGGCGCTATCGCCCATAGTAAGAGACTTGAGCCACTGGCAGAAAAGCGCAGAACAATTCCGGCGATCAAAATCAGCGCGATCAAAGCAATCATTGCCACAGAAACGGATCGCGGTGGCGGAGACTCAACGCGGTGAGCACTCCGAAAACTCCACAGCAGAACCGCAATCGACGCCCCCAATGCGAGCGCCGCCAAAATTTCGAACGACCGTTGTGATGATTGGCGAAATAACACGAGTAAAAGCGGGATAAAAGGCACAGTCACGAATGCCAACCATTGCCAGCGCCCAGCGCTGATGCGTGCATCTGGCGTCCACGAGCGCGGATTTTGAACAATGACCAGCACAACTGCCAACACCCCCGCGACGACGAAAAAGTTGTCGCCCAAAATATAGAGCAGATCGTCGCGGGCGGCGTTAGCGCTTTCGGCTAGTGTGATCGACCATGAACCCAACAAGATGATAATCGCCAACGGGGTGGTAATCAGCGCGGCGCGATGCATTAGTAATCTGCTTCAATCGTCAACAATTGCGCGTAGGTCGATTGTGTAAAGTGTTCGTAACCGCCGTCGATATTCGATTGTACCCACAACGTGACCGCATAATTTCCTGGCACAAAATTGAATTCGTCGCTGAATGAAAGCGTTAACGACTCGGCATCGCTTATTTCAAAGAACTGATAAGGGCTGAGATAAATCCGTTCGCCTAAAACGATGGTTTCCTCGTCAATTTCCGCCAGATGTACGCTGATGAAATAGCGGAATTGTGTGTTTTCCGCTTCGATGATCGAAATGTCGAACGCTGCATCCAAGTGGATTTGATCCGCATTCGCTTGCAGCGTCACCATACGAAACGCAGCAATTTCGACCGCCACTTCAGCAATTTCGGCGTTGAGCGATTGGTTTCCACTGCCGCCAATATAAGCGATCACTTCACGCGCCCAGCCGTCGATGCGATACTCGATGGCAACCACTTCTGTCGGGTATGGCACATCAATCACGGCGACGGCACGCGCACCGATGATGCCTGCATCGATCGGCGCGCTCGAATAAATAATGTCATTAGTGGTCGGGTCACTCAACGTAAATCCGACTTCGGCGCGTACAGCAAACAGTTCATTGTTGCGCAGGCTAACTCGGACACCTATGCCATCGCGTTGCGCGCCAGTGATACTTAGTGAAGGGCGCGTAACTGAGACGCGCGACCCCAAAACCGAGCCATAAATCGCGCCGAAACCGGTCATGCCGCCCACGAGGATGAACGCCAAAATAAATGGCAGTTGGCGTTTCATGAAACGCGCTCGTAAATCAAGATATCAAGGTTGCGATAGACCAACCGCATTTGCGGGTGTGCATTCATGACCTGACGTGCCCTCTCCGGGTCGGGAATATCAGGACTGCGCGCTTTCACAATCACGAAACGCACATCATGTGCCGCCATCACCGCATCGATATTTTCCAAGCCCATCAAGACACTCACTGCGTCCGCCGCAATTGGCAGTTCCTGGGGGTTGCCCACGAGATCGGGCGTCAGCGCAACCAGAGTCGGACGTTCGAGCAAGCGTGTCATATGAAAACCCCACCACGTACCAACCACAACGACATCATCAGGCTGGCTGTTTTCGCGCAGCCACGCCGCCCCGTCTAATACACGCGGTGTCAGCGTTTGATAATATTCGACCGAAAATTGAACACGCGTAATCGAACCCATGCCGATCATGATTACGACTGATGCCGCGATCAAACCGCGCAGCCATACGCCACGCCACGCAGAAATCATCGCTGCCGCACCCAACGCAGCAACAAGCGGTAAAAAAAATAGTGCGCGCGTATAAAAAAATCGAAGCCCAACCAGCCAACCGAACGCGAATGCCGCGCACACGACAGCGTAAGCGGCGATTAAGACACGATCCGAAATATGCAACTGCCGGTTGAAAAGAAGCGCAAGTAAGCCGCCAGTCAAAAACAGGCTGGATGCCGTCGTAACCGTAAATGACCAATCTGAAAGCATGATGCGGCTGTATTCAAAACGATCGGCGGCGAGCAAGACATCGCCCGCGCTTGTCACACGCGTCAGATTCAGGATGGCAATCGCCACTGGCAGCCCAAGCACGATGCCTAAGGCGCCAAGCGGCAGCAGCTTCTTTAGGCTGAGGGCTGGCTGTATAACGAGATGTACCACAGCGAACAAGAACAGCGTAGCGACAATCCATAACGTTGAGAGATGGTGTATCGACATCATACCGACCGTCGATAACGCGCTCAATATCAGCGACCGCACGGTCGGTCGATGCCAGTAATTAAGCATCGCCAGCAATACATAGGGCATCAACGCCAGCGCGATGAAATTGGGATACCCTGCCCACGACATCATATCGGCACCTGCTGGTAGTGCAGCGACGATCAACGCGGCAATCAAAGCAGATTGCGGGCTGCGGAAAATGCGCCCCGCGAGCAAATAAACGCCCGCGGTTTCTACCGCCGCAAAAATCAAGGTGAGCGGTAGTGCGTTAAGCGCCGTCGCGCCCGATGCGAACGCGATCAGCGCATACAACACATTTGCGCCGGGCAGCACCGACCATTCCGTCGTTCCCAATTGAAAATACGGTATCAAACTTGGCAAGCGTCCGCTGGAAATAAATTGTTCCGCGAACAGGATATGATGCCCATAATCGGCGCCTGTCGGATAAGTACCGACGAAAAATGGAAGCGCCCGCAGCAAAACCGACAACAGCATCAACGCCAATACGCTCCACAGCAGTGCGGGCGTGCGCGGAAGTAGAGGCATAGGTTGTGAATAACCAAAGGCAGCACGAAGTGAAGACAATTACACTACTTCCAGAATCAAATCGCGCCCCACCCTTTCAGGTGAGGCGCGAATTTAAGTCAAAACAATCGCTTATTCGGGCACGATTACGCGGAGGATGCGCACGCCGTTGATGGTCAGATAGTATTCACCAGGAGGGAATGAATTGGTTGGAAAGTTGGTCAGAAACAGACCGTTCGGGTCAACCTTGACCGCCCATTCGTAATCAGTACCTTCAAAGCTCAAGGTGATTTCGGTGAATTCACCTGCGGGCAGCGCACACACGACAGGGAGTGCTTTTTGATCTGCGCCCAGTTCAAGGATATTATAGCCGTTACGATCTTCTTCGCCCGACGGGCTTTTGCCTTCGTTGAGGATATTCGAACGCACGTTATTCACGCTGCATTCGATTTGTACGGTCGTCGTGCTGGCACGTTCGGCATTCACAAGTTGTTGCAGACGATTGCTCGCACCATATTGTGCACTGGCAACAGAAACCCCAACCAGCAAAGTCAGAACGACAGCGGCGAGAACGACCCACTTAGAAGCACGATTCACGAGGCTACTCCCTTAAACATAATGAATTGCAAAATCTTACGTAATGGTAAATGAATGCCACTCCCTTGTCAACAACACAAAGACGAATATACAAAAAGTCGGGTTTGATTGTTCGCGGTCTGATGCGTATGATTGCCAACGCAAAATCTATCTTTCTTACTCTATTTCAAACCTACTTTATGCAGATGACGCCGGAACGCTCGATTGTAACCAACACTGAATCATCGATACCGCATGAAGTATCGATCGTTATCCCCTGTTTGAACGAGGCGGAAACCATCGCGACGGTAATCACGAAGGCGAAACATGCGCTGTTCACATTAGGAATCGACGGTGAAGTCGTCATCGCAGATAACGGCAGCACCGATGGATCACAAGCCCTGGCTGAACAACATGGCGCGCGTGTGATAGATATTCCGACGCGCGGCTACGGCGCAGCGCTTATTGGCGGAATTCACGCGGCGCATGGCACCTACATCATTATGGGTGATGCCGACGACAGCTATAATTTTGCCGATATTGCGCCGTTCATCGATGCCCTGCGCGCGGGTAAACAGTTGGTGATGGGGACGCGTATGAAAGGCACGATTTTGCCAGGCGCGATGCCACCGCTTCACCGTTGGATTGGCAACCCGGTCTTAACTTTCATTGGCAATCTATTTTTTCGTACCCACCTCAGCGATTATCATTGTGGACTGCGCGCTTTTGATACAAATGCAATTCGTAGTCTCGATTTGCGCACCAGCGGTATGGAATTTGCCACTGAAATGGTCGCAAAAGCGGCGATTAATCATCTGTCGATCGCCGAAGTGCCGATTACCTATCATCCAGATGGGCGTTCACGACGACCACATTTGCGGACGTGGCGCGACGGCTGGCGGCATCTCAAGTTTATGCTGCTGCTGAGTCCGGCATGGGTATTCATTCAACCCGGTTTGCTGGTGACGCTCTTCGGTTTATTCGGGTTAGGGTATGGTTTAAGTCAGCGCGCCGGTGATACATCATTCAACAGTACCCTGGCAGTCCCCTTGTTATCCTTGCTTGCGGTGATTTTGGGCGCACAAATCCTCATTTTTGGTATTCTCGCACGCCTGTATGCAAACAAAAACGGCGTTTTGCGCAGCACACCTTTTTGGGAACGGCTTGCAGATACCCTCAGCATCGATACAGGCTTGATCATTGGCGGCATATCCGTCGTGGTGGGGACGATCTTTATTATTTCCGCGCTCGCACAAAGCAGCGCGCCCGCGCTCATCCTCGGTTTGTTGACGGTCGTCCTCGGAATCCAGGTGGTTTTTCTCAGCTTCGTCGTCTCGTTGATTCGCATTCAAGACAATTTTACATAATTTGCAAGTGTACTTCACAAACTCTACAATCTTCCTTAACGATTTTCCTACGCGTTAGCGTTGATTACTTAACCGGATAATCGGTCGTCTATATTATTGGGAGGTTGTGCCGATGCGTATTCGGAACGAACAACGTTATTTTTCGTTGTTCTGGCTTCTTCTTGTCTTAGTCCTCAGTTTGGGGACGACCCTAACCAGCCTGGCGCAAGAAGCGTCGCTTACTGGTCTTACGACCGACGCAGTGCCAACAGGGATAGAAGTGAGTGCAAGCGCGATTGAAAGCGCCACTGTTACGCTTCCAGATGGTCGTCTGCTCGTCATGGTGGAACTCACCCAACCCCCGGCTGCCGTCGCTTTTGCGCAAGCAGGCGGTATTTCGGTCGAAGATGCCGCGATGGCAATTGCACAAACTCAGCAATTCGTCATACAAGCGGAACAGGCGTCCGTGTTAAGCGCCGCGCAAGCCAGTGGCATCGTGCTGGAAGTGCGTTCGGATACGGATTTTGTCATGAACAGCATTACCGTCGCCATTGCGCCAGAGTATTTTGATGTACTTGCGACGCTTCCGGGCGTAAAGGCAATTTATCCTGTAACGTTAATCGAACGTGACACGTCGACGAGCATTCCGCATATCGGCGCGCCATCGTCGTGGAACGGCACCTTTGGCGGTAATTACACGGGTGAAGGCATCGTCATCTCGATCATCGATGATGGCGTGGACTATACGCACCGCAATATGGGCGGCGACGGAACGTGGACGACTGGTCCCACCAACCGCACCACCCTCGCCGATGCAGAGCCAAATTTTGGCAGCCCAACCGATAAAGTCATTGGTGGATTCGACTATGTAGGCGACTTCTTCAACGGCGGTGCACCGCCTGCTGGTGAAGTGCCCGCATTACCGGTGGTCATCACCGAAACGCCGGATGCCGACCCAATTTCTTGCTCGAATATACCGTCGGATATGAACTCGACGTTTGGTCAACCCATCGTCACCGGTCCTACGGGACACGGCACGCATGTCTCTGGTATTGCGGCGGGTATTGGCGTCAACGCGGATGGCACGACCTTCGCGGGTGATTACAGCGCAGTACCGTTCAGTGCGATGAAAATTGGTCCTGGTGCTGCACCAGAATCACAAGTCATTGCTATGCGGGTCTTCGGCTGCTATGGCTCGGCATTTTCCAGCACGATTGCCTCGGCGATTGACGACTCGGTTTCTGGTACCTACAGCAACGGACGCCGTGCTGACATTATCAATATGTCGCTTGGCTCGTCGTTTGGTACGGGCGCAGACGATCCCGCGCTGACCCCTTATGTCGTCTCTATCGAAAATGCGACGCTGGCAGGGACGCTCGTTATCGCGTCGGCGGGCAACAGCTACGATACGTATTACACGACTGGCGCGCCTGCCAGTGTCGCATGGGCGCTGAGTGTTTCGAGCAGCGATGATGGTAATCCAGCCGCACTCCAGTACAACGCGCCCGGTCTCGTCACAATTCAAGCGGCATATGGTGGCGGACCCGGTCTGACTACGCTGCCGCTCACAGGCGATATTGTCCCCATGATCGATGTGGTAGAACCGGCAGATGCACTACCAGCAGGCACGACATTAGACGGTTGTTCCACGCCGACGAATGCGGCGGCATTGGCGGGCAAAATCGCATTGGCGGATCGTGGTCGCTGTTCGTTCGTAATTAAAGCAGCCAATGCACAAGCGGCGGGCGCGATTGCGATCATCATTCATAACACGTCAGCAGGTGTCTTTGGCACGCCAGGTGGCGTCTCCCAAATTCCGATGGTGATGGTCACGTTTGCCAATGGCAATACGCTGCGTGCGGCGATTGCGGCAGCCGCGATCGCCGCCCCCCCCACCACTGTCACTGGCAGCCTGAGCCTCGCATTGACAACCACGGTCAGCCCCGCGATCACTGATACGATTTCGGTGTTCAGTTCGCGCGGACCGCGCCGCAGCGATACGGCGGGCGGCATCAAGCCTGATGTTTCAGCGCCGGGCAACGTCATCGTCAGCACGGGTTCGGGTACGGGGACAGGCGTCAACATTTTGGGCGGCACATCGATGGCTGCACCCACTGTGGCGGGCGTCGCTGCACTTCTGCTCAGCAATCCGGTATATGCTGACTGGACGCCAATGCAGTTGAAGGCGTTGATTATGAATACCGCCAACAACGATATTCGCATCACGAACGTTGCGGGTGCGCGCATTTCGCCTCAACGTATGGGGTCGGGACGCGTCGATGTCATTGATGCCATGTCGAACAGCGTCATCGCGTACAACGCCGTTGCACCGCATTTAGTCGGCGTTAGCTTCGGCAATCCAGAAGTGCCGCAAGGCGCGATAGCCATCTACACCAAGCCGGTCACGTTCCGGAATCTTGGCAGCACCGATGCGACCTACGACTTATCGATTGACACCTACACCAACAATAATGTATCGGTATTCACGGTCAACCCATCGTCGATCACTGTCCCGGCATTTGGGCAGATCAATGTTGATGTCACACTGACGGTGACAATGACGGCTGCTCAGCCGTACAACAATGGCGATGCGTCAACAGCGACCACAGTCAGCTCCAACGTGGGAACGCTGCCACGTCACTTCCTTTCAGAAGAAGGTGCCATCCTCAACGCGACGCCGACAAGTGGCGCGACGATAAATTTGCGTGTGCAATTGTACGCCGCTCCGCGTCCGTCAGCCGATATGTATGCAGCAGTCAACCCGATCACGCTGCCCTCTGATGTTGGAACGAGCGTTGTTCAACTCGCGGGGACGACAGTCAATACAGGCGGTGCGCAGCCATTCGGTATTCAATCGTTTGTCACGGCACTTCCGCTCGCTTACACCGATTTGGTCGATCAGCCGTCGTATTCCAGCGCTTACGATATAGAATATGTCGGGATCGACAGTAATTTCACCGAAGGCGGCAATTCGGTAGGCAATGTCAGTCCATCGACAACCGTTTATTTCGGTATCGCTACTGCCGACGAGTGGTCAACCCCGGCTGAATTGTCGTTCCGCATTTACATTGACGTTGATGAGAACGGTACGACTGATTTTGTCGCGTTCACGACAGCAGCATCATGGGCAGGCACTACATCAGCGGTCGATATATTCCTGACAGCAGTACGTCGGGCAGACCAAAGTTCGGGACCATTGCATACGTTCGTCAACAGCTTGACCGCTGCGACGAACACGTATTTGCTGAACAACAATGTCGTCATGATCTCGATCTTGCCAGGCTTCTTGGGCAACTACGATAACAATGCAGTGACGCCTACCACGCCAATGCTGGGCGCAGGCAATACGGATTTCAACTATTATGTTGAAACGTTCACAGGCTTGCTCGGCACGGTCGATACGACCCCTGTTCTTTCTTACGACCTGGCGAACCCAGAAATTCATGTCACGACTGGCGGCGCATCCTTTGCGCCAGTGTTCTTCGATCAAGCCGGCTTGATCCCGTTCTCGTATAACATCACGGATGACGAGAGTACAGAACCGCCGCCGAGCATTCTGCTGATGCATCACCACAACGATGACGCGACGCAAAGCGGAAATTCGCAGAACTTCAAACGTGCCGAAGTGGTAGCGCTCAATTTGCAGGAAGTCGATGTCGGCATTTACAAGACCGCGCCCTCAGAAGTAGCGATGGGCGGTTTGATCTCTTTTGAGCTTGAAGCAGTCAATTTCAGTGCCGCGAACGTGGCACAAGTTGAAGTCACCGACGAACTTTCAACCAACGTAAGTTTCGTCTCGGCATCGGCGTTATGCACCCACGACGGGTCAGCGACGGGCGGTGTTGTCACATGTACGGCGACAATCGCACCAGGCGCAGTTGAATTGTTTACCATCGATGTCGCGCTGGTCGGCGATTTCGCGGGCAGCATCGATAATACAGCAACCATCAATCTGATTAACGCGGTTGACTCCGATACATCGGATCAAAGTTCATCGACCGTTACCGAAGTTCCGCTCGGCATACCGACACCCCTTACGCCTGTTGGCGAACAGGATGTCTCATACACGACGCCCGATTTCACCTTTACAGGAACGCCTTACGCAGACTGGTATCAAATCTGGATTTCAGGTTCCGATAGCGATTTGCCACGTGAAGGCTACTTCTCGTGGGTCGATATCTGCGACGGCACCTTCGAAGCGCAAGGTACCTGCACCGTATCGCTCGGCGTAACGCTCGACCCAGAAGGTCAATATTCATGGTGGGTTCGTGGATGGAAGAGCAATTTCACCGACGCTCAATGGTCGAGCGAGACCCAGTTCTATTACCCGACAGGCACGCCGACTCTAATCGCGCCTACGGGTTCAATCACCGATACGACGCCCGACTTTAGCTGGAATACGGTCGAAGGCGCGACGTGGTATCGAATTTGGGTGAGCGCGAATGGCAGTTATGTTCACGCTCAGTGGTACGATCAATCCTCGATCTGCTCCGGAGATGTTTGCACAACGTCGATTCCACCAACACTGAGCGGCGGCGCGCATACGTGGTGGGTACAGGCGTGGACATACTTCGGGCTGGAAGGCGAATTTTCGAGTGGCACTGACTTCTACGTCACCTTAGACCTAGGTGCACCCACCTTGATCAGCCCCGCAGACGAAGTCATCATTTATGATGATCAGACACCTGATTTCTCATGGAATGCGGTCGAAAACGCCACCTGGTATGAATTGTATGTCGAAACATCGGCTGGCGTTATACAGTTAGACCAATGGTACGACCAATCCGCAGTTTGCACGGGCGGCGTATGTACAGTCGCCGCACCTGCAACGTTCCCCTATGGCTTTTATCGGTTCTACGTGCGCGCATGGGCACCCGTAGAAGGGTATAGTGAGTGGAGTTCAGCAAACGACTTCCGTTTGCACCCGCCGCTATAGCCAGAACAAAAGACAAGCGGAGAATTGACCATTCTCCGCTTGTTCCATGAAAGTTATTCTTAAAAGGCGACCCAGTAAATGAGTCGCCTTTTAATTTAGTCAACGACCCCATAGCTAAAGCTAGGGGCTTGCAGTTATGGCGGGCGCGAAGCCCAAGACACACACCGCGTATGGCGGATTGACTGCCGCCCGACTCGCTATTACACGAGCCGCGTTGTGGAACTCCCGTTCCGTTGTCGGTCTGGTGTTGAGCCAGAGGAAACCGTTTGCTCTGCCTGAGCAGAGTGCCTTTTCGACTGTCCTGATTGTATAACAGAAAGGAAAAGGGCGCTATCCCTCCCCATGCCTAGGGTGCATTTCAAGTTAGTGCAAATTCTCTCGGAATTTCCGACTTGAGTTCGAACCTCGAACTTGATTGCACCAAAGTGAAATACACCCCCATGCCTAAAGGCAGGGGTATCTCGCGCCGATTTAATGATCGCTGGTTTTACTTTTAAGTGGCAGCGCGACTTCGAAGCGGGTATCACCCGGCACAGAATGAAGTTGAATGGTTCCACGATGTTTCTGTACAATCGTGCGCCACACAATATCCAGTCCGATGCCCGTCCCTTTTCCCACGCCTTTAGTGGTGAAAAACGGCTCGAAGATTCGACCTTGAATATCCAGCGGAATACCGGGTCCATTATCAGCGATTTCGATATAAACCCGTTCCGCATCTTGCCATGTACGAATGCTGATTTCACCTTTTCCGTTTAACGCGTCAATGGCGTTGTCGAGTAAATTCGTCCATACCTGATTAAGTTGACTGCCGTACACCGTGACACGTGGAAGGTGTTGGTCATAATCACGGCGCACGTGAATATTTTTGAGCTTGTACCCCAGCATCGTCAACGTGTTATCCAAGCCCTCATGCAAATTCACATCCTGTAAAGGGCTCTGATCCATGAACGAATATTCTTTCACTGCACCGACCAGCTTCACAATTCGCATCGATCCATGTAAAAGCGTGCGATTAAGTGCCGCCAAGGTCAGCGCGCATTCCAACCATGCAAACACCGCATCAAGGGTATTTTTGTCCGGAATTTGTACGTTCAATGCATCGAGTTCACTGTCGGTCGCCCCTGCATCGAGCAGCATCAGCGTAAATTCCCAACGGGCGTCCATGTGATGATCGTCCATCCATTGATTCAGCGCATCTTCGCGGTCGCTGCGCTGAAGCGGCGTCAAGATTTCAGGTTCGGCAGCACGCTGGAGCAAATCCGTGAGCAGCCTGAGCAAATACGCCCATTGATCTGAACTTAACGCCGCTTGATTGAGCGCTAACAACCGATCCTGTAAGTTTGCTGTCAGTTCGGGTAATTGTTCTGCGGCGCGCAAATTTGCTGCCGCAGGATTATTTATCTCGTGCGCCAAACCCGCCGCCATTTTGCCCAGCGACGACAATTTTTCATGCTGTTGGATCATCTGTTCGGTGTTCTTGAGTCGTTCCGCCATCGTACGCAGCAGCAGCGCAATCACGGGTGACTCTTGCACACCATCGAACTGTGATGGGTCGAATTTCAAGAAACGACTTGGCATCGTGACACGCGCTGTCGCCGTATGCGCCAACCCGGTCAACAGCGAAATTTCTCCGACAAACGAGCCGGGTGGCATCACTGCCAACAATACTTCTTCGTCACCTAAACGCTTTAAGATTTCAAGTTCGCCGTCGAGGAGTATAAATAAACCACGAGGCGGATCGCCTTCATAAAATAAGATCGTGTTGGGCGGCAGATTGTATTCATAACCCGGTGTTGTAAAACAATCAAGTTCGTCATCGGTAAAAGTCGAAAAAATGGAAAGCTGTCGCAAATCAGACATAATCGATTCACCTGTGTGTGCTCAGTATTTATTCTCTTTTGATCGTATCGACATTACGAGCGCACGCAACCTTTCGCTGGCAAACTTCCGCACTTATCAAAACGCTAAAAACTGCGTTTGTCACGGTCAGAATGATTGCTTTTCGGTTTTTAGACGCCTATACTACAAACGAGCAGTCGATTAGTTTCATGCGATAGCTAATCCATCGATAGAAAGTACTGCATCGCCATGCAAGACCTTAGCGGACAAACATTTCGGGGATATGAATTACGCGAACGAATTGGCGCGGGTGGTTTTGGCGCGGTTTATCGTGCATTTCAACAAAGCGTCAACCGCGAAGTTGCCGTCAAAATCATTTTGCCAGAACGTGCGAATAATCCTGAATTTGTGAGCCGTTTCGAAACCGAAGCGCGCTTGATCGCTCAACTCGATCATTTGCACATCGTCCCTTTATTTGAGTACTGGCGCGAAACCAATGGCATGGCATTTCTTGCCATGCGCTGGCTGCGTGGCGGAAGTTTACGCGGTATTCTGCGTGCCAACCCGCTCTCGCTTGAAACCACCTATCGCATTATCGATCAAGTCGGTGATTCACTCACGTTTGCGCATCAACGCGGCGTCATCCACCGTGATATCAAGCCAGACAACATTCTACTGGATGAACAACGTAACGCCTACCTGAGTGATTTTGGTATCGCTAAAGATACGATCACCAATGTCAATATCACATCGACCGACAGCGCGCCCGGCACCCCCGCCTACGCCGCGCCGGAACAGGTTGGCGGTGGTTTAATTCTGCCACAAGCGGATGTCTACGCACTAGGTATCACCCTGTACGAAATGCTGACGGGCGAACACCCGTTCCCTAGTTCACCAATGCAGCATCTGTATGAGCCGCTGCCGTCTGTCGCCGCCCGCCGCCGTGATGTTTCAGTTGCGGTCGATGAAGTCATTTTGCGCGCGACCGCCAAACGGGTCAACGACCGCTATCGAGATATTCAAACATTCACTGCCGCGCTGCACGCTGCTATGCGCCCCTCGCGCGATGAAGCCGACACGCCTACTGCGCGCCTGCCATCGATACGCACTGGCATCGCTACGCCGCCGCTCGATACCATCACCGATCAACGGTCGGTCGCGCCGCCTGTGCCATCAGTGCAGGTCACGCCTGCGCGCCGCGATGTTCCCATCGAACAAAGCGCCCAGTTGATCCGTATCGTGAGTGATATTCCGTCGCGCCCCGAAACCTTGATCGGACGCGATATGCTCCTCGACGAAATCGCCGCGCTCTTGGATCGCGGCATGAAAGTGCTGCTGCAAGGCTTAGGCGGAATGGGTAAAACATCGCTCGCTGCCGAAACTGTGGCACGCCGTATCACTGCTGGCAACGCGCCGATTTTATGGCTGCGAGCGGCAGGTGATGACGGTGAAGCTTGGTTGATCGCACTGGCACGTCCGTTCGACGCCCATCAAGCAGTCGCACTGGCAAAAGGGGATGCACAGGCGGCAACGCTGCGCCAACTGCTTAAAGACAACGAAATCAAACTCGTTGTGCTGGATGATGCGTGGGATGGCAAAGCGCTTAAACGGGTGGTCGATGCGATTCCATCTGGTTTACCAGCACTCATCACTTCACGTCAGCGTTTCCCAGTCGGCAAAATTCTCGATGTCGGTGAACTTGACAATATGCAAGCCATCGAGCTGCTCAATTTTCATGCGTCTGAAATGTTTACGCTCGATGACTCCGATGCTGTAGAATTATGCGATCGGCTCGGCAACCACCCGTTCACGCTCGAAATCGCGGGTAAAACGCTGCAAGTCGATGGGCTAACGCCCGTTGAACTGATCGCGCGTATTGCTGAAGCACCCCACCTGCTCGAAATGCCGGAAGGTTACGCCGCGCAAGGACGCAGCAGCGTCAATGAACTGCTCAATGACAGCGTGTTCGCACTCGATTTCGACTCACGCGCCGTTTTTCTTGCCTTTGGCGCGCTGTTCGTCCCCGATGTCACCGTCGAACTGCTGGCGAACGCCATGGATCGAGACATGAAGTTCGTTGAAGAAACGCTGACCACGCTTGCGCGGCGCGGTCTGGCGCGTCGCGAACATGCGCCGCAAGGTGACATCACCTACTACAGCATTCATGATCTCGCGTACAGCTATGCGCGCGCTGTCCCGTCGATCCCGCGCGAAGCCGTTGTCGCGGCGTGCCGTGCGTTTGCGACAGCACATCTCAATGAGTTCGATGCGCTCGATGTTGAACGCAGCAACATCCTCAAAGCCGCCGAAGCCGCATTCACAATGGGCGACAACGACAGCATCATCGCGATCATGCGCGCACTAACCGTCGATGGCAGTTATTTTAACGCACGCGGACACGACACACTTTTGCTGGCATGTATCAACAAAGCCGTCGAAGCCGCGCGCGCCGAAGGTGACAGCCAAGCCGAAACCCTGCACTATTTCTTGAGCCGTCGTGGCAACGCGCATTACAATTCCGATGATTTGCCGCACGCGATGATGGATTATCAAGAAGCGCTCGATTTAGCAGTGCAGCTTGATGTCGTCGCCCGGCAAGTGATTTTGCGCTGCGTGATCAGCAAAATCCACTCGGATACTGGCGAGTTCGAGAAAGCCGAAACGCAATTGGCACAAGCGAACGAACTGGCAGTTATTGCTTGTGACGACGTGTTGGTCGCGCGTGTATTAGAACATCGCGGCTATCACTTCGCAGAGGCGAAAAAAGATTATCAGCACGCAAAAATAATCTATTTGGAACAGGTTCAGCTTGCAGAAAAGTTTAAAGACCCTGAAAGGCTCTTTTTTGCATTGCATAATCTGGGTGCAGCGCATATGTATTTGAGTGAATATAAGGACGCATTACCGATTGCAGAACGGGCTATTGATATTGCGGTTAACGGGGATAATCGATTGTGGGAAGCGCATGGCTTGCTGCCCCTTGGCATGATTTACCATGCACTCGAAAAACCCGACAAGGCTACTAAAGCGTTAAATGAATCTTTACGTTTGTTTCGTAAACTCGGTAACACGCGCATGACAATGGAAGTACAAAATCATCTGGCTGAATATGGGTATGCGACTTCGTAACCCACTTCTCAACTATCAAGGAGAAACTCATGTACCGACTAAAGCATATTTTCACGACATTGTTACTTTGTCTGTTTACCTTGCCGCTATTAGTTCAAGCCCAAAACAGCGCCAATCGCGTGTATATCGTCGTCGTCGATGATTTTGGCGGCATGTCGCGTATCGTTGATCAAGTCGTCCAAGCGCCTGTGTATGAACAGGTTTTGCTTCCTCTGGTCAACGTCGCGGATCGATTAGGACAAGAGTTGATCGGTACGGACGTGATCACACCGGATATTCTGTTAGAAGGTGGCTTTGAACGCTTGCAAGAAAGTATCGAAGGATCGAGCACTGGTATTGGTGGTATCGCTGCTGAAGGTGGTATCGCGGGCGTCGCCGCTGACGTATCGGGTAATGATTCCACCGTACAAAGCGAAGGCGAAATTCTACAGGGTCAAGCGATTGCGACGCAGATCATCCCGCAGTATGACCCGCTCCCGATTGAGGGCATCACCGACACCGTAAGCGAGGCAGCACTACAAATTAATGAACTCATTCAATCGGAGTCATTGGTGTATGGTACAGGCGAAGCAGCGATAGAAGAAGAAAATTGCGCTGTACAACCCGAAGGTGAAGGCGTTTTTGCCACAGGAGGTGCTGGTGTTTTCGCAACAGGCGGCGCAAGCGTCTTTGCAACAGGCGGTGCAAGCGTCTTTGCAACGGGTGGGGCTGGAGTATTTGCAACGGGTGGCGCGGGATTTGCCAATGCGACACATGGCGAACGGGTCGTCGGTTTATTGGAAGAACTCCAATTCTATTTCGCGCCTGATGCGGACATCGTGATCCGTCCGGTCGATACCGAAGGCTTCACGACCAGCATTCTGCTCGAACGTATTCAGGAAGAAATCGCAACAATCAGCGCCGAAGATGCGGGCGCGTCCATCGTCATCAATATGAGTTTTGCGATTGTCCCGTGCGAAACCGTCGGCACGCTGGCGGCATACGATGCGCTCATGCGCGCGTTCGACCCGAATATCGCGGGCGATATGGCAGTGCTGCAAACCTTCTTCGCAGACTTGATCGACAGCGGCGTGTATAGCAATCCGTTGAACGGCACGGATACATTGCTCAGCTTCTTCGGTGAAGTGTGCAGCGAAGCCGACGGTTGCCAGTACGCCGATGTCCCGACCATTATCGCGGTTGCGGCGGCGGGCAATGAAGGCGAACCGTTTCCGTACTTCCCGGCGGCGTTCGCGGGTGTGGTCAGCGTCAGCGCCAGCGACGATAACGCGGCATTCGTACCCGTGAACGCGCTCGCGGACTATTCCAATCACGGCGGCGTCATGATGCCGGGCATTTGGGTGAATTCTGGCGGCATCGATATTGGCACGTCGTTCGCCGCGCCGCGCTACAGCTTCTTGATGGCGCTGTATCTGCTCGGTGCAGATAATGACTTTTGCTTAACAGGCAGTCCCGTTGTACCCGCGCTCCCGAATGACTGGAACGTGACGCCGCCGAACTTGCCTTTTGGTGTCAACGACTCGATTTGCTAAATTCGGCATAAAACGAGGCGTTCGATTGAACGCCTCGTTTGCCGAAACAGGTCTATCTTGCTGACGAGAAATGTAATGTCATAAGGCGGCTCGACGTTGATGACGACGTGTTCTACGCCGCGCTGGACATACGGCGACAGTTTTTCAGCGGCTTGGGCGGGTATGCCGAACAAACAACGTCCGTGCATCCCCTCCAATGTCGTTCCGTGCCGCGCCGCCCACGCTTGAGCGCGTTCCATGACGACCGACTCGTCTGATGCGATGATCGCCGGAAAGTGAATCGTCTTGTGGATACTGACCGGATCGCGCCCAAACGTCGCGCAGTGACCGCTCAACGCCGCCAATTTCCGATCATAATCTTCGAGCGGCAGCATATCACAGTCCCAGCCATCAGCGCGCTGAGCGACAATTTTCAACGTCACTTTTTCACCCTGCCCACCGATCCAAATCGGCTGGCGCGGCTTCTGAATCGGTTTTGGCTCGCAGCGGGCATTTTCAAGCGTTCGCCCGCTGATGGGAATGGCATCCCATGTGCGCGTGTTTCATCTTCGTTCCACGCCGCGCCGATCCCCATTTCCAACCGCCCGCCTGTCACAATATCACAGGTGGCAGCGATATTTGCCAGCACCGCCGGATGACGATAGATGCCCCCCTGTCACCAGCAAACCAACATGAATCCGCTGTGTTTGTACAGCGAGCGCGGTCAGCATCGTCCACCCTTCGAAACAGTCACCTGTAGAGTCGGTAAAAATGGGTTGAAAGTGATCAAACAGCCACGCCGAGTCGTAATCGAGCACATCGATACGCTGCCATAATGCCAGCAGTTCGCCATAACTGACGTTCTGCGGGTTGCTTTGAATACCCCATTTCAACCGCGTCATGCTTGATCCTTCTTGATGTTACGGCAGTGTCAATACGGCTCGCACCGCCGACGCGCCATTCTCCAATGTTGTCACGCTGATGCTGCTGCTGTGGAACAACGTCAACAGGTCACGTATCTGCTGTGCATCGTTGGGCTCACCATCCGATTCCACAATATCTGCAACTACCTGCAAATTGTCACCTGCAAAATACCACACCTGCGATGCATTTGGCAAAATCGTCGTAGTAGCCTCTTGAAACAACGGATCATCCGCCAACGATGCCGTTGAGTCGAACGCTGCGCGCACACTGTTCAACGTTCCCAGCGCGAACACGTTCTCGTCTGCACCCGCCGCCAGCACAATATCAAACGGCACATCCGGCGCATCGAACGTCATCGTCAAAATGGCGGTATCCCCCACCGTTTCGCTGCCCACTGTGACTCCGCTCGTCTCGTCCTGCGCAACATTGGTCACAAGATAGCGCAGACCCTCAACTACGCCTTGGGCGCGGTCGGAATCGGTCGCTGCAATGAGCAGCGCAAAATCGACTGGCAACGCACTGGCGGCAATAAAGCCATCTACTGTATCGGGAAATTGATCATTCAAGCCCAGTGTGAGCGCGAAATCGCCCGTCATCCAATCAAGAATATCGGCGTTCAAATCCAGATTGGTCGAAAACTGCACGATCGAACGCGCAAATTCCAGTGTCTGCTCAACCTGTTCCGGCGAAAAGTCAGGGTTGTTAGCGGTTTGCACAGCAGCACGAACACTCATCAGGATATTTTCATATCCGGCGCGCAGGTTCGTGCTGTGGATAACGAGCGGCGTCCCCGCCGGAATATATGCCGCGAATGACGGGTTGACCGCCTGCGCAGGATTACTCGCTTGCGTGGGCACTTGTACAATATCCAACGTCAACGCTGCTTCGCCCTGAACAGTAGCGCCAATCAGAACGGGATTGGTACTGTCTATCACCGAACGCAGCGCTTCGAATGGACTGTCTTCACCCAGATTGAGGTTATCGCGCAGTTGCCCCCCCTGCCGTGACTCGACGCCCGCCGTGATCAACGTGGGCAAGTCAAGATACGCCAGCATGTTATACGACTCGGCGGGCAGTGAGGCGACCAACGAAGTAAACGCGTCGTTTACTGCTAATGTCTCTGCCGGAAATGAGTCAAATGGAAGCGGAGCGTCGGACGACGAGACAAACAATACGTCAGCATAAAGAGCGTAGTAGATAAATGCGCCGCTCGTCAACTGCACTTCGTATACGCTGAACGTCTCTTCACGCAGGGTTTCGATGTTCGAAACATCGGCTTCGTTATAAGACGGCAGCACTACTTCTTCGATGAATGCTTGAGCCGTGTCCCCGTCCGTAACTTCAAGCGCAATCACCGTTTGCTGGTTGTCATTCCCAGCATCGTCATCAACCAATGATTCAGTCGATAACACGCCAAACGCGACTGTATCGCCCAACCACGACCGGATCACATTTTCAAACGTGCCGCCTTCGACCGACTCGTTGATGATATAGTCGAAGCCTTGCATCAATGTGAACCCCGCCGGAATCAATTCTTGTCCTGCGACTGCTTCGACACGGTCGATCAATCCGTTCACCGATTGTACGAACGCATCATCTGCACGCACACTGGCAAAGATCGGCGTATCCGCCGGAAAAAAGCGCGCCAGGTTTGCGAGCGCCTGAGGGGCTTGAGCTGACGCCGCCGAAACCGACAGTGCCAAGAAGGCGAATGCCGCCATTAAAATCGACCACCGTTTTTGCATGATGTTTACCTTTCTATGCGCGATTCCTAAGCCCCTGTACGCGCCGTATGTATCGATGTTGCACGTTTCACACTGCCTTTACAAAGTGTTTACGTACGCGTTACAACGACTGCGAAAGTGCCGCCAGCACCACTGGGAGTAACTGCTTTTTGCGTGACATTAACCCAGGTGCGTCCAATACATCATCTTCGATGTGGGCATATGGCAGTGCGGTAACGACGCTCGATTGACCTGCCATCATCAAGCGACTGTTGCCACGCACGACATCGGTGATCATGAGCAGTGCCAGGGCGAGCTTTTGTGATTCCACCATTTCGTTCAGCGCGGCTCGTAATTCGCCAGAGCGATTGGCAATCTCGCGGAAGTCCGTCACTTCGACCTGCGCGATTCCCGCGTTCAGACCACCAACCTCATAGAATTTAATATCGGTATTGATAATCTCGTTGGCGGGACGCATTCCAAGACCCGCACCTGCTTCTAACAACGCTTGACCGTAGATGCTGATGGCAGCGTCACTTTCGGTGCGTGTCGCTTCTACGCCATATAAACCTGCCATCTGACCAAGATGCGCCGCCGCCGCATGATCACGAGGGGTCGCCGTTGGCGAACGGAATATCAACGTATCCGATAAGATACCTGAAAGCAGCAGCCCCGCCATTCCAGCGGGGAACACTAAATGTCGTTCGAGTGCGCGTTCTGTGACCAGCGTGGAGCAACTACCGACCGGTTCAATAGTGAAACGAATTGGGACACTGGTCGGCATCGCGCTCATGCGGTGATGATCGAGAACTTCTACGACTTCGGCTTCTTCTAAGCCGGGAACTGCCTGCGCCATTTCATTGTGATCGACCAAGACCACTTGACGTCGCGGTGGCGTGAGCAGTGCCGATTTACGTGACAAGCCGATGTATCGCCCATCGCGGTCGATCACGATGAAATCGTCTTGGTCAGCGCGCAGTACCTGTCGGATTACGTCCTGGATAAATTCTTCACCATCCAGGATGACATTGTTTTCATCGACGGCTGTTTCCGCCGCGCGATCGAATTCTTTCGCCAAGGCGAGTACCGACGCCGAACTTAACGCATCCACAAGATTGGCGAACAAGCCCGCACCGCTTAACAGACCAACTGGCTTGTTGCTTTCGTCAATGATCGGTGCAGCCCGACGTGTATGCGCAATATTCTGGCACGCTTCCAGGATCGTTTGACCTTTCTGAAGCGCGTTCATTAATTCTACGACATCCGCAACGCGGGCACGCACATCGGTGACGAGTGCTGGCGCATCCATACTGAAACGCTGCAATGCATACTCAGTCTGCGCGTTGACCTGCCCTGTGCGACCCGCACTGTAACCGCCTTGATGTACCTGATTCAAATACCAGGCATAGCCGACCGCCGATGCGATGGCGTCCATATCCGGATTACGATGACCGATAACGAGCGTTGACTCCGGGATTGCCATGTGCGTGTTCTTTCTCTCGCTTGCGTGATAAACTTCAATGAATTGTACGCCAGACATCATTAAAAAAAGAGACCGTTCGATGACTTCGTTTAAAACTGATCGACTTTATTACAACGACGCCTATACGCTCGAATTTTCTGCCCGTATCATTGATCGCACGCATTTTGGCAAAATTGCCGTCGCGCTCGACCGCACCTACTTTTATGCAACGGGTGGTGGTCAGCCGCATGACATCGGCACGATAAATGATATTCCAGTAATCGATGTTTTCAGCGAAAACGACCTGGTTTATCACGTGCTGGAACACAAAATCGAAACACCCGACGTGACCTGCAAGATCGATGGCACGCGCCGTTTCGACCACATGCAAAATCACTCAGGACAACATATTTTGTCACAGGCATTTTTGCGTGTCGCCGAAGCCGCGACTGTGGGTTTTCACATGTCGAGTGAATCGCTGACAATTGATCTTGAGTCGACCGCACTCGACTCAGACATATTTGCGCGTGTCGAAGCATTATCCAATCAAATTGTATTTGAAAACCGCGCCGTTACCGCCCGACTCATTGACCCCGCCGACGCCGAAAAGCATGGGGTGCGTATGCGCCGACTTCCCGAACAAATGTATACATCCGGTTTACGCATCATCGATATTGCCAACTTTGATATCACTGCGTGCGGCGGCACGCATGTCGCACATACTGGCGAAATCGGGGTGATAAAGATCGTCAAAACCGAGAAACGGGGTGATAAAATCCGTGTCGAATTTCGATGTGGACTGCGCGCGTTGAACGATTATCATGATAAAAACCGTATCATCAATCGACTCGCGTCCGATTTGACCTGTGGGTACACCGAATTACCCGACGCGGTAACAAGACTACGGGACGATCTCCAACTTGCACAACGCGCGCTAAAAACCGCAACGACGCAGCTATTGATACATGAAGCTGCGTCGCTCATCGCAGAACATCCGCTCACAGACAGTGTACGCGTGATCGTGCGTGCGTATGAACAGCGCCCGATTGACGAACTGCGCGCTTTGACGAGTGCCTTGATCGAGAATGCTGGAACCATTGCCCTGATGGCGACAAGTGGCGATAAAGCGCAGCTTTTTCTCGCCCGCAGCACTGATCTTCCTCACAATATGAACATCTATCTTAAGCCTGCCCTCGAAACCATAGGCGGACGCGGCGGTGGTCAGCCCAGTTTCGTACAGGGCGGCGGCGTTTCAGCCACGTTGGCACAAGTGGAGACCGCTTTACAAACGGCTTTACAACTTCTTGTTATCCATTAACGTGATTTACAAAATTCACGAGTCGCCGTATGCTAATGATCATCGTCTGTTCAGCCACAACGTAACTCTGTGGCGGAGCACGCGAATCCCATGATAGAAATGGTTCAAGACAACGCACTCATCACAGATAAGGCGGCGTTTCAGGCGCGCTTCCCAATTTCGCCCGATCTTGAGAAGCACTTTTCGATCGCGGGCAAATAAGCATTTGTGGATACATTTGTCGCCGCACGTAACAAGGTTGAAAGCGTTTACTACGCCGCCGCCGACCTTATAAGCTCGTCAGGTGAGCGCACCAGCAAATTTTTCGCTGCACAATTCAATCCCATTATCGGCAAACCCATGCGCGATCCCGAACATTTCTACCAAACGTACGGGCGTTTAATGCGCTGGGCGTGGCAGAGCATTAGCGTCGGTTTGTATGATGACGATATTCAAGCGGTGGAAGCTGTCGAGCGCCGCCTTCTTTTAGCGCAGGTCAACAACGTCGATACCAATTGGCGAGCGGCGGTCAGCCACATCGAACAAAACCTGGGTGGCAAAGGGTTGATCGTCGAAGTCGGGACGGGTCGTGGCAATTCGGTCACACGCCTGGCAATGATGCTGCCGAATACCCGCATCGTCTCGTTGACGATCAGTCCAGAACAACATGAGATCGTCACTGCCATTGTCGGCGAACTCGGTTTATCCAATGTCGAAGTGCGCCGCGCCGATATATTTGACCCTGCATCCACCATGGACCTTTTGGGTCAGGCAGATGCGACAGGTTCGATCGAAGTCGTCCTCCACTTTCCTACCGACCGGAAACTGGAAGGTATGCGACACATGACCGATATGCTCAAACCTGGTTCACCCTTTTCTATCGTCGACTCATCGGTCGCTAATCCGTTAAGCAATTTTTCTGAACGCCATTATGCCAATCAGTCGATCTATTTTGGACTGCGTGAACAATACTTTGTCGCTTTTCAGGATGCTGACCTGACACCGATTGCGTATGTCGATTACATCGATGATCTAAACCAGACGATGCGCGAAACATCGAGCGCAACTAAGACAGGAATTCGGCACGCTCATGAGCATAGTGTGGCCCGAAATTCCCGCAACGCTGTATATTCAGACGCTCAAGAATGTCCGCTATATTCATATGACAGGGATTAAGAATTAACGGACGCGGTAACCACTGTTAGCGAAAAAATATAACAAGGGCAATGTAGACTAGATCAAAGTCGGCGCATTGAGCGATATATTGATGTTAGATTTTCCGTAATATCGAGATTGTGTGTTCTGAATGAACTCACCTTCCGAAAGAGTTGATGGAGAATCTAGCAAAATGGCAACGTCACAGGTAGATCGTCTCGATAGCACCATTGAAGCGCTGCAAGGGGATGTCACCCAGATGGACGGTCGCACCGCCCGCAGCGTCGAAGGTTGGATCACGTTGTTGGACGATAGTGGTAACAATGACTTGAAACCGATTGCCGATGGATTACGCAGTTTGCAAACCGAACTCGGCAAAGAAAAGCTGAATGGCGGCGCGATCGGGCGCATTTTGAGCAAGTTAGGCGAACAAACCTCGTCAGCAGCGAGTGCGGCTGAGGATAAGGACGTAAACAGCAAGCTGAAGAACATCGGCAGTCTGCTCTCGAAGGCAGGCAAATCGCTGAGTTAAGCAGCGACCACCAATGGTAAGCGAAACGGGCGACCATGAAGTCGCCCGTTTTTATTTTCGTAACGAATTCATCTGTACAGGGTGATTATCAGCGCCATATCAACCATAAATGCTGGTGCAGTCACTACTTGCATACCCGATTCGACCTCATGCTGCGCCGCAATCGCGCCCGATTCAGGATCGATCCAGGTTGCTAAACCCGCAAACGGCATGTCGAGCATCAAGGTCACTTCATCAACAGGTGTGGTGTGATCAGCGTAATGATGCAGGTAAACAGCGATCACCAGTTCGGATTCCAGCCCATACGCACGCACTTGTTCCGGCACAGACCGTATCGGTTCAAACATTGTGATGTCGGCATCCAACCGCGCCGCAAAATCTTGAAGTATGTTGATGGAATGCCGTTCTTCAACGCCAATATACACATTCGCCGCACCCGAATTCTGGTAATTGCGGTCGTAGCTGGTATTCCAAAAGATTAATGCGGCTTCGTTAAATAATGCCGTCCACGCCCGTATACGCATACGCAACCCAGAACGCTCATCCCAATTCTGAAATGCGTTCCCCTGCTCTCCAAAAATAATCGGACGGTTATAGCGTCTAAGCGGTGTAATCTGATCGAGCGTCGCCGCATCTGATGCCAGTTCGTTTTCACGCTCGTACCAGTGCGGGGATATTACATCGAACAACTCCAATTCGGGACGCTCCCAACTGGTGCTGATCGGGTGCTGATACGGATCGCTGTCTCGGATCGCGTCGATAACGAGCGTGTAATACCGATCGTCCACCGGCGTCGCTTCGTTCATAATCTCCCAAAAATCGACATAAGCACCGTATCGATTGACCGCATAGCGCACCGCCGCACGTATACTCTCGACCTTGAGCGGATCATCGAATGCTGACGCATCGTCGGCATAAGGCGGGACGAACCCAAAAATATCCATATAGATATGAAACCCGTACTGCCGCAGTCGCTCGAACAGCGTATCGACCGTGCGCCCGCACGGTCCGCAAAATTGATTTCCCTCGGCACTGACCACCTGATACAGGTACGGCATACAATTGCCATTGCTAAACCGAAACAGATTAAACCCCGCGCTGCCATGCGCGAACAAATACGTTTCAAGGTTGACCGTGTTCGGCTGCGCATCGAAGCCAAAATCGTTGAAAAAATCGCCGTCGCGGTTGCTATCACGCACACAATCACTCAACCCAATCGGATAATACGGCGTACCATCATCGTAGACCCAACGCATGGGATTGGACGGATTTGGCTGAATGCCGCCGCGTGTATCCGTATCCAGCACGATAAATGATCCATCGTATGCTTCATGTTCTACCCCATCGGTAATCGCAGCGCGCCATTGCCAACGCCCAACCTGCGTTGGCAGCACCCGCACTCGATATTCGTTCAGCGAATAAAAGAACCCGCCAACGCTCATTGACTCACCTGTTGGCGACGTGAACGTCACCTGTAGATCGATATCGGAATAGGCATTGAGTCCATCGCGGACTTCCCAGCTAAAGGACAGATCGTAAGCGGTAAACACAAACGTACGCGGAATTTCGGTTGCGGTCGCAGTGGGCGTTATTGTTGGGCTAACGGTTGCGCTGGGCGTGATCAAGCTGGTCAGCACGGCTTCAACGGTCTCAATACGGCTGCTGACGAGCGTTTCAGTCAGCCATGCTGTTGAAGTCGGCGTGAGCGTAGGTGTCTGGCTTGGAGTCGTCGACGCCTGTGCAAAAGGAGTAGCGGTTAATGTTAATGCCCGTGTCAATGCGGGAAGTGCCGTCGTGATAGATGTGGGAATCGGCGTCAATAACGGCGGCGTTTGCGTTTCAGCAGGCAAGATACTCCACAACAAACCACTCAGGACAGCACAAGCACTGACAAATACACTGAAAATTCGTTTCAACAGCATCATCCACTCAATGATTATCTGCCTCATTTATACACAGCTTCGGCAGCAGAGATCAAGACTTGTGATTTTTTGTGATCCTGTGCAATATTTATCATCATTCCACTGTCGAGGTTACTTCGAGGCTGTATGCTCCGTTCACATCTACGCGCCGTCCTATCATGGCTGATTGTGGGTATTTTGGCGGCACTGAGCGCACAGGCGGTCTTGGCACATGCACAGCTTGCCGAGTCTTCGCCAAATGCCAATGCAGTTCTGGAAAGTACACCGAGCGAAATTCGATTACGGTTTACTGAACCGCTGGAATCCGATTTCAGCCGCATTTCACTTATCGATGCGGTCGGAAATGATGTCGAACTCCCAAATACCGTCATTGACGCCGCCGACAATCACATGATGTATGTTCCATTGCCAATGCTTGGCGATGGTTTATACACGATCAACTGGCGGGTCGTTTCTGCCGCCGACGGACACCCGACACAAGGATCATTCCCATTTTTGATCGGCGGCGGCGCTGCGGGTGCGTTTAGCGTTCAAGACATCGAACAACCGATTCCTATTCCCAGTGTTTTAGTTCGCTGGGTCAACTTCTTCGCCCAAGCCTTGACCATCGGCAGCATTGGCTTCTGGCTGTTCGTATGGACACCCGCCCTGCCATCCGGCGATGCAATCATTGAACGGCGTATGAGTACGTTGATCTGGTTGGCATGGGTGATGCTCGGTCTATCCGGCGCGCTGATTTTGCTGCTGCAAGTCTCATTGGCGACGGGCGTACCGATCAATGAAACGCTCACCAGTCCCCTTATTAACCAGCTTGTAAGTGGCACGCGTTTCGGTCAAATCTGGGTGATTCGCATCGCGTTTTGGTTCGGTCTGGGCGGCACATTATATCTGGCAGCGAAAGATCGGTGGTATTTGTGGGTCGCTCTGCTCCTCGGCGCGGGTTCGCTGCTCACCACCAGTTTATTCAGCCATGCCAGCGCCGCGCCAAGTGATGTTACGGCAGCGATTGTGGCGGATTGGATGCACATCGGGGCGACTGCATTATGGGTTGGTGGCTTGATTCAGTTTGTCAGCGTCATCATCGCGACGCGCAGGTATTATAATCCGTCGGCGGACAAACTCGCTGCGCTTGTCGGCTATTTCTCGAATTTCGCGCGCGTCGCAGTCGCGGGTTTGGTGCTCACCGGATTGTTTGCCGCCTGGCTGCATGTCAACACACTCGACGCGTTGTTAACCACCACTTACGGTAATCTGCTTGTGATCAAGCTCGGTTTGTTCGTACCGTTGTTTGGGCTGGCGGCAATCAACCTGATTTATACACAACGTGGACTCAACGCGGGCAGAGACCTTTGGGGTGGTCGTTTACGCAGCACGGTAACAGCAGAAATCGTGTTGACGGTGACAATACTGGGCGTTGTCGGTGCCATGACCTCGATTGCGCCCGCGAAAGGTGTCTATGATGCACGAGTCGCGGCGCAAGCCGCCATCATTCCACCAAACCCGATCACAGAAACATTATCGACTAACGATATCAATGCGGCGCTTGAAATCACGCCCGGTTACGTCGGTAGCAATACGTTCACGCTTACGCTGCGTAATGATGACGATCAACCCGTCGCTGACGCACAACGAATTCGTATGCTGTTTCGCAATATGAGCGAGGGCGGCGGCGAAAGCGAACTGCGGTTTGAGCCACAGGATGGCGGCATTTATAGCGTTACCGGGGCGAATATCAGCCTTGCGGGTTCGTGGCGTCTGCGCATCACGGTCGCACGCGAAGGCGATTTCGACCGTGTGTACGACTTTCGCCCCACCATGATTGTGACGCCGACGCCATCTGCTCCTGTCGTCGATCCGTTATTGCCAATTCCGAATCGCGTGCCAGTTCTGCTCGCAGTCGGTCTTTTGGCAATCGGCATCGGCGGATTTTTCCTGGGCGAAAGTCGATGGCGTATTTTTCAGGGCGCCGGGTTTGTCGCGATCGCGTTGTTGATTGTGGGTGTCGTCTTTCTCGCCAGCAGCATGATGTCGCTGAACGCATAAAAACTTTGAACCGCAGAGAAGGCAAAGCCTGTTTCTTTGCACGCGCTGCGGTTCAGGCTTTTCATTCAACTGCTCGATTACTTCTTTAACTTCAGCATCAACATCCCCAACGGCGGAATCGTCAAGGTCACACTGTGCGGCAAGCTGTGTGACTCGCCGACTTCACTATCAACACCACCGCTATTGCCGACATCGCTGCCGCCATAATGCCCAGAGTCGCTGTTAAGCACTTCGATGTAATGCCCTGCTTCTGGGACGCCAAGCCGATAGGCGTAACGTGGCACAGGTGTGAAATTCGCTGCGATGACGACAAAATCTTTCGGGTCATCCGCGAACCGGATATATGCGAACACACTATTATCGGAATCGTCCGCGTCAATCCACCGGAAGCCTTTGGCGTCGAAATCATGTTGATACAACGCGGGCTGGGCTGTATATACGGCGTTTAAGTCGGTCATCCAACGCTTCAGACCGCGATGCGTTTCATGGTCAAGCAAGTCCCAATCGAGCTGGCGCGCCTCACTCCACTCGCGCCACTGACCGAATTCTTGACCCATGAACAACAATTTTTTGCCGGGATGCGTCCACTGATAGCCGTATAACAAACGCAGCGACGCGAATTTCTGCCACCAATCGCCAGGAATTTTCTCGATCAGCGACTTTTTCCCATGTACGACTTCGTCATGGCTGAGCGACAACACGAAATTTTCATTGAAGGCGTACACCATCGAAAACGTCAGCTTATGATGATTGTAACGACGAAAAATCGGGTCTTTTTCCAGATAATCGAGCGTGTCATGCATCCAACCCATATTCCATTTGAAGGTAAAACCTAAACCGCCGATATAGACCGGACGCGATACCATCGCCCAAGCAGTCGATTCTTCGGCGATGATCATGGTGCCGGGTGCTTCCTGATAAATCAACGAATTGACCTCACGAACAAAAGATACTGCTTCCAGATTTTCGTTCCCGCCGAATTCGTTGGGCACCCATTCGCCTTGTTTGCGAGAAAAATCCAGATACAGCATCGACGATACGGCATCGACACGCAGCCCGTCGATATGATATGTTTTCAGCCAAAACAGCGCATTCGCAATCAGGAAATTACGGACTTCGTTGCGCCCATAATTGAAAATGTACGTTCCCCAGTCAGGATGTTCACCTTTGCGCGCATCTGAATGTTCGTATAAGTGCGTGCCATCAAAATAACTGAGTGCATGACCGTCTTTCGGAAAATGCGCTGGTACCCAGTCCAAAATCACGCCGATACCGTTTTGATGACACTGATCGACGAAATACATGAAATCCGCAGGTCTTCCATAACGACTCGTTGGTGCAAAATAGCCGGTGACTTGATAGCCCCACGACGCATCGAATGGATGCTCCGCGACGGGCATCAGTTCGATATGGGTGTAACCAAGTTCTTTGACGTATGGGACGAGCGTTTCCGCCAATTTACGATAGCCATACCAGGTGCCGTCCTCGTTGTGACGCCATGAACCGAGATGGACTTCGTAGATCGACATCGGTTGATCAAGCGGGTCAAGACTGCTGGCACGTTTCGCCATCCAGTCAAAGTCGCGCCATTCATGATGCTGGAGTGACGCCACCACCGACGCATTGCGCGGGCGCACTTCGCTGTAGAATGCGTACGGGTCGCTTTTGTCGGCGCGATAACCCATATTGCTCGACCGAATGCGATAGCGATACAGCGCCCCTTCGATGACGTAGGGGATGAACAATTCCCAGATGCCCGTCTCGCCATGCAGCATCATCGGGTGCACGCGACCATCCCAATCGTTAAAGTCACCGATCACGCTCACCGAAAAGGCATTGGGTGCCCAGACTGCGAATCGCGTGCCCTGAACACCGTTGATGTCGGTCAAATGCGCGCCCATGTAGTCATAGCTGTTCAAGTGTTTGCCCTCGCGGAACAAATACTCGTCTAATTCGCCCATGATCGGCTTAAAGGCATATGCATCATAGACGGTCTTGACAATGCCTGTCGTGCCGCGTTCTTCAAGGCGATACACACCTTCGATAGTTGCTGCGACCGTGACCTCAAATAAACCTTCGGGGCGGATTTTTTGCATCGGGGCGCGCTCATCGTCTGGCAGCAGCAAGGTTAAGGCTGACGCGTGTGGACGCAGTGCCCTGATCAGGGTTTGACCATTATCGAGGACGTGTGCTCCAAGCAAATCGAACGGCGATCCATGATCACCGCTAATGAGCGCGTCAAGCGCGGGTTCAACCGTCGATGTTATTTTATTTGTGTTCATCGTGTGAGTTCCAATGACTTTTATCCAAGAAAACAAAGAGAATTATAAACAGTTCGGCGGCATCGAAGTAGGAATGCCGCCCTATTTATTTATCGCACGATCGCACATTAATCTAGTCGATGTAGGCACTCGCCTAAAATCGTGATGCCACGTTCAATATCGGCTTCATTCGAGTACGCGAAGCATAATCGAAAATGACGATCATCCTGACCATTGGTATATGATGCAGCGCCGACAAAAAAATCAACGCCATGTGCCGTGCACAAATCGTGCAGTTTCTTGCATGATTTCCCTTCTGGGAGCGTCGCCCAGATAAAATAACCGCCATTCGGCGTTTGCCACATCAGCCAGGCTGGCGCACAGGTTTTCAATGCTTTCACCATCGCATCATGCCGCTTTGCGTATAGCTGACGCGCATGATTCACTTGGGCGTCGAATGCTCCCGATTCCAGATACTGCGCGACAATTTCAGAGTTGAACATACTCGTTCCACCATCGCCTTTGTATGTTTTTAAGCGTTCGAGCATGTCCGGCGTCGAAAGTATCCATCCAATGCGGATTGCGGGCATAAGCAGCTTAGAAACTGACGCGATCGTCACGACCCGATGAGCATTTTCCAAGGTACGGATGATCGGCGGAGGCGGCTCATCAAAGTAAAGCGGTTGATAGGTCACATCCTCCAGAATTGTGAAGTGATAACGCTGTGCAAGTGCAATCAACCCATGCCGCGTGGCGATGCTGGCATTGATCCCAGTCGGATTATGAAACGCGGGAATCGTATACACAACTTTGACTCGACTGCCATATTGACGACATACGCCTTCGAGCGCGTCAAGATCGATGCCGTCGGGCGTCATCGAGACGCCGATGATTTGCACATGATTCGCTTGAATAATCGTCATGCCATAATAAAAGGTCGGGCTTTCGACGACAACGACATCGCCTGGCAGTGTCAGCGCACGGCACGAAATATCGATACCATGCAGCGCGCCCGTTGTGACCACCAACTCACTTGCGCTCACACGTTGACCGTAAAGCGTGGTCAACCAATGTGCCAATTGTTCGCGCGTGTGCAGTGACCCGGCAATATCACCGGCATATTGAAATCCACGCCCGCTGTGTAAAACTTCTGCTGCCAAACGCGCGATTGTTTCGCGTGGGACAAGCGACTCATCGGGATACCCCGTTTTCAAATCTATCATGTCTGTTTGCGTCATAAAACCACCTAACTAAGAATAGGAAGAATAGCACATCACCTTGACATAAAATTTGCTACGATATGGCTCGTCATTTATGCTTAAGGAAGTCAACAATGCCGCGTAAAAAAGCGACCCCCGCACAAACACCAGAACTCATAAAAGAACAACCTGTAACTGAAACCGAAATACAACCCGAATCGGAGACCGCTCCTACAGCGCCACAGGTTTTCGAGCCACAACGCAAATTATCCGATTATACCCATAGTCCGCTTCCAATAGGGCGTGGACGGGCAATTCCATTTGGCGCAACGCCAATCCCTAACGGTGTCAACTTTTCTGTCTTTTCGCTCAATGCGACGGGCTGCGTACTCGTGTTATATCGCAAAGGCGATGCCGAACCCTTCGCAGAAATTCGATTCCCGGATGAATTTCTCGCGGGCAACGTTTTGACGATGGCGGTCTACAACATCGATTACCGCGATATCGAATACGGCTATCGCATGTTTGGTCCCTTCGACCCGCAGGCGGGACATCGCTTCAACCCGGATATCGTGCTGCTCGACCCCTATGCGCACGCCGTGACTGGGCGTGGAACATGGCGCGAACGCGGGGATCTGTTTCACAACGGCAATGAATTTAAGTATCGCGGACGCGTCGTTTGGCACGACTTCGATTGGCAAGGCGATACCACGCTCCATCTGCCGATTGAAGACCTGGTTATTTATGAAATGCATGTACGCGGCTTTACCGCGCATCCTTCGTCAGGCACTTATCATCCGGGCACATATGGCGCACTCGTCGAAAAAATCCCCTATCTAAAGGCGTTGGGCGTCAACGCTGTCGAGCTGCTGCCTGTCTACGATTTCGACGAACTTGAAAACGCTCCTGTTGTGCCGCCACCCGAAGCCAACATCAACTACTGGGGTTACAGTACCGTCAACTTTTTCGCTCCCAAAGCGGGTTTAGCGGCGGGTGGCGCGTCGGGAGGCGAAGTCGAAGAATTCAAGTACATGGTACGCGAACTGCACCGTGCGGGAATCGAAGTCATTCTCGATGTGGTCTTCAATCACACCGCCGAAGGCAACGAAAACGGACCAACGCTTTCGTTTCGCGGCATCGACAATCGTACGTTCTATATGCTGACGCCCGAAGGCTATTATTACAATTTTAGCGGCACCGGCAACACGTTTAACTGCAATCATCCCGCGGTGATGCAGTTCATCATCGATGCGCTGCGGCATTGGGTGACGGAATATCATATCGATGGTTTCCGTTTTGACCTGGCATCGATTTTGGCGCGCCGTGAAGACGGAATGCCGTTGGGCGATCCGCCGCTGCTCAAAAACATCGCACACGACCCAATTTTACGCCGCACCAAGCTGATCGCAGAACCGTGGGACGCGGGCGGTCTGTATCATGTCGGCGCATTCCCCGATTATGGGCGTTGGGCAGAATGGAACGGAAAATATCGAGATGCACTTCGTAAGTTCCTTCGCAGCGACGCGGGACAAGTCCCGGAAATGATCCAACGCATTATGGGGTCGCGCGATCTGTACCCGAATCGCGGACCTATCGCGTCGGTCAACTTCGTCATCGCTCATGATGGCTTCACCCTGGCAGATATGTTCAGTTACAATGACAAACATAATGACGCCAACGGAGAAGACAACCGCGATGGTGCGAACGATAACAATAGCTGGAACGCAGGCGTCGAAGGACCAACCGATGATCCGGAAATTCTCCGTTTGCGCAAACGGCTGATAAAGAACGCCATTGCCATTCTGATGGTCAGTCAAGGCGTGCCCATGTTCATGATGGGCGACGAAGCCGCGCGTACGCAGGGCGGAAATAACAATGCCTACTGCCAGGATAACGAGATTAGCTGGTTCGATTGGTCTTTCATCGAACAAAACCAGGAAATCTATAATTTCTTCAAGCACATAATCGCATTTCGGCACGAACATCCCGTGCTGCGTCACGGTTATCATCTGCAAGGCATAGATTATCGACACGCAGGTATCCCCGATATTTCATGGTACGATGTCGAGCTTTCAAGTGAAAATTCCATCGAAGAACGCTTGACTTTGGCATTCTTGCTAAGCGGCAAACATGCTAAAGGCGGTTTGGCGACGGATAATGACGTTTTTGTCGCCATGAATATGCACTGGGAAGACCAACACTTCGCACTGCCAGAATTGCCCGGTCGTCAATGGTTTGTGTTCGTCAATACGGGTGTCGATGCACCGTTCGATATTTGTACACCCGGCGACGAAGTGTTGTTGAGCGATCAGAAAAATCTGATGCTCACATCGCGATCGGTCGTAGTTTTGATTTCGAGTGAAGTCGATACGCCAGAAAATGCTCCTGACCAAGTCGAAGAAACACACAGTGAGCTGAATGAATCGATGATGGAACAAGGGATTGCAGCCACAAATTCATCCGGCGAACCCACGAACTAGCAAAGCGGTATCATGCTTAGAGGCGACCAATAGGTCGCCTTTTTGATTTCTCCTTGCTTCTAGCGCAGCATGGATCGCAGAAATAAATAATCGTCGCCAAATTTGCGTGTTTCATTACCAAAATTCGGTATACTTACCAATATGCCGAATTTTACTTGACACATTGTCGAAATGGTGAAAGATTATGAACAAGAACATCGATGACATTGATCGGTCGATTTTATCAGCGTTGCAAGCTGATGGTGCGATTACCAACGCCGAACTCGCCCGCCGCATTTCACTATCGCCGCCCGCAGTGCACGCACGTATCAAGCAGCTTGAAACGCTGGGTTATATCAAACAGTATGTCGCGGTACTCAACCGCGAAAAGCTAGGCTACGACATGCTGTGTTTGGTCGGTGTCACACTACAAATGCATCAACCGGAACAGATCGATCGGTTTCATGACGAAGTGCGGCGAATGCCCGAAGTTTTGGAATGCCACTTCTTGACCGGAGATTTCGATTATTTGCTCAAGGTCGTCGTACGCAACCGCAAAGAACTAGAGCGCTTGCTCATGGACAAACTGACACGCATCCCTGGCGTCTCGCGTGTCTCTACCAGTTTAGTGTTAGGCGAAATCAAGAACACGTTATCGCTGCCACTAGAGCAGAATGGACATGAATGATCACACTGAGTCAGGAAGTCAGTTGTCTCAAACGGTCGGTCATGCGCGATTTGTTGTCGCTGGCGACTGCGCCAGGAATTTTATCGCTGGCGGGCGGATTACCTGCCACCGAAATGCTGCCGCTGGACGAATACCGACGCTGCCTGAATTATGTCTTGGAGCGCGACGGTGCGCGCTTATTGCAATATAACCCGCAGCATCCGGGCTTACGCGCGTGGATCGCGGCTTATATGCATCGACGTGGCGTCGATTGTGAGCCGGAACATATTTTCATCACAAGTGGCGCGCAGCAGGGCTTGGCAATTTTGTCGCGTTTACTGCTTGATCCAGGCGATACTGCTGTAATCGAAGCGGCTACATTTACCGGTATTCAGCAAATAACTGCTGGTCGCGGTGCCCATGTTCGCACAATCCCAACCGATTTGGCAACGGGCGCAGATACCGATGCGCTCGAAGTGATTTTCAAAACACAACGTCCACGTTTCGCCGTCATCATTCCCGATTTTCACAACCCGCTCGGCGTCAGCTTGTCGTTGGAAAAACGCCGTCGTATTGCGGCACTCGCCACAGAGTATCAAATCCCTGTCATCGAAGATGATCCGTATTCACCACTGCGTTTTGAAGGCGACCCACTCCCCCCGATCAAAGCCTTCGACCGCGACGGATTTATCTTTTATGTCGGATCGTTCTCGAAGATGTTTGCACCTTCTGCCCGTCTGGGTTGGATTGTTGCGCCGCCCGCGCTGCTTCCCAAAATCACAGTCGTGCGCGAATCGATGGACTTGGAGTCATCGATACTAACGCAAACTGCCGTCTATGAATTTTTGTCGAACGGCTTACTTGAACCGCACCTGGAACGCTTGAATACAGAAAATCGGCGACGGCGCGACACGCTGATGTCCGCGTTGGAAATGCATTTTAGCGGAGTCGCATCGTGGACGTGTCCACAAGGCGGATTATTCGTATGGATGACACTGCCCGACGGCGTAGATACAACCGCTGCGTTTCAAGACGCAATTGACCGCCAGGTCATTTATATTCCCGGCGCTGCGTTTAGTATCGACGGACATTTTACCAACGCGCTACGGCTGAATTTCAGTATCTTGCCGCCTGACCTGATTTATACCGCCGTCGAGCGTCTCGCATCGGTTTTCAATCAAGAATTTGTGCTCTCGTAGGGGTAATCCAATGGGTGGTCGTCCGTAAACTGAATTCGTTGATAAAACCAATTTTATGAAAGGACTGAAAAATGGTAGATACACTGTTAAGCAACCGTCCGATGACCGAAGAAGCCGACTTTTTGCAGATCAAAGCCATAGATCATCTGCATTTGTATGTCGGCAACGCTAAACAGGCGATGTACTATTGGTGGAAGGGCTTCGGTTTCACCCCCGTCGCGTATTCCGGCTTAGAAACGGGCAATCGTGAATTCGCCTCGTACGTACTGGAGTCGGGCAAGATTCGTCTGGTTGTCTCGGCGGCGTATCAAGCGACGCACAATATCGCAGCGCATCATTTGTTGCATGGCGATGGCGTCAAAGTGGTCGCGCTCGCCGTCGATGATGCGGCGCAAGCGTTTGAAGCAACGACTTCACGCGGGGCACAGGTGGCTTGGAGTCCGCGTGAAGAAAGCGACGAATTTGGCGTCATACGCACGAGCGCGATTTACACCTATGGCGAAACACTGCATGTCTTCGTCGATCGCAGCAACTACACAGGTACATTCATGCCCAGCTACAAACCACTCAATCTTGCAGCGCAGCCGTCTGGACTGGTCGCGGTCGATCATGTTGTCGGCAACGTCGAGTTGGGCAAAATGGATCAGTGGGTAAGTTATTATCATGATGTGATGGGCTTTCGCCAATTGCTCCACTTCGATGATAAAGACATCAGCACCGAATATTCAGCACTCATGTCGAAAGTCATGCAGAACGGCAACGGGCGTGTCAAGTTCCCTATCAACGAACCTGCCGACGGCGCACGCCGGAGTCAAATCGAAGAATATCTCGATTATTACATGACACCAGGCGTGCAGCATCTCGCGCTGCAAACCGGTGATATTTTGAACACCGTGCGCCAGCTTAAAGCCAACGGAATTGAATTCTTGCGCGTCCCCGACGAATACTACGAGATTTTGCCAGCGCGTGTTGGTCATATCAACGAGGATATGGACAAAATTCGCGAACTCGGCATTCTGGTAGACCGCGACGACGAAGGTTACTTGCTGCAAATTTTCTCGCGTCCGCTCCAGGATCGCCCGACGATGTTCATCGAAGTCATCGAGCGGCATGGGAGCCAGGGATTTGGCAAGGGTAACTTCAAGGCGCTATTTGAAGCCATTGAACTGGAACAAGAACGCCGAGGCAACCTGTAATCGTCATGGCACGCCTTCCGCTCCCTACGATTACCAGTTTGCGTGATTTTTACGCGTTCGAGCAGCACGTTAAGACCGCCAATGCCAATCGCGGGCGTGAAGTCCCGCCCGAATGGTATCGCTTTCCTGTGTTCTATTTCTCAAACACGAGTGCAATTTATAGTGATAACGACACAATCCCTTACCCGTCGTATACCAACGCGCTCGATTATGAGTTGGAGATCGCAGCCATCATCGGCACGCGCGGCATCGACATTGACCCAAATGATGCCGAACGCCATATCCTGGGATTTACCATTTTCAACGACTGGTCAGCGCGCGACGTGCAGCGCGAAGAAATGAAAGTTGGGCTGGGACCTGCCAAAGGTAAAGATTTCGCGTCGTCGTTGGGACCCGTCGTCGTTACCTTGGACGAACTCGCGGATCGTCATACCGAGCATGCAGGTGTGTACGATTTGGAGATGATCGCACGTGTGAATGGGGTAGAACGGTCGCGCGGCAACATGCGCGACCTGTATTTTTCTTTTGGCGACATACTCGCGCGCGCATCACAGGATGTGTTTCTCAATCCTGGAGATGTGATCGGCTCTGGCACTGTCGGCACAGGCTGTTTGCTGGAAGTAACAGGCGGTCATGGTCCTTATTTACAACCCGGCGATGTCGTTGAACTCGAAATCGAGCGGCTCGGCATACTGCGCAATAGTGTAGGCGAGAAAAAAAGTAAGGAGCTGAACAATGACTTTTTATCATCATTTGGGCGCTATTCCTCATAAACGCCATACCCAATTTCGCAAGCCCGATGGCAGTTTGTACCGCGAAGAAGTCATGGGCTTAGAAGGTTTTTCGGGTATTCAATCGCTGTTGTATCACCATTTTTTGCCGCCGCGCGTCGTCCATACCGAGGATTGCGGCGTGTCGATGCCAGAATACGTCGATTTTGGCGCGCTGCGTCACCGCGCATTTACGACATCGCCTGTGCAACAAGGCGGCGACGCGGTATCGGCACGTCACGTGCTGATGGGCAATAAAGACGTTACGCTGGGCATTTCTCGCCCAATGCGAAGCATGGACACGTTTTATCGCAATGCACAGGCATATGAAGTCTGGTTTACGCATGAAGGGCAGGGTGTTTTCAAATCGCAGTTTGGTAATTTGAAATTTGAACCCGGTGATTACATCGTAATCCCTTATGGGACGACATGGCAACTGACACTCGATACACCAGATGCACGCTTTTTCGTGATCGAGTCGCCGTCACAAATCGAGCCCCCCAAGCGCTACCGCAATAACTACGGTCAACTACTCGAACATGCGCCGTACAGCGAACGTGATATTCGCGTGCCGACAGAACTGGAAACGCATACCGAACGTGGTGAATTTGAAGTCCGAGTCAAAGCGCGCGACCATATCACCCGCCATGTGCTGGATCATCACCCGTTCGATGTCGTGGGCTGGGATGGCTATCTTTACCCATGGATTTTCAACATTCGTGATTTCGAGCCGATTACGGGGCGTGTGCATCAACCGCCGCCCGTACATCAAACCTTTGAGGGCTGGAATTTTGTGGTATGTTCGTTCGTGCCGCGCTTGTTCGATTATCATCCGAACGCGATCCCTGCGCCGTACAATCACTCGAATGTCAACAGCGACGAGGTGATCTATTACTGCGATGGCAACTTCATGTCGCGCAAGGGTATCGAGAAATACGATATTACGCTGCATCCGAGCGGATTACCACACGGTCCGCAGCCAGGGGCGACCGAAGCCAGTATCGGCGCGAAACTGACCGAAGAACTCGCGGTCATGGTCGATACATTTAATCCGCTGCACTTGACGACCAGCGCAATCACGTTCGAAAAACCAGACTATATGTCAAGCTGGCTTGCCGGAGATGGAGAATAACGCTGTATGGATATTACGCCGTCGTCCGCCACATGGCAGTCGTTTTATAAATTCATGATCGGATCGATTTTGCCACGTCCAATCGGCTGGATTTCGACGATCAGCGCCGACGGACGACCGAATCTGGCACCGTATTCGTTCTTCAATGCGGTGTGCGCCAACCCGCCGCATGTGCTGTTCTGCCCTATGATTCGGACGCACGATGGCGCACAAAAAGATTCACTCCGCAATGTACGAGAAACAGGCGAGTTCGTCGTCAATATTGTCACGTTCGCGCTGGCAGAAGCAATGAACCTGACCTCTGGCGAATATGACTCGGACATCAACGAATTTGAGCGCGCCGCACTTACGCCGTTTCCATCGCTGACCGTGCGCCCGCCGCGCGTCGCCGAAAGCCCAATCCATTTTGAATGCCAGGTCGCCCATATTCTCGATCTCAGCGACGAACCGGGTGGCGGCAGCGTCGTCGTCGGTCGCGTGACGCATTTACACGTCGATGAGTCGGTCATGCTCGGTGACAACAAGATCGATGTAACAAAACTCGACCCGATTGGTCGTATGGCAGGTAGCAATTACACCCGCATCGGGGAAATTTTTAGCTTAGAACGTCCGAAAGTGTAGGGGTATAGCGGGTTATGCCCGCTTGAAAAGGAGTCATTTTATGAAAACCCGTCGTCCTTTTGTCGCTTTCTCCGACGACGCCCATGACAGATGGCGCATGATGGCGAATCGTCAGTGGGAACAGACGCAGCGTTATGCCTCGCGGTTGTGGCTGGAAGGCATCGACAAGCTCAACGTCACGCGCGATTATATTCCCGATTTTTCAGTGATGGACACTGTGCTGTTCGACCTTGTTGGTTGGAATTTGGTCAGCACCGATATTCAGTATTCCAGCGATCAAGATTGGTTCGTCGCCATGCGCGAGCGCGAATTTTTGATCACCGAATATATCCGCGACCGACAGGATATCGATTACACGCCGCTCCCCGATATTTTTCATGATACCTTCGGTCATTTGCCCTTCATGGCAGATCGTAAATTTGCCAATTATTGCCAGCGTTTTGGCGATACTACACTCGTACACCCCGATTCACAGCGTTACTCGATCAAGACGATGTGGTGGTATACGGTCGAATTCGGATTAATCAAAGAACACGGCGAACTCAAAGCCATCGGCGCGGGGTTACTCTCGTCCAAAGCCGAACTCGCCCGCGCCTTTGATGGGTCTGTAAAACTGCTACCATTCGATATTGCCGCCTTCGAGACAGTTGCCGCCAGCCCACACGCTTATCACCCACAGTTTTTTGTGCTGGATTCGATGGATCAATTGTATGACGCGCTCGACACATGGAACAAAACCCATCCCATCCCCGAACCTATCTAAAGCAAAATCAGCCTTATTTCTCCCCTTAGCCCAACGGGGTTGGGGGGTCAAGTTTTGATTTCCCCCGCCGCCGCTCCATCCATATCGCAGCGCCCATCAGGCTGACGCCTACAGTGAGCGGTATCAACCAGACATTGATTGCCGCGATCATCATCATCATTTTGGACAGCATCATGCCGGCAATGACCGCCGCCACAATGATCAACAATGGGATCAGCAAGCCAGCGCGCCACAATCCGACCAAAAACGCCAGTATGAACCCATAGACGTAAATCTCCCATAACGCAGGAAATTGAACCCCGAAAGCGACCGCCGCACCAATCGCAAACGTGATCGGCGTATACCACGCGCGGATTCCTTTTACCCACCACGCGAGCACGCTGTTAACGCCCGCCAGCATGACGAACGCGCCGTACCATACATAGGTATGCGGGTTCATCATCGCCAACATCGCCATAACCAGCACGTTCAAAACCACGATCAACGACCAATGGCGATAACGCAGCAGCGCCACCGCCGCCAAGATCGTAACCAGCAGCGTGCTTTCAGGGCGTATATAAGTCAGCCACGTTAAGCACGCAATGCCAGTTCCAGTCATCACCGCAAGTTTACCAAAACGTGCCAATCGCTTATTCCCGTGCTGCTCTAAGACCATGCTGCCCAAAGCAATGGCAATCATCAACGTCAACAAAATCAGATTGGCATCGAGCATAAGTAAATATGCCGCTTGCACGATCACGAATCCAATTTGCAGGATGACAATCGGCATCCAATAGGCGGCGCGGGTGCGCCATACCGCTTCGCCGCACATGATCAAGCCAACAATCATCGTCAAAATCGCCTGCACCGGAGAGAAAAAGACCAGCAGCAGTCCCATCAACCACAACATCCATCCCGCGCTGTATACCATCCAGCCCGAAAAACGCGGCGTCGTCATCAGTGTCCGCCCGATCACGAACCACGCCGCACTCAACAAAACCAGCATCATCCCCTGCTGCGCCGTATCGAGTCCAGTCAACGGCAGCATGATCACCAACCAGATCGCTGCGAACCAGCTCCCAATCAACAGGAAGATGTTGCGCGCGCTTTGATGCATGATCGGATACGATTTTTGCCGGATCACGCGGTCGATCAGCCAATCCCATGTACGATGACGTTCTGCTAAGACCAGCCCCGCCGTGATCAGCATGACGAGAGTCATCACCCCTAAGCTGATTGGCAGCCACGCCTGCGGGCTGTTCAACGTTAGTGTTAATCCAAAGCCAAGATAGAAATAGCCCGACGCAAAAAATGGCAGCCGTATCGACGGACGCCGCCGCGCCATCACATGACCAATGACAATGAAACCTACGGCGAGCAACTGCCATTCGACACCCATCAGCGCCAGCGACCAGTACCACGGCGCGAGATACGTGAACAGCAGCGCGACCGGCAAAGGCAGCACCCATAACGCCGCGTGCAGCAGCGCGGGCAGACGATAGACCAGCCCACCGACGATCCACACGCCGCATGTGACCAGGAGCGTAATGAGGACAATGAGCGGCGATGCGGCATCGATATTACGCGCTGTCCACAACAAGATGATCACGCTCAAACCAAGCGACAAGTCCGCCAGTGCCCAGCGGGTCACCACCTCAAAAACGGTCGCTTCGCCTTTTTTCTTACCGTCGCGGAACGTCGAAAGCACGCGCTCGATCAAAAGCGCGCTCGCTGCCAACAATGCCAGCCACAACCCGAACGCGCCAGTATCGCCAAGCCAATCGAGATAAAATGTGATCCATCCACCCGCGATCAACCAGACGCCACCATGCGCTGCGATGAGAGAGCGTCGTCCACCGATCCACAACGTGGCAGCGCCCCCCAGTACCAGCGTGAGCGACGTGCTGATCGGACTGACAAATGCGTTTTCGCGTAAAAACAGGCTCAACGTGACCAGCAAACCAATCAACAGCGCCGCGCCGACGCGGTAAGCGGTGATCCATGTCGCGTCTCGGACAAGGCGCGGCACGCCCCACCACCATACAGCCACCAGGATAAACGAGAGCGAGGTCAACCACTGCCATTCAATGCCCAATGCACTTGCAACCGCCCCTACCGCGTTGATTTGGACGATTAAGACCAATGGATATAACAGCGCAAATTTGACCCGATGACCGGTGATCGTGATGATTGCTGTTACGACGAGCGATATTAACCACCATAAACCGCGATTGGCGTTGATGTTATCGTAGAGCGTCGTCGAGTACAGCATTGCCACTACTAGCAGCCATGCGCCCGTCGCTACAATACCGGGCGCAGCGAGAGGGGCATTCAAATATCGAAGTGCCAGCCCGCCGACGATATAAAACAATACGGGCGCGCCAAATGCCAGCGCCATCTGGTATTCAAGCGTCGGTTGATCACGCACCATCAACGCCAACGATCCGACGATCAACGCGATCCCGGCATATAAAATCAGGCGCAAGTCGATATTTTGCGATACAGCCCATTGCACGTTTGTTTGTCGCATACGCCCCTCCATTTTATGGCTTGAGCGTATGCTTTTTCGCAGGTTGCTGTCTGCGCACAAGCGTCATGGTTACACCATGACAAGCGCACACTTCATGCTTTTGTTTGTGTCTCGGTCCGTTTGTGCCTTCGTCTTATGCTTTTCGCAATGACTTTCACTCAACACTATTTTCGAGCGGCAGTTCAAGGGTAAACGTACTCCCCTGCCCCAAGGTACTTTCCAAGCGAATATCACCGTTGTGCAACCGCGCCAGTTGAAGCGCAATATCCAGCCCCAAACCGACGCCAACGCGCCGATTATCCAACTGCACAAACGGAACGAAAACCAGCGAGTGCTGTTCCGGTGCGATGCCTATTCCGGTGTCTACCACTTCGATCAGCACCGACGACTCACGCACGATACTCTTGATGACGATTTGTCCGCGCAGCGTATATTTTGTCGCGTTCCCGACCAGATTGGCGATGATCTGACGCAGCCGAATCGCGTCGCCTTCAAACAACGGTAATTTATCTGCGAGTTCCAGTCGCAAACTCACCTCTGGCGCAAGTGACGGGCGATGCTCATCCGCCACAGCACGGCATATCGCATTCAGATCGCACAGGTCGTGCTTGAGCGTCAGTTTACCCGTGTTCAAATGTGCGCTGTCGAGCAAATCGCTGACCAGGCGGTTCAACTGGGTGCTTTCATCGATGATCTGGTGCAGATAATCTTGTTGAGTCTCGTTTAATTCGCTCCGCTTGAGCAATTTGGCGAACCCCAACACCGAGTTCAGCGGCGTACGCAGTTCATGGCTGATGCGCGCCAGAAAATGCTGACTTTGCGCGCGCACCTGTGCCGCTACATACCCGGAATTGATCTCAACGGCAAGGTGATTCAAGAACTGCATGGTTTGAAACACAAATGCTGCCAGCAGAATGTTGTAGCTCACCAGGATATAGCCGGGTGGATGCAATTGGCGCAAAATCGGCAGCACTTCGTAAATCAGGCTGATCCAGAATGCGCCGATACAGCACGCCTGTAAAATCGTGCGTTTGCGCCCTGTGAAAAGCATCGCCGCGAATGTGTACGGGATCAAAAGCGCGAGTGCTGTCACAGCGCCCAAGCCGCTCACGATCAATCCCTGGATTAACAGCAGCACGACGATGCTGAACAACCAAACCAGCGCCCATTCGACAAAAAAGCCAAACAGGTAGATCAATGCGATACACATTGCCAGCGCACCGTATAAATGCGGCGACGGCAAGCCTTGATACATGGCAGCAATCCACAACAACACTTCGCCGAGCGCCAACTGCCAGCCGCGCGTGCGCCAATATGCATTAATTCGCTTGGCGGCTTGCTGTTGAACGTCGATTGGTAACAGCCCATCGGTTTCAACCCAAGGCGCGTTTAAGAGTTTCTGCCACATGATCCGGGTCTAATGGTTTTGGAAGATAGGTGGTGACGATATGTGAAAAACGGTCGCGTGTGATCGCTTCCGCATACGCAGATACGACAATGACAGGTGCAGGATGCAGCGCCACCAGTTGTTCTGCCAGCGTCGCGCCATCAGTATCAGGTAAATCAAGATCAAGGATATACAAATCAGGGTTTTCGCGTGTGGCGAGTCGGATCGCTTCTTCGCCATTTTCGGCTGTAATTACGCGATAATCCGTCAAATCCCCGATAATCGCGGTCATCAACAGGCGCGCAGGCGGGTGATCATCGACGTATAGAATGGTTTTGATGCCAGCCATGCGGTTCAATCCCCCATCGATTCGATTAATCCGTCCAGCCGTTCAGCTTCGAGCACTATTTGCATGAGAAAATCAGCATCCGATGTATCGAGCCAACCATTTTTCTCAAGCCGCGTTTGCAGTAAACGCGCCAGCCCGATCAATGCATGGAGAGGGGTACGCAGTTCGTGGCGCATGGTTGCACCAGGTTTTGGCAGTTCGCGCAGGTTTTGCGCGGCACGCACCGCCGCTTCACGCGTTTCTACACCCAATTTTCCATAGATATTCGAGATATGATTCCGCACCGTCCCATGCGCGATACCCAACATATCGCCTATTTCGGGATTGGTCTTGCCATCGGACGCTAACCGCAATATCGCACGTTCGCGTGCAGTCAACGTGAAACGCTGGCGCGAACTCGCCAGCCCTGCCGCCGCTGATGGCGACAAAAATGTACGCCCGCTTGCTACAGCACGAATACCATCCGCAATGCGCAGCGAAAAATCGTCGCTTTTCACAACGTAGCCCTGCGCTCCCGCCCGTATGAGTTCATCGATCCACACTGGGTCATCGAAACCCGTCAAGATCAAAATACCCATAGTCGGGAAGCGTGCTTTCAAATCACGTACCGCCGAGACAGGTTCAAAAGCCTGTCCGGTATAACCCAAGTCCAAAACCAGTACATCGGGTGTGTGGCTGTTAACCTGACCAATCATTGTTGTCGCGTCATTGGTCTCCCACAGCAGCCGAATGTCTGGCTCGCGTGCCAATTCCTGGCGTAGAATTCGTAAAATCAACAGATGGTCATCCATTAGCGCAACACGAATCATAGCGAACTCTTGGTGGTTCAATCTTGGGTACACCCGCATATAATACAGCGAAGTTCCACGAACGCGCATCTTCTTGCGCGCCGCTTCCAGGTGGTTATCCTTGATACGGCGTCAAAACTGCTCGTGCTCACCGATGAAATCTTTTCGGATGCGATAAGCGGGGTCGGAAAAAGCCTGTACAACGAAGCCATTGCCTGGGTCAGGCATGGGCATATGGTGACTGTAATTGTGCGCGGCATCAATGCGGCACTGCCACCCTTTGAAGTCATCGATGGAATTCATATCTATCGCGTTCAGGGCATCATACGTCCGTCGCCCTTTTATTGTTTCTTTCCGCTTGTCATTTTCGGCAAAGTGATCACGCGTCTGCGAAACCTCGATCAGTCGTTTGATGTGGTGGTTGCGCATAATCCGATTTTCTTGCTGGCGGCGCAGGTGGCGGGCATCATGCACGCCAGACTGTCGGTGTATATTTTTCACTCATCTACCGCACAAGAAATTATGCTCAACTTGCGGCGCGGCAAATATGGACTACTGATGCCGCTTCTGTGGGTTGCCGCTCAAGGATTACGCCGCGTCGATGTGATCATCGCGCGTAGTCGCTTTATGGAAAACAATCTGCAAACGTTAATGCAAGGGTTACCCTTCCAATCGGAGATCATTCCGATTGGCTTGAATACCGCGCACTACCAACCCGTAGATGCGGCGGATGCACGTACATAGCTTGATTTACCCGCTGACAGCCCATCATCATTAACCAATGGTGCGGTTAGTCGCGCGCATGGGCATCGAAAATCTTATTCATGCAGCAGCAATCTTGCGCGATAATAGGATCAACGTGGTGCTGCTGATTGCAGGCAAAGCCTATGTGCAAGCGGCGCTCGAAGCATTGATTGCAGAACTTGACTTAACACAGCGAGTGCGACTGCTTGGCTTCGTATCCGAAGCGCAGCTCCCGGTTTATTTGGCTGCATCCGATTTATTCGTGCTACCTACAGAAGCGTTGGAAGGTTTTGGGTTGGCGACTATCGAAGCGTTAGGAGTCGGGTTGCCCGTTATCGGAACACCCATCGGCACGACGCCCGAAATTTTGGGGACGATTGACCCGAAATTGATAACAAAAGCTAGCACGCCGCAGGCATTAGCGAAATCAATTTCGTATTGGCTGGCGCACAACACAGAACGACATTCACTTCGTCAGCGTGCGCGGTCAACAGTTGAGACCTTATAAAGTGGTAATATCGTCGCGGCACAGTTCGAGCGACTTTTCGAGCCGTGTATCGACCAACATAAGCATTGAGAGGCGTTCAATTGCACGAACCGTTTGTTAGCGTCATCATGCCAATTCGCAACGAAGAAGCGTTTATCGCCCGCAGTTTAGGCGCGGTTCTCACTCAGGATTATCCAGCGAATAAGATCGAAGTCTTGATCGCGGATGGCATGAGCGATGACAAAACGCTGGAAATTATCCGCGCGTTGCCGGGTGCCGACCGCGTGCATGTGATTGATAATCCGGCATACATTCAAACGGCTGGACTAAACCGCGCGATCCCACATACACGAGGCGAGATCATCATTCGTGTGGATGGGCACACTGTCATTGCTCCAGATTATGTACGTCAGTGCGCACAAACTCTTGAACAGACGGGCGCACAAAATGTTGGGGGACCCATGAATCCGATTGGTATAACACCTATGGGAAAAGCGATTGCAATCGCGGGTAAGTCATCGTTCGCTGTACCAACCGCGTTTCATGTCACACAAAAAGCACAAGATACGGATACGGTCTATTTGGGTGCGTGGCGGCGAGAAATATTCGACCGCGTGGGCTTATTCAATGAGCACGTAAATATCAACGAAGATTACGAGTTCAACTACCGAATTATCAAGGCGGGCGGGCGTGTCTATTTAAACCCTGCCATTCAATCTCAATATTTTGGGCGTCAAACAATTACAGCTTTGGCACATCAATATTTCCGCTATGGGATGGTTAAGGTCAAAACCTTGCATACGCATCCGGGATCGCTTAAATTGCGGCATTTAGTCGCTCCAGTGTTCGTGGCGGGGGTACTGATTGGCGGCGTGCTATCGTTGTTTCATCCGCTATTCGCGCTGTTGTGGCTGGCAGGGATTACAGTTTACGGGGGGCTTAATCTCTTTTTCTCGCTCAAAGCAGCGCCAAATTTTGAATGGCGTATTCCGCTTGTATTTTTGACGATTCATATCACATGGGGCAGCGGCTTTTGGATAGGACTTTTTAGAGGAATGAAGCGGTCGTTCACGAATTGAACTAATAAACTCACCTTACGCATGCCCCTCGTTTTCAGCCCTCACCTGCTGCCCTGTAACCCTGAGGGCGAGGGGTGAAAAACCTGTGCGGTAGGGGAAATCCTTCTCCCTGAGGGAGAAGGATTTAGGATGAAGGCAATCTGCATAAGGTGACTTAAGGATTCTCATGCGTCGCATCGCCGTCCTACTGTTAGCATTTTATTTGGTCTTTTTGGGCGGCAGCACCTACTACTATCAGGTGTTCGCCATTCGCGTCGCGCATCACGTCGTGCTGACTGCCTTGCTTATCATCTGGCTGATCAGCAAACTGAGAACGACCGGACTGCCGAAAACGCCATTCAACCCTTTGATTTACGCGCTGGTCACGCTGTGGTTGATCACATCCGCGTTGGCGCTTGACCCACGTATCGCCTTTGAAAGTGCCTGGTTTCCCATTACGCACACGCTGATCTTTTTTGTAGTGGTCGATTGGATCGGTCGCGGTCGTCAACGCCTTGTCATGGAAACGATTTTCATGCTCGGCACGCTCGTCGTTATTGCGGCACTCGTACAGGTTTATCAATGGTGGGCAGGTTGGGAGCCACTTTTAAGCGCCGAACTCCCGTTTCCGCCTGTGCTGCCGCGCTTGGATCAGCCGTTCGGCGTCAGCACCTGGTTATCGGCGTTCGCCGCACCGTTGATTATCTTGTCGGCGGGTTGGGCGCTCAGCGTGCGCCGTAAAGATTATCGTCCGGCGTTATGGGGGCTTGCGGCAGCCCTCTTGATCGTATTGATTTTCACTGCATCGCGCGGCGGATATATTGCGCTGGCGACTGGGATCGCCGTGCTGTTCGTGCTGCGCCTATGGGGTCGGCGCTCACTTCATCGACTTATTCCGTTGATCATCAGTTTAAGCATACTGGCAGCAGGTATCGGTGGGGTCGTTTTCTTGATCAGCCGCGATCCCAGCCGGGTGGCGGGTGACACCTTACGTGCCGATTTATGGTCGAGCGCTGTCACAATGACCTTGCGCGATCCATTTACAGGCGTTGGCGTCGGCATGTTCGGGCGTGGTCATCGGCTTTACCGCGATGCCACGTTTGTGGATGACCGTTTGGGCACCGCGCACAATTTATACCTCAACCTGACGGCTGAAACAGGAGTTATTGGCATTTATCTTTTGGGCGTCATGGTCATCGTTGGCGCAGGTGCTTGGTTTAGGCAATGGCGCAATGCAAAAAAAGATGCACGCAAACTGCGTTTAGAAGCGGCGTTGGCGGCACTGATCGGCTTTAGTATCCAAAGCTTATTCGATACCTTTACGCTGACAGCGCTTGTCATTTTGCCGCTTATTTTGATTGCCTACTGTATTACGCCGTCCCGTTTGGTCAGTGACTCTGTTCCGCGCGGCGCAAAACTTCCGGCGGCGCTGTTCACAGCTTTGATCGCTATTTTCGGCGTCGGCTTATTGATTTCGGATCGCGCACACACTTATTTCAATAGCAGCGTCGCCACCAACTCACTCGAAGACGCGCAAACCGCGCTCGTACTCGATCCGTCGATGCGCTTATATCAACTCCAGGTCGATTATTTGATCGGCATGAACGCCGACGATTTACCCACGCGAATCGCCGCCTTCGAGCGTGCCGTCGCACTCGAACCAACCTGGGATACAGGCTGGATCAACCTTGCTGTTCTACAAAATCGGGCAGGCGAAACAGAGTCGGCATTTGCCAGTATTGAACGCGCTGCCAATATTCGCTATTGGAATGGTGCCTGGTTTGGGTGGGCGCTGCTAACAGAGCAGACCAGTGACGTGACAATCGATGAAATCCGTGACGCGTATATCCTCTCCATTACCTATCCGCCGACTAACGACGAGTGGTGGAACGCAACCGACGCGCGCCGATCGGCATTCAGCACCTATACGGATAATAATCTGATCGTGCTGTCGGTCGGTGACGAATATGTGCAGCGTGCCTACGCACGTTTCGCCACCGAGCCGGACGCCGCATGGCGTGATTTAGCGATTGCAGAACAATTCGGCACGTACTACGAAAATTTGGCATTAGCGCGCGTCGATCTGGCGCGTACGCCCGAAGTACGTCGCGCCGCGCAGATCAGCGCCGTCAGTGGACGTATAATTGACCAGAATTTTGAAGCCGTACTATTTCAAGGACGCCGCGCTCAATTTGTCACGCTGCCTGGTTTGACGGGTGCACCGCCAACCGAAACCGACTTGCGCGTCTGGTATGAACTTGCGGAGTCGCTCGCGGCTGAAAATGATGATCTAACCGCGTTGCAAGTGTACAGGCTCATGCTCGAACGCTTTCCCCACATCGATCAGGCACAGCTTGACCGCATCGACGCCGCGATCAACACATTGGAGACGAATTGATGCGTTCAACACCGCGCGCGCTTGCCGTGACCACCGTCGTTTTGCTCTACACGATCATGCTCGGCGCGACCTACAACGGCATCCTGACACCAATGTTCAAAACCTTCAACGTAGTGCTCATCGGCGGCGGCTTGATCGGATGGTGGATCGCACGTCGTCGTTGGAATTGGTATCGCTCACCGCTCGATGGTGCGATTTTGTTATGGATTGCTGCGTTTGCTTTGTCGCTGCTCGCCAATCTCGACTCGTGGCGGCGAATCGCGCTCGGTCTGTGGTATATGGGGCTGTATATCATTCTCTGGTATGCACTGTTCGATGCATTGGCGAACCGCACCTTACGCCGTGACACACTCATCGACGGACTGTTGATCGTCGGTGCGCTGATTGTTGGAATCGGCTGGTTTCAGTTTATCAACGCGCTTGAAGCGGGTTTCGTGCGCCCGGTCAGTACGTTTGGCAACAGCAACGCACTGGCAGCATTCCTCGTCTTGATTATTCCGTTCATTTTCGAGCGCATCGGGTCACGCAATCCGATTACCCGGCTTTCGCTGACACTTTACGGACTAACGACGATATTGCTTTTACTCCTCACGTTTTCGCGCGGCGCTTTGATTGCGCTCGCCGCAATCGTCGCAGCGCGGATCGCGCTGTTCGCTTACGAGCATCACCTGCATCAGGTGAAAGCGAGACGTGTTTATCTTGCAACATTGTCCCAAAATACAAAAATCGCGCTTGTAGTAAGTGGATTGACACTCATCATTGCAGGTGTCGGCATAACGCTGTTTTTAATTGCTACTTTGAGTATTGGCGGGCGCACGCTCGAATTTCGTACTTTCTTGTATGATACTGCTATTCGACTGACCGTCGAACAGCCGATCACCGGGACAGGCTTGTTCACGTTCGGCGGAGGCTTATCACGCCTGTATTCGATTCCGCCGCGCGAACCTCACGCTCACGCCCACAACCTGTTTTTAGGCGTGAGCGCAGAACTCGGCATTATCGGGCTGATCGCTCTGTTTCTAACAATGTGGTTTATCATGCGCGCCGCGCGCCGCAATCTCAACGCACTCGAAGCGCGCGAAAAGCGACCTTTACGCGCAGGTATCATCGCTTTGATTGCGTTCGGCGTGCACCAATTGCTCGACTTACCCGCGATCACGCCAGCGATCTTTATCGTTCTATTGGTTATTCTCGCCGTGACAATCACACCGCCTGACCCGTTTCGCTGGCGCGGAATCACGATTCGTGCCGCGCTCGCCGTTGGCGCGGTCGCACTCTTGACGACGGGTGTCTTCGGTGCTGCCACCTACCAGGCATACATTAACATTATGAGCGGCGTAAATGAGGGCAACGCTGGTGAGCGAGCAGTGGCGCTCGATGCAATCATTATGCTCGATCCGTCGATGCCCGTTTATCATCAGCAGCAGGGATATTTATATGCGGTCGCGGAAAATTATCTATCCGCCGTTACGTCCTTCACTCGTTACACGCAGCTTGCTCCAGAATACGTGAGTGGCTGGGCAAATTTAGCAGCCGTGTATGATGCACTAGATGATCAGACCAACGCATTGTTGATGATTGAGCGCGCGCGCGCAGCCGCGCCGGAATTGACTGAGTTAGCATTTGCACAAACGCGCTATCAATCGGATCAACCTGTCCCGATGCGCTGGCGAACCCTCGATCCGTTCGCGGCAGATTATGCGTTAAATGAGAATATCAACTCTATTCAGTTCTTGCGTTTGGCGATACGACGGCAGCTTTTGCCCGTTTTATTTCTCGCGCCAGAATAATGATGCGTGCTGATTAACGTCACGTGGGGTTGTATTTAGCAATCGTATTGGAATAGGTCGCATTTACATGAACATTATTGACACGGTCTTTTTGTTCGCGCTTGCCTATGCTATCGGCTCGATCCCAGTAGGGTACATGGTCGGCAAGTTTAATGGAATCAACATCTTCAAAATTGGCAGCGGGAACATGGGTGCGAATAACATTGCGCGTTCGCTCGGTTTGTTCTGGGGCGGGCTGACATGGTTTCTCGATAGCATGAAAGGCATCGCCGCGATCCTGTTGATGCGTGCGCTCACACTACCCGACCAAATGGGATTCGCGACGGTGATCGGCGCAGTCGGTGCTATCATCGGGCATAACTGGTCGTTCGCTATCAAACTGATCACGGGCAAACTGCGCGGCGGAAAAGGGGCGGCAACCGCCATCGGCACATGGCTCACATTCATGCCGCCGCTCTTTTTTGCAGGTGTCATGGCAGTCTGGGTGTTCATTGTCGTCGTCACTCGCTATGTGTCACTCGCAGTACTGGTAACGACAGGAATCATTGCGCTTGCGGTCATCATCATGGTCGCGGTCAACTTCTTCACGCCCGTGTATTTGCTGTATCTGATCGTACCGTTGATTGTTTTTTATCGCCACCGTGAGAACATCGTCGCGCTTAGTGAAGGACGCGAACGCAAGCTCGGACAACGCGTCACCAGCTAACCATTCTTCTTCGTATCGCTGTGACTTTCTGCCTCCGTATCATGCTTTTTCCGGTCAGGCATGACTGATGCACCTCGTCTGCGTCATGCCCAATTCACTTATTTTGCCCCTTTTTGTTCTCTTGGCGTCTTTGCGTTATGTTTTTGGTAGTTTTCGCGGTTCGCTGTTGTAAAAGGATTTTGGAATATGACCGATCAATATGAAGATTTGAAAGCGCCCGTTGAAGACGCGGACGGTATTTGGACGATTCGCGGCGGCGGCAATCAACGCCAATGGAATAACATCCGCTATAAAACAGGCATGAGTGCCAAGAATGTTGGTTCGCAAAAATTATCGATGAACGTCGCCACGATTCCGCCTGGTGGCGTCGCCTATGCGCATATCCATGTCGATTTTGAAGTCATGCTCTATATTCTGGAAGGTCATGTACGCCACGATTACGGTCCTGGATTAAGCAAAACGCTGCTCAATGAGGCGGGCGATTTCATTTTCATCGAACCTGGTGTGCCGCACGAAGTCTTTAACATCAGCGATACCGACCCAGTGGTGGCGATTGTCGCTCGTTCCAGCGCTGACGAATGGGACAACATCATCAACTACGACAAAAATGCTGATCCTCATGCACCTCAAAATATTTCTGGCGAAGGCGGCGCGTAAATGGCGGTCGTCGTCACAATTGCGGGCAGTCCATCCGCGACTTCACGGACTACGTCCATCTTAGATTATTTCCGGCGGGAACTTGACGCGCGCGGACATGAAACCCACGCGATCAACGTGCGCGATATCAACGCTGATGATTTGATTCACGGGCGTTACGATAGCGAGTCTATTAAGGCGCAAACCGCGCGCGTAGAAAGCGCACATGGTGTCATTGTGGCGACTCCGGTGTATAAAGCCGCTTATACAGGCGTGCTTAAACTGTTTCTCGATGTGCTGCCGATGAACGCACTGGCAGGCAAAGTGACACTGCCAATCGTCGTCGGGGCGACGCCCACACATGCGCTCGTCCTGGATTACGCGCTGAAGCCGGTGCTGGCGGCACTCGGCGCGACAACCCTTCAACCCGGCGCGTATTTGTTGGATAATCAATTTAACGCTGGCGAAACAGGTCAGCCGCCAGCGTTTACGCCCGATTTACAGTCCAAATTGGCGGCGCTGCTCGGACAATTCGAAATGTCGTTGACTATTTTTCCATAATCGCTGTATAGGCAGCCCGTCATCTCTCCTGTTTTCAGTCCAGAAAGGTCTTTTTTATGTTGCAGGATATTTTGTGGTTCATTCCTGGTCATGGCGATACGCGCTATCTTGGCACACAGCACTCGCGCCGTAATACCAGCCATGATTATTTATCGACCGTCGCCAAAACAATCGATTCGCTCGGTTTTACGGGCGCATTGCTTCCTACTGGGCAAGGTTGCGAAGACTCATGGGTATTGGCGGCGTCGATGATCCCATTGACCAAACGCATGAAATTTTTGATCGCGTTCCGTCCCGGCAGCTTGTCACCGACACTTGCGGCGCGCATGGCAGCGAGCTTCGATCGTTTCTCCGACGGACGACTGCTGCTCAACATCATTACCGGAGGCGACCCTGTAGAACTGGCAGGCGACGGTATGTTCTTGAGCCACGATGAGCGTTACGAAGTCACCGACGAATTTCTCGCGGTGTGGCGCGCTTTATATACAGGCGAAGAAGTCACGTTTGAAGGCAAACATATTCAAATCAAAGGGGGCAAACTTGCGTTCCCGCCAGCGCAACTCCCCTATCCGCCGCTGTTTTTTGGTGGATCATCGCCTGCCGCCATCGAGGTCGCCGGAAAACATGTTGACCTGTATCTGACGTTGGGTGAAACACCACAAGATACCGCCGACAAATTCGAGAAAGTTCGCACAGCAGCGGCGAAACACGGACGATCAATGCGTTTCGGTGTGCGCCTGCATATCATATGCCGCGAAACCGAAGCCGAAGCATGGGCAGCCGCCGATGACCTGCTTAAATTCGCGACCGAAGACGTAATAGCCGCCAATCAGAAAAAATTGGCGCAGTTTGACTCTATTGGGCAAAGCCGGATGCTCGGATTACATGGCGGTGACCGTAACGCGCTCGAAGTCAGCCCGAATTTATGGTCAGGCATCGGCTTGGTCAATAAAGGGGTTGGTACTGCGCTCGTCGGCAGCCCAGAGATCATCGCGGAACGCCTGATGGAATACGTCGACCTCGGCGCGGACACCTTTATTTTGTCCGGTTATCCTCATCTTGAAGAAGCCTATCGTGTCGCAGAGATGGTCTTTCCGCTGCTTCCCGATTGGCAAAACAAAGTCGGTGTCAATAACCGCGTATTCAACCCAGCGGCAACGCCTGTATCCTGGCAATAAATTTACGCGCTGATGGGCATGGAACGCCATGCCCTCCAATACCCCTTTCTCGGCGTTTACCCTACGTTTGTTAATCGAGCCTAGTCATACCCGTCCTTTCTTTGTTACGATTGTGGCTGCTCAATCGTCAATTTGGATAAGGACTTACCCGATGGCACGTCCCTTCACCCGCTTGATCGGCATCACTATGCTGTTAGCGTTTGTGCTGACCGTGATCCCGGCGAGTGCGCAAGAACTTGTGACCAACACGCCGCGCCCTAGCGAAGCCCCGTCTGTCGTTGCAACAAGCGCACCCGCCATCGACCCCAATGGTTTTGACCCCAGCGTGTGCGCCACTTTTACCGATGGCAGTCCGCTCAGCAATGCGTGTTTAAGTATGATTGAACGTTTCCCGCGTCCTGTGGTTGAGGATGTGACCTTGGATGGTTACACGCTTGGCGCGTACACGTTCTTTCGGGTCGGACCCGATGCAACGCCCACCTTCGATGTGCCCAACGGTGGCATGACCGGCGAAATTCCATCAGGGTTCAATTTCGTACGCGCGCTTGATCTAAGCGTCGATGGCTGGCTTGGCATCGATGGTGGACGCTGGATTCAACGTGACCTAGCGCGTGAGGCATCGCCGTCGTATTTTTCCGGCGTTGAATTTACTGAGGATACTGTCGCGCCGTTCGCCTGGGTACTCGATCTCAGCCGCATTTTCGTCTCGCGTTATCCCGGCGGCGAGTGGGATCAAACGACCGAACGCTGGATCGACCGCTACGAGCGCATCAATATCTACTCCGTCGCATATGACGACGAAGGCTGGCGCTGGTACATGATTGGTGACAATCAGTGGGTCGAGCAGCGTTTCGTCGCAAAAGTTGATCCGATCACGCGCCCCGAAGGTGTCGAAGGCGGCAAATGGATCGCCGTTGACCTGTACGAACAAACGCTTGTCGCCTATGAAGACGACACCCCTGTGTTTGCGACGTTGGTCTCCAGCGGTTTACCCGGTTTTGAAACCAACGAAGGGTTGTTCAATATTTGGGCGCGTATGTCCACAGACCCGATGAGCGGTGCGGCGGGTGCACCAGAAGCTTATGCGATCCAGAGCGTGCCATGGGTGATGTACTTCGACGACGGCATCAGCCTGCACGGGTCTTACTGGCACGATTTGTATGGCTATCGCCAGAGTCATGGTTGCGTCAATCTGACCGTCAGTGATGCGCGCTGGTTGTTTGATTGGACAGCGGAAGGTGCCATCCCCGATGCCGATGGCAATATTGCTACGCCCGTTTTTGTCTACAGCTCTGGCGAATATGGCATCACCGCATCCGGTTTATAGCCGCACCCGCTGATTTTACCGCTTCATAATTGACAAACGGCGCTGTTCGCTCATTCAGCGCTGTTTGTCAATGTAATGTACAGTTATCCCCCAAAAGTCTTACCGCTTCGCGGCACAGTGACCGCTACAATACATAATTGTTAGATCAGTCATTGCGTTCGATTTACACATGGCTTGGCGTATTTCTTTCGATTGCGCCAAGCCATCATCTATCGTCGTTTTATCGTCGAGGTTTTCATATGGCACGTTCTCGTCTTTTCTCGCGCTGGCTGCTCGTTGCTTTTATTATGGTGATCGCCAGCACGCTCGCACTGCAACCCGTATTTGCCATCAGTTTGCCAGCCAATTTTACCGAAACGTTGGTGGCATCGGGCATTTCCAATCCAACAGCATTCGCCTTCACCCCCGATGGTCGGCTGTTCGTACTTCAACAAAACGGGCAAGTTCGCATCATCACTAATCCCGGCACATCACCTACGCTCTTGGCAGCGAGCGCGCTTTCGCTCACGGTCGATCCATCTGGTGAACGCGGTTTACTGGGCATTGCCTTCGACCCGAACTTCACTACCAACCGATACGTGTACCTGTACTACACCGTACCTGGTTCGCCCGCGCGTAACCGCATCAGCCGCTTTACAGAAACGGCAGCGCTGAGTAATATGCTCGGTAGTGAAGTCGTCCTGGTCAATCTCGATAATTTAAGCGGCGCAACCAACCATAATGGCGGCGCAATGCACTTTGGCACCGACGGTCTGCTGTATGTCGCCGTTGGCGAGAACGCGAATGCTTCGTACGCGCAGTCACTTGCAAACCGTCACGGCAAGATTTTGCGCTATGACACCACCGCTTACATCACAAATCCCGCCAACCTGATACCGTCCAGTAACTCGATGGCTATTACCGGTCTCGGCACACCGACTGGCGACAACCGCGCGATCATTATGGCGGGTTTACGTAATCCGTACACATTCGATTTTCACCGCACGAACGGTACGATGTACATCAACGATGTCGGCGCGGGAACGTGGGAAGAAATCAATCTCGGGTTAACGGGTCGCAATTTCGGCTGGCCCACGACCGAAGGTGAGTTCACCGCAAGCAGTTTTCCCAACTTTACCAATCCGCTTTATGCCTATCCTCATAACAGCGGCTTACCGGCACCCACGGGCTGCGCGATTACGGGTGGCACTTTTTACGACCCGATCACCAACAAGTTCCCAGCGGAGTATGTGAACGATTACTTCTTTGCAGATTACTGTTCGAGTTGGATTTATCGCTACGATACGGCTTCCGATACGGTGGTATCGTTTGCAACTGGACTCAGCACTGGCGCCCCTGTCGATTTAGAAGTTGCAACCAACGGTGACTTGTATTATCTGGCGCGCAACGACGGCGGACGTGTTCGTCGCATCAGCTACAGCGGCGCTACGCCGTCCATCACGCAGCAGCCCGTCAATCAAAGTGTTTCAGTCGGCAATATGGCGTCATTCTCGTGCGGGGCTTCGGGTGCAACACCGCTCAGCTTCCAATGGCAGCGTAACAACACGAATATCACGGGCGCAACCAGTCCAACATACGCCTTCACGACCGTGATTGCCGATAACAACGCGACATATCGCTGTGTCGTCACCAATGCCTTTGGCAATGCAACCAGCAACAATGCCACGCTCACAGTTTTGGAAAATCAACCCCCTGTACCGACAATTACCAGCCCGATAAACGATGACACCTATGATGGCGGTCAGTTATTCACGTTTAGCGGCACAGCAACCGATTCTGAAGATGGTTCACTGCCTGCCAGCGCGTTTAGTTGGAAGATTGACTTCCATCATGACGTGCATACCCATCCCAAGCTGCTGCCCACGAGCGGCATCACCAGCGGTGATTTCACTATCGATACCGAAGGTCATACCGATACCAACGTCTGGTATCGTGTTACGCTCACTGTGACCGACTCCGACGGTGCGTCTCAATCGACCTACGTCGATATTTTCCCGAATATTGTACAGTTGACGGTGACTGCCAATATCGTGGGCGCAGCGGGCACGGTGGATGGTCAGCCGGTGACGTTCCCACACACGTTTAGCAGCGTCGTCGGAATCGTCCGCAGCATTGGCGTGGCTACCCCACAAACGATCAGCACCACGATTTATACGTTCAGTTCGTGGTCAGATGTCGGCACATCGACACACAACATCACCACGCCCGGCACCAACACGACCTACACCGCCACGTTGACCAGCGCGGGCACACCATTGCCAACGTCCACAGCGACAGCAACGCAGACAGCAACGCGCACCCTCACCCGCACTAATACGTTGCAACCCGCGCAGATCATTGTCAGCATCACGTCGTTCAATATCACTGAGGGCGGCATCAGCGTCACTTACAATGTACGTCTCAATCGCACTCCCGCCGTCGGGGAACAGGTCGTAATCACGCCGACATTCAACACGTCTCAACTATCGTATAATCCGTTACAACGAACGCTCGACACTTCAAACTACAGCGCCGGGCGCAACTTCACTGTAACCGCCGTCAATGATACGGTATTTGAACCGACTACTTTCATCACAGTCACGCACCGTTCGACCAGCAATAGTCCAGCGTCAGCGTTCAACAACCTCAACGGACCTTCGATCAGCGTGCAGGTGTTCGATAACGATGTAGCGGCGATCGCAACTGCAACCCGTACACAAACGCCAACGGCGACACGCACTAACACCGCGACCGCGACACGAACGAATACACCGATTGCGACCGCAACCCGTACACAAACGCCAACAGCGACACGCACCAACACCGCGACCGCGACACGAACGAATACACCGATTGTGACCGCAACCCACACTCAAACGGCGACGGAATCTTCACAATGTGGTGGTAATGGTCAGCCGCCATGCCCAGTGACCTCGACGCCAACCGCCACACCTACCACGACGCCTACAGCAACGCGCACGAATACACAGGCGAGTTTACCGAGCATCCTCATCAATGTTTCGAGCATCACATTGAGCGAAAATGGCGGCACTGTCACCTATATCATCCGACTCAGCCGCGCCCCCGCCGCTAACGAACAAGTTACGATCGCTACTCAGGTGACTGTCAATGGTCAGGTGGTCTTGTCGCCCACATCGCGCATCCTGGGTGCATCGAACTACAGTTCTGGGCGCACGATTATCGTATCCGCCGTGAACGATACCCTCGTCGAGGGCGTACATTCGCTGGCGATTACCCATCGTTCGACCAGCAACCAGGCAGGTTCACAATATAATAATCTGACAGGATCCATGATCCCTGTCACCATCAATGACAACGATACCGCGCCAATGAGTACAGCGACGGCAACCATGACCGTGACTGCCTCCTCCACCGCAACCGCAACCCCCACAGCCACGGCGACCTCCACAGCGATGGCAACTGCAACCCGTACTGCGACCGCAACGCGCACGCCTACACCGTTGCCTGCATGTGGAGGGGAAAACCTTCCGCCTTGTTAGTGATAAGCTTGTAGGTGTAGGACTTCCACAATAAAAAGACCTGCTTACCATCACCGGTAAGCGGGTCTTTTTGTTTGGCAACCACGCTGTTAACTTTGTGTGATGGCGGTCGGTTCTGTACGTTCTTCGGTAACAGCGTCGAGATGCGGATGCAAAAAGCGCGCTTCTCCGAGCATGAACGGCGCAGATTCGCCAGGATACGGATCATGCATCCCGATTTTATTGATCACGTACAGCATCATGATACGGATCGTGCCCATGATGGGCGCCACAAGGAACGCGCCGAGCAAGCCCCCCACCGCCGCACCGATAAACACGCCGATAATGATCAATACGAGCGGCAAATCCAGCACATCGCCTAAAATTTTTGGCGCGATGACTGTCCAGATAATCTGCGAAATGATCAGATTGACAACAATTACAAACAGTGCGACTAAGCCATAGGGCATACCGATGAACACGGTCGATCCATTTAATAAGGGCACTAAACCAAGCGGAATCAGCGCCAGAAAGCCGCCAATGGTGGGTATGAGCGAGATCATCCCGGTCAATGCCGCCAACAATGGCGCGTTTGAGATGCCCATCATTTGCAATTGTATAAATGTCAAAATGCCGATCATCACCCCGATGATGACCTGTCCCTTAAAAAATCCGTTCCACACGCGCACAATTTTACTCACCAGCAGTGCGTATTCGCGGTTATATGGATCTGGAATCCACCGTGTGATCGAGCGCGACATGCTCGGCACGTCGAGCAGCAAAAAGAACGAGATCAAGATTGCCAGCAGCGCGCCCGTCACTAACCCCGCAATGCTCGTCACGGCGACAGAAAGTGTTTCGGTCAGCGTGCCAACCAAACTTAACAGGCTGTTGATTAAACTGCGCAGCTCGCCTGATGTAATTGTCACCGAACCACTCGCATCGACAACATCACCGATGGTATCAGGAGGCTGATTGATTTGACTCATTGCGCCGAGCGCCTGACGAATGGGGTCAAGAATGAATTGAATATCGACCTGCACCCCCAACACCTCGACGGTGTTACGCCCTTCTTGCAAATATGGCTGCAAGTTATCCTCTAAGCCGGATAAGCTATCGATCAATCCGTTGGAAATATTCTGCACGACATCGACTGCCGCCGGCAGCAAGATCAGAATGCCAAACACGATGACAAATGTCAGGAAAAAATATATCAATATCACGCTCAATGCCCAGGGCAGACGCAGACGCCTTGTCAGTGAGCGCGCCGGCACAAACAGCACAAACGTGAGCAGTGCCGCCAAAATAAGCATCTGCACGACCGAGCCGAGCAGGGATAAGCCAAAAATCGCCCCAACAATCAACAACACCGTCATCAAGTGACGTGTCCATGCGCCCCACTGTGGCGAATAGTTCGACTGAGACCGCATAGCCATCGATTTTTCCACCCTCATCATGACATACGGTGCATTAATAAGAACACCGTTAGCGCAAAATCGTGACGGAAAAACGCGCAAATAGGGTTAGGCGTTTATTATCGGAAGCTTTGGAAATACGATACAATCAGAAGCATATTCAAGACAGCATTTTTTGATGTGTTGAGAGGGTTTGTCATGCATATTCTCGGCATCGATATCGGTGGCACGGGCATCAAAGGTGCGCTTGTCGATACGATCAAAGGTGAACTATTGACGGAGCGCATTCGTTTAGTCACCCCACAACCATCGACGCCAGAAGCGTGCGCGCAAACGGTGCTGGAAATCGTACGTGAACTCAACTGGTCAGCGCCCATTGGTGTCGGTTATCCTGGTGTGGTTCGGTCGGGCGCGGTCACACTCACCGCTGCAAACGTCGATCACGGCTGGATCAATCTCGACGCAAAAGCGCTGCTGGAAGGTATGACGGGCTGTCATGTCACGATGGTCAATGATGCCGACGCTGCCGGACTTGCCGAAATGCGCTTCGGAGCAGGGCGCGGCATTGCTGGGGTCGTCATGCTGCTTACGATTGGCACAGGCATTGGGTCAGCCTTGTTTGTGGATGGCGTTCTTGTCCCTAGTACAGAACTCGGACATCTCAAAATCCGCGATAAAGATGCAGAACGTCGTGCCAGCGATCGTGCGCGTGTTATCAAAGAAATGTCATGGCGTGAATGGGCGAAACGCTTCGACGAATATTTACGGTATCTTGAAACCTTATTTTATCCTGACCTATTCATTTTGGGCGGCGGCGGCAGCAAAAATTTCGATAAATACCAGGAGTTTTTGACTGCGCAGACGCCTATTGTCCCTGCCCAATTGCTCAATGATGCCGGCATCGTCGGCGCAGCCATGGTTGCCTATGAGAACATCAAGTGACATACTCCTCCGGCTAAAGTCGGGAGCTGCTACCGTCAGCACGGCTGCACCCCGAAGGATGGCTGACGACCGCTATGATAGTCCGTTGATGCCCCAACGGATTGAGATTTTAAAGACTCTCACGTCCGGTTTTCTTTTGGAGACGTTGAATATTTTACGCGATGGACTTCCCATCTCAACGCCATACATTCCGTTGTTAAAGAGCCGCATTGGACTGTCTTTTCTACCATCCCATGACAGGCTTGTGTGGTCTTTCGTCCAATCGTATTAACGTCCAATCGTATGTAAGAAGAAGCGTAGTCGTAACTGCTCAGCCCTCACCCTAAGTCCCTCAGCCCTTTTGTGGGAGAAGGACTTTCTGCTGCATTTCTCACCTTCTCTCGTTTGTGAGAGAAGGGGTCGGGGATGAGGGGTACCTGAGCAGCTACGCGTAGTCCAAATGAGCGATCAATACAAGGGCAACGTGCGCTCTCATCCAAGCAGCATACAGGCATCGAACTGCCCAAAGACGACGCGGCGCTCAATGACTTGCAAACATGGGTACTCAGCGAGTTCGACAACGGACGCCAAACCGCCATCGAATGGGAAGAACTCGCGCCGCACGTTCAGTCGCTCGCGCTTATTCATCCCGGATAGTTTCAAGCAAAGTCTTGCGCGAACCTGTGCTTTACAACGTTGGCGTATTTTTTAACTCGCCCGCCGCCTTCGTCGCCTGAATCGCCAGATCGATAAACACTGCCGATGACCATCCAAAGACGGGCGCGGCTTTGATCGGATGCTCGCCTGTTTCTGGGTGGTAATACTCAAAAAAGTCCTTGTGCTGCATCAGCAAATCGAGCGTGCGCCAGCGCAAATCGTCGGCTAAATCGGGCTGTCCGATGTGCATCAGCGCTTCGATGAACAAAAAGTTGATGTTCACCCATGTCGGACCGCGCCACATTTGCTGCGGGTCATACTTCGGGTCATCGATGGCGACCGTCGGCAGTGGAAAACGCGTCCACAACGATTTCGGATTGGTCAGGTGTTCAAGTAAGCGCGCCGTCATTTCGGGCGGCAGCGTATCGATCCACACAGGCAGCAAATGAAACGGCGTCATCACTGGAATCGGCTGTCCGTTGTGCAGCGCGTTGAACACGCCGTGTTTTTCATCCCACAAATACGTGACCATCGCGTCCGCAATCGCATTCGACTTATCCCGAAATTGGCGCGATTGTTTGGGCAAGCCGATCATGTCCGCGATCCGCGATAAACTCCGCGCTTGCAGCCATAAATACGTATTCAAATCCGGCGCGGTCACGGGCATTCCCGCATCCCACAGCGGGCTGTCGTCCAGCCCCGATGAAAACGGATGCCGATACACACATAACCCTGGCGCATCCTCAGAAGCGTTTTCGTTGAACCACCAATCCTGCCAGCGCGTGAGCGGCTCGTAAACTTCTTCCAGAAAGTCGTTATGACCCGATTTTTCGTGTAGTTTAAGCACTGTCCACGCCATCAGCGGCGGCTTGGTCACGGGCGCTTCGACTGGGTTCGTCAACTGTGTGACCAACCCTTCGTCATGGATTGCATCGGGGATCATGCCGTTTGGCTGTTGATGATCGAGCAAAATCCGAATCTGATCTTCCGCGATTCTTGTATCGACATGGCGATACGCAATCGCATGAAAAAATTGATCCCAATGCCACACGCCGACATAATGGACTTTCGACGGCACGAGCGCTTCCCGTGTGAAGTAATAGCGCGACGCCAATAATCCTGCGCGCAGTACCCACCACGCATACATATACTGCTCACGGTATTCTTCAGAGACGGGCGGCGCGGCGCGCATCCAGGCACTCCAGCGCGCTTTTGCATCTCCGATCACGGTATCCGCATCGGGAATCGACCGATTAAAGCCGAGTCGCGGCGTGATGTTGAGCAGCAGCACATCGCCTTCGCGCGCGTCGAGCCGTAAATCGACCTGTTCATGGTGATCGATACTGCTGTCGATTTCGTTCTTGGTCACGGTCGCATTGGTCGTATAGGCGACGCTGCGGACCCCGCGCAGCACACCTCCACGCCGATCGACTTTTCCACTGTCGCACATCGCGTCGAATTTAACGCCGAATTTGCCAGACGGCAGTTTGATCAGCAGCGTTTCGGCATCCAGATACACCAGCGTAAAGCGCCCGACGCTTGTTGTAAACTCGACGCGATACGCATCGCTTTCGATTGTGAAGGGGGTCGGTTGTGCCTGAGCATCGGTAAAAACAAACTGATCGATGATCGGCACACGCTGCCGATAATGCCCGACGACGCTTTCCTGCTTCACCCACCGTTCTGCAAGGCGAATCGAAAGCTGGTCGTCACGACGAAAAATTAAAATACGCGATCCACGGTCGGAGAACGGTATATTGGTCAAATCGATGCGATTGCGCAGCACATCGGTCAAAGTTTCAACGATTGGCGTCACCATAAACAAAATCACTCATCAATTGGCGTAAACCCTCCCATTGTACGCCTTTCTAGGTAGGCAGGAATAGAGACCATTGGCGGACGCTCTAAATCGGTAATCGCTTCGACATCGAGCGCGAACCGATCAGGCTCATATGCGATCAATTTCATGGTGCGGTTTGCATGTTCCAGCAGACGTACATCGTAGCGTGTTTCCAACCGTGAAATAAACACCTGCAAAATCGCAAAACTCATTTTGCTTAAGCCAACCAGCGGCTGGTTATGATGCACGCGTTGTTCCAGGTCAGATTGGGCGATGCACTCCAAGCCGCCATAATTGTGGATGTCGATCAGCATTCCGGTTTCAACACCATAGCCACTGAAGAATGGCAGCGTCTCCAATGCTGAACGCCGCCCCGCATATTCACCCGAAAGCGGCTGAATAATGCCTGATAGTTCGGGATAAAACAGGTTTAGGAGCGGGCGCGCGACTAATTCTGTCACACGACCGCCGCCGTACGCTTGCAGCGTATCCCCAACTTTGATCGGGCGCTGATAAAAACCTTTGACATACTGGATATTCGGGCGCTTAAGCAAAGGACCCAGTAATCCATAAATAAAGCGTGGATGAATATTGGTAATGTCGGTATCAATCCACGCGATCAAGTCGCCTTTTAACACGTGCAGACTTTTCCAAAGCGCCTCACCTTTGCCGCGCTGCGTCCCAACCTCGTCCGCCAAAATCTCCGAATGTCTGTACACTGGAATACCACGCGATTCTGCGATTTGCACCGTATCATCGGTCGAATCGCTGTCGATCAGTACGATTTCATCGATCAGCGGAATCTCATCCATCAATGCCGATTTGATCGTATCGATCACATGTCCGACCGTTTTTCCCTCATTGAGCGCCGGCAACCCGACACTGATTGTGACGCCCTGCCGCTCTTTCAACACCATCAACGCGCGCAAATCACTAAATTCACTGCTGTGAAATGTATTTTCGGCAAACCATCGGTCTACGCGCGTCGATAAATCTTCCTGAGAACGCATGAGCGTCGTCAGCGGCAACTCACGCGTATGAAATTCATAGCCTTCCGGTCGCCACGCGCGCACCAGCGCCAGCGGCATCTCGGTCTGTTCGAAAATCCACTGAATGACGCCGCCGGATGAACTTCGACGCGCTTCTGGCTGTGTAAAGGTCGCCCCCAAAATCATCGCTTTGTGATCGCGCCCTTCACGTAATAAGCCCTCACCAATATCGCTAAATGCTGTAACGGTGCGCGTGATCGCCGGATTCTCTTGTGTGATCAAGCGCAAATTGGGCAAACTACGCGTGCGATCTGCCGCATGAAACAGCGTGATTGCCTGCCCATCCGCCAACGCCGACGCGACGCGCACGCCAAGCGACATGTTGGGACCACCACGCAGCGAGAGCATGACAGGCTGATCGCGCGTCCAATTCGGTTGTATCGCGTGCAGCAGCACCACATCGCAGCTCGCTATTTGCAAAATCGTGTCTGTGATCAACCCGCCCGTCAGCGCGTCGGGACCCGCCCATTGGACGATGAGTAAATCGATATTGAGCTTCTTGGCGTCGTCGAATACAGGCAGTAATGGTTGATATTCGACGAACACATTAACTTTATCGTCTACGTCTTCGTCCTCAAGCGCCAACGCGTGAATCGCGTCGCGCAGCGCACGGGCGGGCATCGCACCTTCGCTCAAAGATTGTGCTTCGGGCAAGCTGACAATCCCACGCAAATACACCTCACCATCTTCGTTCGCCAAACGCACGGCAAGGTCAACCCACGACGATAGATGTTCACTCGTCGAGACGCACAAGAGTACACGCGAAGCGGTCATACACTCTCCATCTTTTTTATAGGGGTAAGTGTGATTGTTGCCCACTACGCCGCATTATTTCAAGAGTGGGACGATGACTTTCTGCAAAATCGCATCCCAACGATATTGCTGACGAATGCGGCGACGTAACCGATGCCGATGGTCTTTTTCCAACACATCGATGATTAATGCCGCGATGCGTGCCGGGTCGCCCGTCACTGGGTCAAAATAATAGGCGTCTGCGCCACCTGTTGCCCTTAACGACGCAAGATCAGCAGCAAAAATTGACATTCCGGCAAGTCCTGCTTCTAACATAGGGATGCCGAATCCTTCTTGGAGTGTCGTGAATAAAAGTGCGTCACAGGTGTTGTACAAATTCGCCATCGTCGCGTCATCGGGGATCAACGGCTCATCGCCGTCGCCTTGTTCGTAAATAAAATGGACATAGTCGCGCAAATTTAACGAGTCGCGTAATGACAGTAACTCGCCCAAGTAACCCGGATTACTCGGATTATGCGCGCCCGGTGGACCCGTCACGATCAACCGATAGTCTTTACCACTCAAATTGCGCGCGACTGCGACAATGCGAATCGCCAGTTCAATGTTCTTGCGCCGTGTGATGCGCGCTGGAACGAGCAGCAGCGCGTCGGCGTCCAGCAAACCAAGCTGGTCATCTAATGTAATCATAGTCGGTGTCCATGCAAAGAACGCTATCGGGTCAATGCCCGGCACAGCGACGGTAATTTGTTCGGGCGCAATATGCAACAATGCAGCCAATTCGTCACGTCGCGCATCGCTGACGGTGACATACGTGGTGGTGACCCACACCCGTTTGAGAAGCGTATACGGCGCGCGGTCATAGAGTTCGGCGCTGTATAGTGGGTTCGTCCACGCCAGGTCATGACACCATGCAATCAAGCGAATCGTCCCATCGCGCGTCAGACGCTCCAGCGCCACCGTAAGCGCTAAATTCTTATTGAAGGTCGGTATGTTATGCGCCAGCACGACTTCACAGCCGGTGAGCGCGAGTCGCAGTTCATTGGCAAGTTGATCGACCAACAAATCAAATTCGTCTGGGACAATGCCAGCGTCGAGTGACTTTTTCACGCGCAAAATCGTTGGGTCAGCCGAACCAAAGAGTGGATTCACATAAACTTCAACAGCGGGATGAAACGATGCGCCAGAACCTGTGAGTATACGCACGCCATAGCCGAGTTTGTGCAAGCCGAGCGCATGCGCAGTGATAGTGGCTTCGACACCGCCAACGGTGGGTGCGCTAGCGTAATGTAAAATGGCGATAGTGGTCGGGATCATAAACCTGCATAAAGGAGTGTCAGTTGATGATTAAATCATATCCACATATGGATGGGTCAAAATCCCCTAGTCTACCTATTATTGAAAGATTAACACTGCTCTATGGCGCAGAACGCGCCGCAGAAGTGTATCAGGCGTTGAATACGCGCATTGGCGCGCAAACCGAGCAAGCATATCCACCACTCGACGTATCCGAAAAAGACGCCGTTGTGATCGCGTATGGCGATCACCTGCACCGCGCCGACGAAGCATCGCTGCGAACGCTGTATCGAACACTACAAGCTACGATTGGCAATGCGGTTACAGGCGTACATCTGCTGCCTTTTTTTCCATACTCCAGCGATGACGGCTTTTCGGTCATCGATTATCGCGCGGTCGATCCAGCGCTCGGCACGTGGGATGATGTGGCAGGGTTCAAGCCCATGTATAAACTGATGTTTGATGCGGTCATCAATCATATCTCGCAGCACAGCGCGTGGTTTCAAGCCTATTTGCGCGGCGAACCGCCGTATGACGCGTATTTTATCGCGGTCGATCCCGCGCTCGATTTATCGATGGTCACGCGCCCACGCGCGCTCCCGCTTCTGCATCCGTACCAGACCGCAGACGGAATCAAGCACGTATGGACGACGTTCAGTGACGATCAAATCGACCTCAACTACGCCAATCCCGTCGTGTTGATAGAAATTATCGATATTTTGCTCGATTACGTGCGGCGCGGTGCGGACTTGATCCGGCTTGATGCGATTGCGTTTTTGTGGAAAGAAATCAATACGACGTGTATGCACCTGCCGCAAACTCACGCCGCCATCCAGATCATGCGCGCGGTCTTGGATGCAGTCGCACCGCATGTCATCTTGATTACCGAAACCAATGTGCCCCACATCGAAAATATCTCGTACTTTGGCGACGGCGTGAGCGAGGCGCAAATGGTGTATCAATTTGCCCTGCCACCGCTCGTGCTGCACACCTTTCGCACAGGCGACGCTCGCAAATTGAGCGCGTGGGCGGCGACTATCGAACGACCTAGCGAACGCACGACCTTTTTCAACTTTTTGGCGTCGCATGATGGGATCGGCGTGCGCCCGATTATCGGCATCCTGGATCAAGACGAGATCGATGCGCTGGTCAACATGGTTTTGGGTCACGGCGGGTTGGTTAGCTATCGCAATAACCCCGACGGTTCTAAAAGCCCCTACGAACTCAATATCACCTATTTCGACGCGGTCACTGACCCAGCAATTACGGCAGCGGATCAATCGACCGCGATTGAGCGCTTTCGATGCGCGCACGCGATACTGCTGGCGCTGATCGGTGTGCCGGGCATTTATTTGCACAGTCTATATGGCTCACGCAATTGGCGCGGGGGCGTCGCTGGCACGGGCGAAACCACCGACAACCGCGCGATTAACCGTGAAAAACTCGACGCGGATCAACTGCTGAGCGAATTGAGACAACCGGGTATTCGTGCGGAAGTGTTTGCAAAGATTACGCAACTGCTGACGGCACGCATGTCATCAAGTGCGTTTCATCCACTAGGAAAACAGCGCATCCTCGATTATGGCGACCAACTTTTCGCCGTCGAACGCACATCGCCCGACGGGCGCGAACGCGCACTGGCGCTGCACAACGTGAGCGGATATAACGCACCGCTCACGCTGCCACGCGGTAACTGGAACGAGATTTTGAACTGCAACTGCCCAGTCAGCGCTGACCAATATTCGTATCTCGCACCGTATGAGGTTTTGTGGTTGATCGAAAGATAACTAAATCATCTTGTGGCTGGTGGAAAGATAATCTGTGCATTCGTAGGGGCATAGCACATCCATGCCCGCTGAACCCTCGTACTTCACAGGCAGAATAAATTCCGCCTGTGAAGTACCTCGTCATTTAACGTGCGCGCGGGTCGTACCCGTTATAGATTTCCAAATCGAGCGACGCGGCGATCTCTGCCCAATCGATCAGTTTAAAATTCTGGTTGTTATTGGGGTCGATGTTGAGATCGTCTTGCGCGATAAACACGCCGTTAGGGAACAGATCGCCAAACGGTGCGCTCATCACGTCGATGCCGTCGGTGCCGCTCACGCCGTCCGCCGCACCGCCTTCGATAGCGACAAACGAACCAAGATAAGCATTATCGCCGCTCCGTTCATATACGGCGAATTCACTGCTACCCTGGCTGCTGACGAGCAAATACCCCGCATCGCCTTCGCCATAATAAATGGCGATGCCTTCCACATCGGCGGTTAGATTGCCGTCAAGTCCGGTGCTGTCGATCTGCACGCGACTGTCATCAGCGTCCGGTTCGGCTTGATATTTATAAAAACCCACCGCTTCTTCACCGATATACACAACGCCGAGTTCATCATCCGCCGCGCAGCCTTCAGTCTGTGAACCGACGACAAACTCGCGCACGACCAGCGCGTTAATCTGTCCGTTGATGGCGTATAGGCGATACTGCTCGACTTCGCCTGTCGCCGCACTGTTGACGAACACATAGTAATCGCCGCTCACTGGGCTGACGTAGAAGCACACGCCATAAACTTCTTCGACGCCAGACACGATAGTCCGTTGTGCGATATTTTCGAGCAAGCGTGTTTCGGGATCGATGGCAAATAAATCGAGCGAATTAGTCGTACGGTTGGTGGTCGCCACCACATCAGTCGGCACGCCATCCATATCGAAGTTGTAACGCAAATCGACATTGTTGACGCGCCCAATCGGGAGTGACTGCTGAATAGTCCCATCAAGGTTATACGTGACCAATCCAGTCGTCTTGTCCGTACCAATGATCAAACTCAAATTGGCGTCGGTTGGGTGCAACCAGATCGCCGGATCATCCGCTGCATCGACACCCGCCTGCACAGGTTCAGTTTCAAGCGCGGTTGTGACGACAGGAATACCGGTCACTGCTTCTGCACCGACGGTGCGCGGGTCGAAGGAGGTATCAAATGCCAGACCCATCGCATCCGCGATATCGCCCCACGACGCAAGTTTGAAATTATTATCCTCATTGGGCTGGCTGTTCGTGTCGTCTTGCGTGACAAACAAGCCTTCAGGGAAATTGTCGTTCAGCGGAAGCGGCACTACATCGATACCAACAGCATCGCCCACGGCGTCCAGTGTATCCGTTGCCAGAAACCCGAACGCACCGATAAACGCATTGCCGCCGCGACGTTCGTATAAGTTATAGCGATCGCCCGTTTGATCAGCAACGATCAGATAGCCATTACCGTCAGGCATCGTGTATAACGCCAGCGCTTCGGCTTCTTCTTCGATATTGCCACGCTCACCCGTCACATCGACAATACGGCGTACCGTACCGCTTTCGGGTTCCGCGCCATAGCGCCAAATGGCAACGGCTTCTTCCGCGATGTACAAGAAGCGGAATTCATCGTCCGCGACGCAATTTTCCGTCTCGGAGCCAATACTGAAAGCACGACGGAGCGAATATTCAAGCGTGCCGCTCGATCCATCGATGAGCCATTGTTCGCCGCTGCCGTCATCACTCAACGCGATCACATAGTAGCTGTTGGTGAGCGGGCTGCGATACATACACAAACCGTTTTGCAAAATGCCCGTTTCAATTTCACCGATGGGTTCGAGCTGAAGCGACTCTTCATTGACGGTAAACAAGAGTACGCTGTACGTATCTTCGACACCTGCCGCCACCAAGCTAATGCGTTGATCGCCCAACGGAAAGTTATAACGGACATCGGCGTGTTTGACACCGCCGACTTCCAGAAATTGCACCAGTTCGCCAGACAAATTAAAAACGCCCAAACCCTCGTTATCGTCGCCTGTTAGCAGCAAGCTGAATGCCGGATTGGTCGGGTGAACCCAAATACGGACGCCCGTCGCGCCGTCGCCTGGACTGGGTGCTGTTTCGAGGATCGGCGCAACCGATGTAACATCTTCATCTTGCGCAATGACAACAACCGTAGACACGATTAAAATAATCACCAGGATAAGACGAGAAAAATGCTTCATAAGCCTCCACACGCCTAAATGGCATGGGAGAACCAATAGGTCTCCCATGCCATGATTTGCCACACATTACGACAACTACTCGGCTGCCTTACAAACCTACAATTTACATGCCTGCGCGAACGGCGTACACAGTAATCGAGCCGCTCACTTCATTGCTGACGATCAACAGATCTTCACCCGTCGGGCTGTTCACCGCCGCGACGAACACAATGCCTTCTGGACCCAGGTCGCCCGCTGTGCCCGCAGCCGCATCGCCGCTGAAATCGCGGTTGTTGGCATATGTGACGAACACAGGCGCGGTCGGGTCGGTGATATCGAAGACGACGACGCCACCAATGCGTTCCAAACCGACGAATGCATACAGGCTTTCACCGATCATACCGACAGTGACACCTTCGGGTTCGGGACCTGCGTTGTCGCTGCGGTTTTCAAACGAGCCGTTTTCATCATTGGTACTGTTGAAATCTTCGGGGTAAGCTGCCGCGGTAATTTGTTCGAGCTGGTCGCCGCTGTCGTAAACGAGAGCGCCTTCAGCATCCCAAATCGCGAATGAACGCGCGCCGGGCGCATACAGCGCCTCATAGTCGCCATCGCCGTCGGCATCGCCTAGGGTACTGGTCACTTCGAGCTTGCCAATGACTGCTTCGGAGATCAGGTCAGCGGCGTCGGGGAACGCTTCAGCATCGAGCGTGAGGTCTTGCGGTTCCGTTTCTTCGACGTACACATCTTCGTATTCGCGCGAATCGCCTTCGTTGGCGGTGATCAAATAGACCGCTCCGCCGACTTCAAACGCTTCGATAGCGTCAGGCATATACATGCCGAACACCGGAACAGGGCGAATGTTGATTTCGCCGTCTTCGTCGGTCGGGTCGATGCCGGCGCCTTCGACGTTGAAATCCTTGAAGCCCCACGAACGAATGGTCGTGGTGGTAGCGGTTTCAATATCGATAATCGCCAATGCGTTGTTTTCTTGCAGACTGACATATGCGGTCGTGCTATCCGGCGAAATCGCGATGTATTCCGGCTCGAAATCCTGCGCGGGAGTCGCGTTCGGTCCATACACGCGTACATCGTCTGGCAGTACGCCATCAGCGTTGAAATTTTCAAAACTGACCGTTGTCACATTTTCATCGGTCAGCGCTTCCACACCGCCGCTGATATCGATGATGCTGACCGAACCTTCGGGGTCATTGGTATAATCGTCGCTCGGTTCGCCTTCGTTCGCCGTCAGCACTTTTGTGCCGTCGGGCGTGAAGATGACCATATCCGGCAGTGCGCCAACGGTGACTGCGCTCAATACTTCACCTGCGGTCGTGGCGAACACGACCATACCCGCATCCTGGTCGTTGGCAACTGTCACAGCGACCACACCATCACGCACGCGGACGTGCGTCGGGCTTGCGCCGTAGTCGCTCAAGTCGATCTGCGTGACCAGAGTCAATGCTGCGGGGTCCCTGGCGTCGATCACATCGACCGTATCGTCGTTACCGTTGATCGAAAAAATCTGCATGGAATCCGCGTCGTACGCAACAATTTCTGTCGCGCCTTCGTCGAATAAGCCTGTAGTATACGAACCTAAAACTTCGAGGGTGAGTGCGCCTTCTTGCGCCGCCGCCGGGATGATGACGACCGCAATGCACAGCGCGATCAGCAGAACACGAATTGACCGCATATCTTGATGCCTCCAGAAGCATGTGGTAATGATGAGGATTAGGCTTCCGCCCACTGACAATTATTGGCGATGCATGTTAAGGGTCTTTTATCATTTCTTAAAAGTACGTCCAGGCACGGAATACGGTACAATCAGCGATTATGCGAACGACTTTATCGACACTTTTTCTCGTAGCAACCCTGCTGCTCATCGGATGCACTCCGGCGTCTGTGCCGAACGCAACCGTGACGTATACGCCGATCACAATCGCGCGCGCGCCTGACACGGAAACGTGGACGCCTGTACCACCGACGTTTACCACGACGCCACTGCCGACCCCAATGACGATGACGCCGATGATCACCTATTGGCGCGGTTTGTGGACGCTGACACCTCCCAGTGTCGTGCTCACCGTACCGCAAAACGTACCCGTCACTACCCTGCCCATCATGCCAGCGTCAACACCGCTTCCAATATCGACACTGCTCCCGACCCAAGGATTTGTGCCGCCATCGCCCCTCTCGCCAACGGCGCTTGTTTTAGGTGATATTCCGGCGATGGAGTTACGGCTGCGGATAACCCCAGTTCTAAGCAACATCAACACCGAAAGTGTACGTGCCGCTTTCGTGCGTGGTCAGGCATTGGGCAACCGCGCCGATGTTTTCACAGTAATCGGAGATTCGAACAGCACCAACGGCGACTTTCTCGCGCCCATCGGCTCACAATTTCTCAACACATGCAGTTATGGGAATTACGCCTATTTGATCGATACCGTCGGCTGGTTTTCGGCGGACATCACCTTCGAGGGCGCGAACTCGTTCACTCACGACAGCATCACCGCCGACCGAGGGTTTAATTCGGCAGCGGCTTTTGATCCAATCTGGGCATCATCGCCCGTGTGTTTGCCGAACGAAACGCCGTTGTTGTGCGAATTCCGTGCGACAAAGCCGAGTGCCGTCGTCATTATGCTCGGCGGTATCGATATCAACGACGCCAATACCGAAAGCTATGCACGCGCCATGCAGCGCATCGTCGAAACCGCGCTTTCACAGGGCATAATCCCGATTTTGACAACCTTCGTTGTCTTGCCAAATCGCAATGTGTACGCACGGTCGCTGGAATTCAACGTCATGTTGATCGATATAGCGAATGCCTATCAAATTCCGTTGATCAACCTGTGGGCGCCCGCACAAACGCTCCCAAATTTCGGTATCGGACCCGACAGAACCCATTTGAAAGCCGAGCCGGGTGCGTTCTGCGATTTTACAGGCGCAGAAACCCAGTATGGCGGCACACTGCGTAATTTACTCACGCTGCAAGCGCTCGATGCGCTGCGCCGCGAGGTCATCGCGGCGCCACCGATGTGATTTCGGCTCAGACTTTTCTAGGGGCATGGCATAATCATGCCCCAATTGATTCACATTACGCACGTGCTGGCATTTCTGGATTGCCGGGATTGAAATGTTTGAGGATGACAAGCGGTTCGGTCTGGCTGTGGTTAACGATTTGCACACCTTCAGCCGCTGCTTGCCGACTGACGAAAAATTCATCGTCGGTCAACTGTCCGAACCGGATCATCGTCGGCGCGGCGATCGGGTGCGCGCCGAGTACGCCATAACCCTGAATGCAGATCAGCCCATACGCGCCTGCATCGCGGATTGTCACCGAACGCCCCGGCTGCACAGTCAGTTCTTTAGCGCTGTACCACTCACTGCCATAGGCGATCCATGTCTCCTGATAACCAGCGTCGTCCATCGTGGCGGCGTCACCAGCCGCGCGCGGCAGCGTTTGATGAGTCGCAACAAAATCGGGATCGATATTGGCTTCCCAATCGAGCAGCGACAGCAGGTAGTCATAATCTTTTTTCTTACCGTCCGGCACATCTTTGACGCATAATTCCCATGCGAGTACCTGCTGATCAAACACCAACGACTGCCACATCGACGAGACATCGCTCGCGCGCTGCGGTTCATACGTACACAACGTACCTGGAGCGTGCAAAATACCCGGCGCAATATCCCAACCCGTACCGATTTGTAAACGATGGGCGTGTGATAAATTCAAAATGCCGTTGTCGCCTTCATCCCATCGTTTTAAGCAGTCAATGACCTGATCTTGTGTCGTGCCGGGATTCAACCCAAAAAATGTATAGGGATATTCCCCCAGCGAAGCGTTGTACTGCGCCGGATAATAATAGGCTTCAGGTTTGCCCTTGCGTCCGATGTCGGCAGCTCTTTCGTCGCTGTGATGTAAATGATGTGGCAGTGGGTAGCGATTATCGAAAAACTTAGCGTACATCACCCAGCCGCCATACTGGTCGATGGCATCGCGCCCGATGATGTCCGCGCCCATCACACCCATCGCCTCTGCCAGTGTGCCTTGCTGCCGATTATGCACGATATAGCTCATGCCTTCGTCGTGCGGCGTACCAGGTCCGTTATCCGCCGCAATCGTCGAAGCGAACCAGCGTTCATCAATGCCGCCGCGCTGTGCACCAAGCGCGTACAAATCGGCAGGGTGCAAGCGGAGGCGTCGACCCGGTACACAAAACGAACGTGGTACCCAATTGGGCGCTAAGCGAACAATGCCGCCGCCTTGTTCAAATGCCGCCTTAAAAAATGCTGTTTTGTCACCGTTGTTCATTTAAGTCCATCCATTTTGTGCATTCATGAGAAATTTTGTACAGTTGCGCGCTGATTATAGAAGCGAAATCCCACAATGGGGCGAATTGGAATCAACATGGCTTTATCGGATGCGCGCAGACAGCAGGTCATCGACATCTGTCGTTCGCTGGTGCAAATCAAAAGTTACAGCGGTGATGAACGTGCCGTAATCGACCGCGTCGTCGCGTGGATGCGTGTGCTTGGTTATGAGGATATTCACGTCGATGAATGTGGCAACGCTACTGGCGTCATGCGCGGCAGTGGTGACGCGACCGTGCTGTTCGATTCGCATGTCGATACGGTCAATGCTGGCGATTTATCAGCATGGACACATGATCCATTCGGCGCAGACCTTAGTGAAGGCTGCATCTGGGGTCGCGGATCGACCGATATGAAAGGCTCACTGGCGGCGTGTCTGGTCGGCGTAGCGGCAGCGAAAGAAGCGGGTACGCTGCGTGGTACGGTGATCGTCTCCGCTTCGACAGGTGAAGAAATCATCGAAGGGCTGACGCTGTACGGCATGATCGACCGTTATCAACCGGATGTCGTCGTGATCTGCGAACCGAGTGGGCTTAACCTGAATATCGCCCAACGTGGACGCGCCGAAATCACAGTGACGGTTCACGGCAAGTCTTCGCACGCCAGTACCCCGCAGTTAGGCATCAACGCGCTCCGACAGATGAGCAAATTGGTACTGGCACTCGATACGTTCGAGCCGCCGCAAGATGCAGTGTTAGGGCGCGGCATTTTGGAACCCACTGAACTGATTACCGCGCCGTATCCGAGTGTGGCAGTGCTGCCGTATCAAGCACGGGCGCGTTATGATCGACGTTTACTCATGGGCGAAACCGAAGGCGATGTACTCACGCCGATCCACGCCATCATCGAGCGTTTGCACGCGGATGACCCGACTTTTCGTGCTGATGCCAACATCGATGTCGGTGAATTTATGTGCTACACCGGGACGCGCTTGGAACAAGTCCGCTTTGCACCTGCGTGGACGCTCGACCGCCTTTCGCATTGGGCGACAAGCGCACAAACCGCACTGATTGCCGCTGGACAAACCGCGACATTCGGACACTACAATTTTTGTACCAACGGCAGTCTGACGATGGGACGCAAACATATTCCCACGCTCGGTTATGGACCGGGCTATGAGACAACCGCTCACATCACCGACGAATATTTAGCACTCGACCAATTATTATCCGCCGCCGAAGGCTACGCGGCATTAGCGGGCATGGGATAATTAAAATACCCAGCGCGATTCAACACGTAACGTCGCTGTCCCTTTAGGGCGCAGCGTGATCAACGGTTCGATATCGAGCGGCGCATTCAACAAGCGCAGATTGCGCGGTATCGGCAAAGGAAGCGGACTGCCTTTCGACAGAAATTCCGAATCAAGCGTGATCGCGCGGCTGAATGCTGCCTGCTTATCGCTGACATGTGTCGAGCAATTCGAGCTTGTATGCGACCATTGTTTCGGCATATGGGCGCAAGCAGTTTGCGTCATTGCCGATGAGAGTCTTTATCAGCCAGAATACCGTCAGGCGGCGTCGGACGGATTTTCTTGCCAAGTTCCAGACGCGTCACTTTGTCGGCTTGTGTGACGAGCGCTTGCTGAACGAAATCAGGATGATTGAGCAGATAAAATTTCCATTTGCCGAAACTACCGTATACAAAGTCGCCGTAGTCATCACGGATACGCAACCACCCCGCGAGTCGTTCGCGATTGCCGCCCTTCACGTAACCAAGCAGTTTTAGCCCTGTGGTACCCGGTGGGACGGAATGATCCATAGTCTTTTCTCTTCGTGACTATCCTTACGCAAACTTTGCTCGAAATGTGTTATCGTTGTACACAGAATTTGTGAAATATCTGACTTATAAGGATACCAATGCGGCGGCTTCTGTTTATCTTGGCGATTTTCATATTACTCGTTTCACTTACCCTGCTGCTCAATATCACGCACCCGAATCCGACTCATCGACGTTACTCAAGTGAAGCGCCTTTGATCACCGGACAAGCGAACAACGCCGCTATTGGTTTGAGTGCCGAACAAGTGTTAGCGACTGATCTTGGAGTCACTCGCAACGACGATGTCACACAGCGTCAATGTATTTGCAGCAACAGCACCAGTACAACCCCGTCGCGTCAAGAATGCAATATTTGTTTCGGCAATGCGCCGATTTCAGGGTCACATCGACGTCCTGACTTCATCACTACGAGGTATATTGCTGAATCGAAAAATCGGCTCAATCTGTTGTACGGCATGAATGACACGCTGGACGAGCAATTACTCGATTATGCAATTGCCGCGCGCGAATGGGGTTTGCCCTTATGGATATTCGTGCGCGTGAACACGGTGTTATCACCCGAAATTGCAGAACTAGCGCGAGCAACTGGCGGCGATGTCGTCGCTTACTTCATCGTTCCCGGTTACGTCGATCCAGTAGATCGCGCCGCGCAAATCGGAGCAGTAGCCTCTGGATTTATGATTGTGGTCATCGTCTTGAGCCGTCGCATCCATATTCAGATTGACAGGAAACCAAAATCACCCAAGCCCAACACTATCGATACCGCCGAACAATTTGTTCAAAATACACGCGACCGCTATCAAGCGAAGTCGGATAAAGAAGATACACGCCGCAATCTGTGACGTTACACGCCACTGTACGCGCTGAACCCGCCGTCAATCGGCACGACGATCCCGGTCACGAAACGTGCGTCGTCACTGACCAACCACAACAGCGCGCCGATTAAATCTTCGGGATCGCCAAAACGACCGAGCGGCGTATGCGCCATGATCTGCTGTCCGCGCGGAGTCAGGTCGCCCGTAGTGGGGTCGATCAACAAGAATCGGTTTTGATCGCCTAAAAAAAAGCCGGGTGCAATCGCGTTGACTCGGATATTGGCGCTGTATTCGGTCGCCATATACACCGCTAACCATTGCGTCAAATTATTGACCGCCGCCTTCGCCGCCGAATAGGCGACCACGCGTGTGAGCGGACGTATCGACGCCATCGACGAAATATTGACGATATTTCCGGCTTTCTGCGCTGCCATAATGCGCCCGAAAATCTGCGACGCGATCAACGTCCCATTAAAATTAACGCCGATGACGCCTTCGACCGCCCCTATGCCCACATCGAAAAATGTTTGCGCGCCCGTCGTCGCGTCTGGACTATTGCCGCCCGCCGCGTTGACCAGAATATCGACGCGTCCATAAGCGTTGATGATCACATCCGCCGCCGTCCCCAATGCCACAGGGTCAGTCACATCTGCCGTGACGCCGAGTGCAGTGCGGCGCGACTCTTTCAGTTGATTGACCACCTGGTCAATTTTTTCGCGTGTCGTCGCGATGACCGCCACCGACGCACCCGCATCCGCCAATGCTCGACACATCACCGCCCCCAACGCGCCTGAACCGCCCGTCACGACCGCAACTTTTCCGGTTAAATCGACCACGTGTGCCTACTCTTTCTGACCGATTGGCAGTACGTTAAATATGGAATATAACGTATTCTGGAAGACACGGTTAAAGCGCCTTCAAGGATTTTTATGCTCGCTCTCTTGCTAACTGCCCCATCCGAAGAACGACTGACCGAAAACGCGATCTATAACACGCTCGAACATGGTCTGCATGGCAAGTTCGATGGCGCTCGACTGCTCGTTTTGATCCCCGACCACACGCGCAGTATGCCGCTGCCACTGTTGTTTCGATTGCTTGTAAAAATATTGCGTGAAGCAAAACAGATTAATTTCATGGTCGCGCTTGGCACACATCCGCCGCTCGATGACGCGGCACTATATAAACTGGTCGGCATCACACCGGAACAACGTCACACGGAGTATGCACACATCGGATTACTCAATCATGCCTGGAATCAACCGAACGCGCTTGTACAAATCGGCACGATCACCAGCGACGAGATCAAACAAATCGCGGGCGACAACTGGCATCCGTCGCTGAGCGGTGATGTCCCGATACGAATCAACCGCGCCACGTTGGAACACGATCATATTCTGATCGTCGGACCGACCTTTCCGCACGAGGTCGTCGGCTTTAGCGGTGGCGCAAAATATCTGTTTCCTGGCATTAGCGGCGCGGAGTTTATCAATGTGTCGCACTGGCTGGGCGCGTTGATCACGGTGCGCGATATGATCGGCATCGCCGAAACGCCAGTGCGTACGCTTATTCACCGCGCCGCCGCCTTTGTGCCGACGCCGATCACACTGGTCGCGCTCACTATCGAACATGACGGCGCGTCCGGCATTTTCATCGGAGATCATCTCAGCGCATGGCAGGCAGCGGCGACTCACTCAGCGCAGCGACATATCGTCTGGGTGGATCGTCCGTTTGAACGCGCGCTTTCGGTCGCGCCACCGATGTACGACGAATTATGGGTCGCAGCAAAGGCGATGTACAAGCTCGATCCAGCGATTGCTGACGGCGGTGAGGTCATCATATATGCGCCGCATCTCGATACTGTCAGCGTCGTACATGGCGCGTATATTGACCGTGTCGGCTATCATGTCCGCGATTATTTTTTAAAGCAGTGGGATCAATTCAAAGATGTACCGCTCGGCGTGATAGCGCATAGCACGCATTTACGTGGTTCAGGCACTTTCGATAATCGGGTGGAAAAGCCACGAATTCAAGTCACATTGGCGTCGAAAATATCGCGCGCGGCTTGCGAGCGGCTTGGGTTAGGTTATCTTGATCCGCATGAGGTTCGTATCGAAGATTGGCAAAACCGCGAACAAGAGGGCGTGTTGTATGTCCCCAAAGCGGGCGAGATGTTATATCGGGTCAGAACGTAGAGTGGCTCAGTATTTATAGGGGTGACTCGGTCGTCACCCCATGCTGAGAAAGGCAGGTCAAGACTCGCTTTACAACCCTGATGATCTCGCTTTATCCGCTGTCCAGCCGCGTTCGTCGCTTTGCACGGCACGTTCAAGCGCTGGCTTCTCGAACACGGCATACAGGGTCAAAAGCAGCAAGCTCGTCCCAATCAAACCGAACGCGATAATCAGCGTGTTCAGTATGCCCACGCCCGAAAACACTGAAATCAGCGCTGTCGGCGGTGCAGAGCAAGCAACGATGGCACCCAGCACGTGAAATAGGTGTGCGGGAAACCCGCCCGTCACCGCTTGATGACGATGCGAGACCAACGACACATACGAGCCGAACGGAATCCCGATCAGCAATCCTATAAGGAGTGGAGTTGGCATGATTTAGAACAACGAATAGATAAAAGGCGACGTGACCGGATTGCTGCCCAGCACAATGAAGACGCCGACAACGACCAGTACAATAACCATGGGCAGCAGCCAATACAGTTTGCGCTTCCACAAAAATTGCAGTAGTTCGCCCAAGATGCCCAGACGGGCAAAAATATCTCGCATTTTTGAAACTCCTTACGTGGGCTTTTGCACGACACACGTGCCAAGCACCAACAAATCGATGTCACTGTTTTGAAACGTATTCCACGCATCACGCGGCGACGAAACAATCGGCTCACCACGCAGATTGAACGATGTATTGAGCAAAATCGGAATACCTGTCATCTGCCCGAAGCGTTCGATCACTCCATAATAACGTGGATTGGTCTCGCGTTCGATCGTTTGCAAGCGCCCGGTTCCCATATGACATACCGCCTGAATCTCGTCTTGTTTTTCTGGCTTGATCGGCGCGACCATCAGCATGTAACGTGGCGCTTCGTGCGTTTGCACGCCGGGATAATCAAAATACTCGGATGCACGATCGCGCAATATCACAGGCGCGAATGGACGAAACGGCTCACGGAACTTGATCTTGGTATTGACAACTTCTTTCATCGCCTCCGAGCGCGGGTCTGCGATGATGCTGCGGTTGCCTAACGCACGTGGACCCCACTCGAAGCGCCCCTGAAAGAAACCGATAATCTGTTCATGTGTCAGCTTGTCTGCCAGCACATCGAGCATGACCTCTTCGCGATCGCCATAATCAGTATAGGCGACATCTTTTTCGCGCAAGAACGCATGAATATCACTGTCGCTGTAGCCCTCACCCCAATACGCATGAGGCATGATCCACTTGCGCGGCTGGTTTAGCACCAAATGATGCGCCCATAATGCCGCCCCAAGCGCACCGCCGTCATCACCTGCCGCAGGCTGGATGTAGATTTCTTCGAACGGAGTCTCGTTCAAAATCCGGTAGTTGGCTTTGGTGTTGAGCGCAACGCCGCCCGCCATAACCAGCTTGCTCATACCCGTTTTGGCGTGCAGATAATTGGCGATACGGATCAATGCATCTTCAGTCACTCGCTGGATGCTGGCGGCAATATCAGCATAATGCTGATTTTGTGCCATCGCCGCCACCTCGCCCGCACGTTCTGGGTTCGTCGCCATCGTGAAAAAATCAGCTTCGGCAGGGCGCGGCTCACCAAAAAGATCGACAAACTTTTGGTTGAAGGTGTTCTGCGTCGAATGATGAAAACTGAAATAATCCATATTCAGACGAAAACTACCATCGGCGTCGTGATGAAACAACTTCAGCACTTTATCGACAAATCGAGGTTCGCCATACGGCGACATTCCCATCACTTTGTATTCGCCGTTGTTGACGCGAAAACCGAGATATGCCGTGAACGCCGAGTACAACAATCCGAGCGAATGCGGAAAGCGCTGTTCAGCAAACAATTCGATCTGGTTTTGTCCGCCTGGAGCATCATCTTCCCACGTGCTGCGCGCGACGCCGAGCGTCGTCGTCGTCCATTCACCCACCCCATCCACGGTTAACACAGCGGCTTCTCGAAACGGACTGGCGAAAAATGCGCTCGCGGCGTGGCTCATATGGTGATCCGCAAACAACACATGGTCGTATTTGACGCCGACTTCGCGTTGAATATGGCTCTTAATCCATAACTTGTCTTTCAGCCACGTCGTCATTGCGTCACGCCATACGCCCAACGATTGCGGAAACGTATTGAGCGTCGATAACAAAATACGCTCGAATTTGACGAGTGGTTTCTCGTAAAACACCGCGTAATCAATATCTTGTCCGGTGATCCCTGCCTGACGCAGACAAAACGCGACCGCGTGCGTTGGAAAGCTGTTGTCGTTTTTCTTGCGCGTAAAACGTTCTTCCATTGCGGCAGCGACGAGCGCGCCATCTTTGAGCAGCGCGACAGCCGAGTCATGATAAAAACAGGAAATACCGAGAATATACATAAAGTTGACTAGCCTTGACGCATCGCGTCATCGAGCGAGTTATTGACCGGATCACGATCGACCCAACGCGACTGCGTGCTTTTACGGTCGAGCGGGTCGGTGAATAATATCGAAATAATCCCGAAGGGCATCAAGATGGTGAAGTAAAAAACGGTGGCGATAACCCGCCCGATAATATCACCGTTGATGGAAGTGATAATGCCGAAACGCGCCCATGCGACTTGAAAAACCGACTGCTGTTTGAGGTTTTGGATCACTGAAACCACCTTTATGCGCGTCTCGATTGTATGTCTCTGTACCAGCCCAATCAAGGTGTGGTTGCGGCAGGTTCGAGCCGCGCAATTTCACCTTTATAATCGACAAGATAGAGTTCGCCGTTTTGGTCTTCGCCAAAACTGGCAATTTGTCGTCCAGTCTGCATGAAAATTCCGCTCGTCCATACACCAGCATCGTCGCGCCACGCATTCCAGATCGCGCCATTGCAGTAATCGCCAAAGAAATACACGCCATCGGCTTCGGGCAGTGCCTGACCTCGATAAACGTAGCCGCCGCTCACCGCGCAGCCTTCGGCGTGCGGATACTCGGCAATCGGGAATACGTAATTGGCGCTATCCACGCTTTCATCGCGCACGAGTTGACTTTCAAATGCGCTCCAGCCATAATTTTCACCACCGACGCTGTCGGCAGGCTGAAAATTGACTTCTTCCCACTGCCATTCGCCGACATCCGCGATGTACAAATCGCCCGTCATTCGATCGAAACTGAACCGCCAGGGATTGCGAAACCCCATCGCCCAGACTTCGGGTGCAAATTCAGCATTCAACGCGAATGGATTATCAGGCGGCGCAACGTAAAGCTCAGCATCTACATCGATACGCAAGATTTTTCCAAGCAGTGCCGACGGTGTTTGCGCGTTATTGTACGGGTCGCCCTGATCCCCGCCATCCCCCACACCGATGTACAAATATCCTTCGTGCCCAAAGGCTAATTGTCCGCCGTTGTGGTTATCGAACGGGTGCTCGATCGTCAAAATGGTGACCGCACTGGCGTCATCGGCACGGTTTGGGTCATCGGCGCTCACCTGATAACGCGCGATGACATGATCGCCATTCTCGTCGGTGTAATGGATGAAAAAGCGTCCATTCTGGGCATAATCAGGATGAAATGCTACGCCTAGCAAGCCTTGTTCGCTGTATCCACCTCGAAAAACAGTTTGCGGCAGCACGCCCGATACATCCAAAAACGGATCAAACGGAATATTTCCGTCTGTTTCTATCACCCAAATCGATCCAGTCTGCTCCCACACGAACAAGCGTCCGCTTTCGTCCGGCGCATAGGTTAAACCGACCGGGTTATCGAAACCATCCGCGACTATCGTCCATGTGTATGCTGCGCCATCCAATATCGACGGACGTGACGATATCGTGTCATCTTGCGCGCTGATGGGCAACACTATCAGCAAAATTAAGGCAACCATCAAGCCTTTACGCATGTAAAATTCTCAATTCGACCAACACAACTTGACCAGTTTACGAACCGGGTTTTAGCCCGCGAGAAAGCCACGCCACTTTAAGGGCAGTGGATGAAAGCGTTTCCGACTTTAGTCGAACTGAAACCTTGTTTCTATCGCTCAATTATGCTAGCATAAAAGAAATGCCCGTCGCGGAGTTAGCGCTCCCACTGGCTCTTCAACCTAGTGGGGTCAGAGCATGAGCGAGTCTAACACACACTTCAAAGCATTCAAATACCGTCTGTATCCGACGCCTGCGCAAGCGCGACAGATGCTGCTTGTGCTGAACATCTGTCGCAACTGGTACAACATGTGCGTCTCAGAACGCATGTGGGCGTACAAACTCGAAGGGCGCGGCGTCAAACAAGCGGAACAGGAAAAGACCGCTATTCAGTATCGCAAGACATTCGCGTGGGCAGCGCAATCCGTGTATAGCCAAACGCTTCAAACGGTGTGCGCTGATGTGAATAAAGCATATCAAGCCTTCTTTCGTCGCGTCAAAGCGGGTGAAAAGGCGGGTTATCCTCGCTTTAAGGGGCATAATCACTTCCACTCGTTCGCCTTCAAACAGTTTGGATCGGGCGCAAAACTTGACGGGCGACGCTTGGAACTCTACGGTATTGGGCGCGTGGCGGTGCGCTGGCACCGTCCGATTGAAGGCACGATCAAGACCGTTCGCATCATCCACAAGGCGGGGCGTTGGTATGCCGCGTTCGCCTGTGAAGTTGAGGGTAAACCCGAACTTCCCAAGACGGGGCGCGTTGTCGGCATTGACGTGGGTATTTCCGCCCTGCTCACCACCAGCGACGGCGACAAGGTTGAGAACCCCAAGCTCTATCGCAAAGCGCAAGTCAAACTGCGCGTCTTGCAGCGTTCGCTTGGTCGCAAGAAGCAGGGTGGCAAAAACCGACGCAAGGCGCTCTTGCGCGTGCAGCGCCAACAGGAACATGTCGCCAATCAGCGCCACGATGTCCTGCACAAGCTGAGTACGTCGCTCGTGCAGGAATACGACTTGATCGCGTTGGAAGACTTGCGCATTCGCAACATGACGCGAAACCGCCATCTCAGTAAAAGCATTCTGGATAGTGGATGGGGTATATTCCGCCAATTCCTCACGTACAAGGCTGTAAGCGCCGGACGTGAAGTGATTGCGGTAAAGCCTGCCTACACATCCAAATGCTGCTCGAACTGCGGCATGCTGTTTCAAGACTTCGACCTTTCGACCCGTTGGGTTGACTGTGCTTGTGGTCTTAGTCTAGACCGCGATCACAACGCGGCTATCAACATTCTCAATCGTGCTTTAATGCAAGACGGATGGGACGCATCCGTGAACGATAACGTAGCGCCTCTACCAACGCCGTAAGGCGACGGTAAGCGCAAGCGTCGTTCAGAAGCCCCTGCCTTTAGGCATGGGGAGCGTCACGATGAAAGCACATTATGATCAAGCCGCACCGCGTGAATACTTATGGTGTATTAAATTTTGAACTGAAAATCGAGCGTCGTGCAAGCGACCAAACCGAACGATGCGCCCCAGAACGATAACTTCAGCCAGCAAAAACATCGAGTAGTTTTTGTCCGCGTTCGGTAAGCATGTAATACACGAAATACCCTTGTCGGCGCGCGCGTACCAAGCCCGCTTCGCCCAGTCGTTTGAGATGTTGACTGGTCGCGCCCGCCGTCATATTGAGCATACGCGCCAGTTCGCTGGTGTTGGCGGGGGTGCGTAAACCCAGCAGGACTCTGGCACGTCCTTCGCCCAATGTCAGCACGAGATCGCGTTCTGGGTCGGGCAAATCGGCGTGATACCACAAGCCGCCGCCAAACGCGCCGTAAATGACCATCGGCGCAAATTCTGGCACGACCTGCCACGAACTTCCATTCGGGCTGCGAAACACGTTCGGCACCAGCACCAAACCCTGACCATCAAGCCCGCACTCGGTTTTTTCGTCTGGGTGGGGCGCACGATCCTTATCGATATGGAGTGTCATGGCTTCAAAACGAATGTTGCTCGTCAATTGATTGAGCATCGACCCAGTGCCGTGTAATCCCATGTGGCGTGTGTGCAGCATAATATCATCGTCGAGCTTCGCGACAATACGATTCCAGTGATGCGCTAAGGCGCGATCCCAATACAGGCGAATTTCGTCAAGCAAGCATTCGAGTGTTTCGAGCGGGTACATCAGAAACTGCTGACGTTCGGGCGTATGCCCGTGAATATCAATGATGAGCTGGATATTTTTTCGGATCACGTCGGGTGGCGTGGCGCGGATCGCGTCGAAGTCATCTTGTAAATCAAGGGTCGGTCGCAGCGGAGTCGGCGTGACAAAATCCGCCAGGTAGCGTTTGAGCGGAATGACAGCCTTTATATAGGGCAGATCGATGTTGTGCAATGCACGCTTCGATTCTTCCAACCAGCGTTGATGCGGCATGATCCCGTCGGCATCGCACGCGAACAAGCTGAACGCGATTTCCATCATTGGGCTGTAAGCAAACCGGATCGATGCCAGATCGTGCGGCGTGACATGAATATCAATGACGTGCTGCATATGCTGCATCCTCCCCAACCACTCTCTACATGATACGCTGATTGACTCGAAAAACAGAGCGATTTAGAAAATTCGAAATCAGTTCACGAAGGGTCACGACTGATATAGGATGGAGCAAATTCAGGATCATCACTTTGTGGAGACGAGCCTGAATAAGGGCATGTGAAGGAGCAAGCGCATGAACGAATACACTCATTTATTGTTGCATGAAGCCCGCCAGCGCGATTGGGAACGAGCGCGCGTCCAGCACGATTTGGTCAGATTGAGCACGCGTCGGCGCATTATCGTAAACGTGGCTATAATCGCGCGTTTGAGATCGATGATCACACGCGAAAGATCAACATATGAACGCCGATATCGACGCGACGCGGGCGGCGATTGCCGCGATGGGCGCGCGCTTATTTGAACGTCATTTACTCGATTTAGCAGGGGGCAATATCAGCGTGCGGGCGGGTGATGTGATATGCCTGACGCCGCGTTATACGGGCGCAACGCATCACTGGCAGTTGACGCCCGACCAGGTTTTGGTCGTCTCGCCCGACGGCGAACGCATCGCAGGCAGCGGCGATCTCTCGCGCGAAAGCAAAGTTCATTTACGGCTGCACAGAGAAAATTCTGACAACGGCACGGCGGTGATCCACGCGCACGCGCGCAATATCCTGGTGTTCGCCGCCGCCCGCCGCCCGATTCCGCCCGTGCTGGAAGCGACGCGCAAGTTTGGCACGATCCCGGTCACAGATTACGCGCCGGCGCACAGTGCCGAGCTAAGCGAGTATGTCGCGGCAGGAATCGCGGGTCAAGCGGAACGTATCAAGGTGCAAGCCGCCGCTGTGATCGCAGCCTATCACGGCTTATTCTGCGTCGGCAAAACGCTTGACGCGGCGGCGGACGCGGTGGAACGCATCGACACGAACGCGTATTGTGTGCTGATGGGTGGGCAGATCGGTGCGAGCATGATGCTTGACGATGAACGTGCGCGCATGGAAGCGGAGATCAACAATTTCAAGCCAAATGGGTAAGCGCCGTGCTGATTTCCCAAAGGCGGCGTTTGGCATCCGCATCGAGTGTTTGCGGTGGCGGTGTCCACTCGACTTTATCACCACCATAACGACCGCTGACAGATATACAGAGGACAGGTCTGAGACCCGCCCCTCGCGTGTCATTGATCGAACACGACCCTGAATCGTGGTGAAATCTTTAGCCGATGTGCAGCGTAACATGCCTGCATGTGCGTTACGCATCCGCCTTGACGAGCGGTTGATATTCGGGATGACGCTTGATATAGGTGGCGATATAGGGGCATGAGGGAATCACCGAGAGGTTGTTGTCACGCGCATAATCCAAGGCTGCCGCCGCGACTTTGCCCGAAATCCCTTTGCCTTCGAGCGCGGGCGACACTTCGGTATGCGTCAGGTTGATGCTGCCGACTCCGAGTTTGTAGTCGATATAGCCGACATTTTCACCGACCCATATTTCAAACCGCTGTTCAGCTTCGTTATTGACGACTTGTTGTTCGCTCATGATTTTATCCTGTGTACGCGCTAAATCCGACTCAACTGGTTAAAATGGTATGCAACCACGTATGATCGCCAGGGGCTTCGGGCGCATACGTGACGACGCTGACGCGGCGGGCGAAACCGGGAATTTGATCGTCGGTTTCGTTGATCAACAAGCTGAGCACCAGCACGAAATTCTGGATTTCCATCCGTTCAATCTCGCGCCATTCCGGTGATGTGCGCGGCGTATTGGGCTGGAGCATCCGCCGACGCACTGCATCGTTGATGCCGATCACCGTCGTTGGTATATCGACGATGCTAAGCGCGCTGTTCTTATCATCGGCGCGATAATAAGCGGATAAGCCGCGCCCGCGCTCTAAAATGCAGCGTAATAAACTGCCGCCGAGTTTGTTGACATTATCGCGGTTGCACAACTGCACATCCGACGGGACGACAACGTGTAAATTGACGCGCCCGCGTTCGTCGGCGGTGAGCAGTCGTTCCGAGTCCAATGTGCCCGCCTTTTGCGCGATCTCGCTGCCGACTTTGAGGTCGTACAGATAGCTGCCTTTTTCGCGTGCGATCATGCTTTCGACGAACGGACGCACAAAATTGACGAAATAACCGTTCGCCAGCGAAAACGCCGGTGAAATATACGTGATCGGCGCTCTAAAGAAGTCGATGACCGGATTTTGCCAGGTCTTCCAGTTCGAGATGTCTTTGTGCGCCCGTTCGATGACGGGACGCATGATCTCTTTATCTATGACGTAATTGCGGTCGTTCAGGGTAATTTTGGTGACGCGATACGCGGCGACATCGAACAGAATTTTGGCGTCGGCGGTGTCTTCCATGACAGGAATACAGGCGCGACCGAGTGCGTGGGTGATGCCGAGTTCGTAAAAGACATTGCCGTTGTTACCCGTTAAATCGGCGATGACAAGATGTGCCCGGTCGATCTCGTACAAAATTTCGTCGGTGATGCGGTTTGCCGCGCCGCCAAAATCCCACGGTGTTTTGGCGATGTAGCGAATACCATCACGGCGTTCAATTTCATCGAAGATTGGCTGTACGATTTCACGCTTGAGAATACGTAAGCGGGCGTCTTGTTTGAGGTTGTCATCCGACATGGGTCCAATAATGAAGCAGTTGCGCGTTTCTGTCGCCATGAAATGCCTCCATACGCAAGCATGTTGTTTAAGCAAATAATAAATAAGAATTGAACGCTCGTCAAAAATTGCCCGTCGATGACATTCGCACAAACGTATCAATTATCAGAAAAGTGCCGCAAAACCCCTGCCTTCAGGCATGGGGAATATAAGGCGTCGGTCTTGTGTTTTTTCTGCTGAAATAGCGTATAATAGGGGAGGTTGATGTGGGAGGTACGAGACGTAAAAATCCGACCTCGATCATAATCTCGTAATATCGCAACACCGCAGTTAACGTCAAACACAGCGGGGCATCGCTGTGCTACCGGAGCGACGATAAGACGAAGGTTCGCCTTCGCAGTCGCGCTGAGGGTAGAAGCCCCCGCCTTTAGGCGTGGGGAGTATGTCACGAAATCCTCTTTATATTCTGTTGTCGGTTCATGAAAAAACGTTGTAGACTGACAACATTGATGTTTACAGATGGGTGCTGGTGAAAGAGGCGCGTGTGACCGATCAAGTGCTGTTGAGCGCAGGACGCAAAAATATCGAAGCGTGTCTCGAACTGGCGGCAGAATTTCGGCTTGGGATCGAAGTAATGGCGTTCGCTTTTCCCGATGTGTTGGATGGCGATTGGCAGCGCGAAGTGGCGTGGTATCAAAACGCGCTTAAAGAGGTGTCGCTTGTCACCATGCACGGTCCTTTTTTCGATATGTCCCCCGGCAGCCCGGATAAACGCATCGAGGCGCTGGTACGCGAGCGGTATCAGCACGCGCTCGATATTGCACCGATGATCAAAGCACACACGGTCGTGTTACATGCAAATTTTATCGGATCGCTGCACAACGAAGATTATCGAGCGGGTTGGCACGCGCGCAATCTCGATTTTTGGCGCGATATGGCGAGCTACGCGGCGGATCGTCAGGTGACGATTGCGATGGAAAATATGTGGGAATTTGACCCGCACATTATTGGCGACATCATTAAAGAGATCGATCACCCGAATTTACGCGGGTGCATCGATGTCGGTCATGCACACTTATTCAGCGCTGTCCCGTTCGATCACTGGCTGGCAGTCAATGCGCCGTACATCGTGCATACGCATATGAACAACAACGTCGGCATTCTCGATATTCACGGCGCGCTCCCCGATGGGGTACTGGATTACGCGGCGATTTTGCCAAAAATTCGCGCTTTGCCACACCCCCCAACGATGACGCTAGAGATGGACACGCCCGATATGATGCGGCGCAGCTTGTCGTATTTTGAATTGGAGAAAATCGACGCGGTAGGCGAACCGAGCGCTGCCGATGTGCAACCGATTGACGTGCCTGGTTCTAAAGATGATACCGCCGAACATCCGCGCGTGATGCAGCCCGCTGATGGGTAGCAGCGGAGGCGTTCGATCTGCAACTTCTTGTCGATTATTCACTCACCTTACGCAAGACCCTCGTTTTCAGCCCTCATCCTAAGGTGAGTTAAATAAGCGATTTGTGTTCCATCAGGCGAAACGGCGGGTGAACCTGCACAGCGACCAAGGCGTTATTTCCACACAGGAAACAGGTCGTTCGCAGGATTATTCGTCAGGTTGACGCGCGTGGCGTCGCGCGCCGTCACGTTGATTTCCCAATCGCCCGTCTCGTTGAACATCTCCAGCCAATGCGTGCCATCGGCGTTCATCACATAGCCGCCGCGCATGGTCATGCCCTCGGCGTCCTGCGCGGGCGGGATACCGCTGCCCGCTTCGGTCACATCGATTACGTACAAACCGAGTGCCGCCCCTTCAAAACCGATGTCGCGTTCAGAGGCGAAGACGATCCGGTTGTCGTCGATCCACAACGGCGACCAATCATCGGCGGGATGATCGGTCAAACGGCGCAAGTTGTCGCCGTCGATGCCCATGACATAAATATCATGCTGACCATCGACCCGATCCGACGCGAACGCGATCCGCTCACCGTCGGGCGCAAGCTGTGCATACCAGTCAATCGCGCCGTTGTTGGTCAGGTTGGTCTGGGCTTCGCGTGAGGCGAAATACACTTCCAGATTGAGATCGCGCAGGCTGATGATCGTCGCCGCGCCATTTTCGCCGCGTCGATCCCAATCACCACGCCCATTAAGCAAGATGTTGACGAACGTGCCGACATCGGTGGTCGCCTGTACCTGATTGCTGCCGTCGGCGTTCATCAAATAGCCGCCGAGTTCGCCGCCATCGCGCCGCGAGACGAAACTGATTTGTTCGCCGTCGGTCGAATACGACGCGAAACCGTCGGCGTAATCGTTATTGGTCAGATTGGTCACGGTATCACCGGACGCGGCATAAATATCCCAGTCGCCGTCACGGTCGGACATGAACAGGTACTCAAAGGCGGGCGCGTTCGTTTCGGTGGTGCTGTCGATGGTGGCTTCGGACGTCGTTTCAGTTTGACCAGGCGCACTGACAGGCTGGCTGAGCAAAAAGACAAGCACAATCACGACAAAAACGACCAGCGCCAACGTGATCAATACGCGCAGTACAACACGGCGCTTGCGGGGTTCGGCTGGGGTGGACATAAGCGGTGTCCTTTCGATATGCCACTGATTGTACTTTGTGCTACTCTTGTGTGCGAACATCGGCAGTGAGGAAAGTGAGCCATTATGCGCCTGATCGCGCTTTCGGATATACACGGCAATTTGACCGCTTTCGAGACGGTGTTGAACGATATTCAGCGTCTTGGTGCCTATGATCATTTGTGGATTCTGGGCGATGTCGCGGCGTTCGGCGCGCGCCCGGCAGAATGCTTGCGTCATGTCAAGGCGCTGCTCGATCAAGTAGAAACGGATCAGAAAAATGGCATCAAGCGCGGCGTGCGCGCGATCCGTGGCAACACCGATCGCTACCTGGTCAACGGTTCACGGCATACGGTGAAGCCCGCCGAAGACGCCGACGGGCTGGATAAAATCCGCCAAAAAATCGAGCGCGACGATAAGTCGCTGCAATGGAGTATGGCGCAGTTGACGTATGAAGATTACGAAGTCTTGAAAAAGCTCGGCGGTGAGTGTGATTTGACCGTGCCAGATTACGGCGCTGTCATCGGGTATCACGCCGTGCCGGGTGACGACGAAGGCTATTTGAAATTCGATACGCCAGACGACGAAGCGATTGATGTGCTGCTCGACCGCGAAGGACGTTTAGGCATCGGCGGACATTTACACGTGCAGTTCGACCGCCCACTGGCGAACTCGTTGTGGCGTGTGATCAATATCGGCAGCGTCGGCATGTCGAACGACAAGCCGGGTTACGCCCAGTACGGCGTGTTTACGTTCGAGGATGGCGCGCTCAGCGTCGATCTGCGCGCGATCCCTTATGACGTGGAAGCAGCGATCCAGGATGCACACGACATGAAATTCCCCGCGCTCGATTGGCTGACGAATTTGTACCGGAACGGAAAGTAGGCGCGCGACTCAAACCCGCCGTTGATCACAATATGCCCGCCAACGGGCAAAAAGCATCACACCAAGGCACAAGGCATCGAGACACAAAGGGAAAGACATGCCAGAACGCAGTCAACTTTTAGCCGACCTGGACGGCTTGCGCCGTTATGGGGTGCTGCTCGCGGTACAAATGGGCGGCACGCCCGAAGAAATTCAACTGATTTTCGAGATCGCAGAGTTCGATGAAGCGGCGGGCGGGCTGCGCCGTTTGAACAATTACATCATTCGCGCGCTGGGCGTGCGTGACCACCAAATCGGTGTCGGCTTGTTCGGGCGGCTGGCGTTCATCGATGAACATCCGCTGCTGTATCACCACAACATGCCGCGCGTCGCTGTCACCTTCGATGGTGCGCCCGCCGATGTGAACGAAGCAATATTGGATATCCAGCAGGCGTATATCAGTACGTTCACGATCTGGCGGCATCTGGTGACGACCAACGACCTGAACACCACTCAGGCACTGGATAAACTGTTGTCTAAAACCGATGTCGATGGCAGCAAACTGCTCGGTGTGATGCCACAACCGCTCGCCGAACGGATGGCGCGTGTGTTGGCACATCATCATTTGGCGGTTCAACTGACACCTGACCCGGATTGGGCGGAGAGCGACGAACACGGGCGGTCACGGCTTGCCAAATTGCTGATGATCGACAACAGCTATGTCATCGCGCTCGATTTCAACGTCGAGTTAATGGGCAAAGCGAAAAACTAAAAGTAAAACTTTCACTCAATCGGGAATGTCTATGCTTACGTCGATACGTCAAAATTTGCGCGATCTGCCGTCCGCGCTCACGCCATCCGCCGTGTTATCGGGCTTGTTGGTCATCGTGATCGGCTATGCGTCGTCGCTGGTGATTGTGTTTCAAGCTGCCCGCACCGCGCAGTTATCACCCGCACAAATCTCGTCGTGGGTGCTGGCGATCACGGTCGGTACGGGGGTATGCAGTATCATCATGAGTTTATGGTTTCGGCAGCCGATCACGTCGGCATGGTCAACGCCGGGCGTGGCGCTGCTCGCCACCAGTTTAGCGCCGAGTATTTATACGTATGGCGAGGCAATCGGCGCGTACATACTGGTCGGCGCGGCGATCACGCTGTTAGGTTTTTCGGGGTTGTTCGGGCGGATCATGGCGTTGATCCCGACGCCGATCGTATTGGGGATGCTGGCAGGGATTTTGATCCGCTTCGGCATTGGCTTGTTCACAGCGATCCCGACCAGTCCGATCATCGTGCTGCCGATGATCCTGGTGTATTTCGCGCTGCGACGCTTTCAGTTTCGCGCGCCCGCCGCGCTCGCACTGGTGGTCGGCGTGATCGTCGCAGCACTGACGGGCGCGATCCAGACGACAGGGCTGGAATTAGCGCTCGCCGCGCCGCAGTGGACAATTCCAGTGTTCACACCGCAAGCCGCGTTAGGCTTGGCGCTGCCGTTGTTCGCGCTGGCGCTGACCGGACAATATGCGCCTGGTTTTGCGGTGCTGCGCGGGGCGGGCTATGACACGCCCGTCAATAAGGCACTGATCGTGACCGGGATCGCGTCGGTGATCACTGCGCCATTCGGCGGACACGGCTTGACACTGGCAGCGATCACGGCGGCATTGGTGACCAGTCCCGACGCACACCGCGACCCGGATAAACGATATTCGGCGGGCGTGGCGGCGGGATTCTGGTATATCATCACTGGCATATTTGGCGCGACGATCGTCGCGTTGTTCACTGCGCTCCCGTCGGCGTTGATCGCGGCAACTGCTGGACTGGGGTTGTTCAGCGCGATCATGACCTCGCTTGCAGGCGCAATGAACGAGACGCATGGGCGCGAAGGCGCGCTGGTGGCGTTCATGTGTACAGCGGGCAACTTTACGCTGTTCGATATTGGCGCGCCGTTCTGGGGATTGGTGTTCGGCGTAGCTGTGTATGTGGTGATGACAGTACGCGCAAGCCGCGAAAACTTTTAACGCAAAGTCGCAAAGAAAATATACAGGCGCAAGGGGCGAAAAATGAACTTACAGACGAGTGTGGCGCTGGTGACAGGCGGCGCGTCGGGGTTGGGCGCGGCGGTCGTGCGGCGTTTCATCGAAGCGGGCGCAAAGGTCGTGATCGCAGACCGCGACGCCGACAAAGGTGCAGCGCTCGCGGCTGAACTGGGCGCGTCCGCCGCGTTCGCGCCGACCGACGTGACCGATGAAACACAGGTACAAGCCGCCGTCGATCTGGCGCGCTCGTCGTTTGGCGGGCTGACGATCAACATCAACTGCGCGGGCATCGGCATGGCGCTCCGCACCACGAGCAAGAATGGCGCGCATCCGCTCGACGTGTTCGAGACGGTCATTCGTATCAATTTGATCGGGACTTTCAACGTGATTCGCCTGTGCGCGACCGCGATGGTCATGAACGAGCCAAACGCGGGTGGCGAACGCGGCGTGATCATCAATACGGCGAGCGTTGCGGCGTTCGATGGACAGATCGGTCAAGCGGCGTACAGCGCGAGCAAGGGCGGCATCGTTGGCATGACGCTGCCGATTGCGCGGGACTTGGCGCGCGACGGAATCCGCGTGGTGACGATTGCGCCGGGCATTTTCGATACGCCGCTGCTGGCGGGCTTATCAGAACCAGCGCGCGTCAGTTTGGGTCAACAAGTGCCGTTTCCGCCGCGCTTGGGCAGACCGGAAGAATACGCGCATCTGGCACAGCACATCGTCGAAAACGAGATGTTGAATGGCGAAGTGATAAGGTTAGATGGGGCGATACGCATGAGTCCGAAATAAATAAGTTAACAAGTTTCCTTGTTAACACTTGAAAGGATAGTTGTCAAAGATACACTTTCAGTATATGACGAATTCTGTCAAGTTTGCTGAGAGGTGTTTGTATATGATTCGGCGTATTTCGAGAATAATGAATGTGGGGCAGTTTGTCAATTATGTTGATGCGGGTGGGTGCATTTCACTTTGGTGCAATCAAGTTCGAGGTTTGAACTCAAGTCGGAAATTCCGAGAGAATTTGCACTAACTTGAAATGCACCCCCTTATATCCCCATGTCTAAAGACAGGGGCTTTACGGCGCTTTTCTGGTAAAATGAGGGCAATTGAGTTGGAGTAAATGCTGATGACATTGACGGACGTAATGGGCGCTGTTGAAAACTTATCGAGCGACGAACTCGATGAATTATTCAGTCACCTTACGCAGATTGCCCTCATCCTAAGTCCCTCGCCCTGTAGGAGAAGGATTTAGGATGAGGGCTGAGCAGTTACGTCGTGTTATAATATTTTCCCCGAACCTTCTCTACAATCCCTCACCCGTCTGTGGTTAAATTGCATATCACATCATCATGGTCGTGGAAAGTAGTACAAATCCCAGTATGTTCAAAAATCTCTCGCGCCTGAACGTTCCGCAGCGCCGTTTCGTGTTCTTCGCCGTCGTCATCGGTGTGGTGTTACTGTTTATCGGTGCCGCCGCGTTTTTGATCAACGCCGCCGTCAACACGAGCGAGCGCATGATCTCGGTCGCGCTTGACCCCGCGATCAGTGTGCGCGAATATGCGGCGCTGCCGGACGACAATGCGTATCCCGCCGCCCTGGCAGTCGCGCCCGATGGTACAGTGGTGACAGGGAGTTATTCAACAGGCGCCGTGTGGCGGATCGCGCTCGACGGCGTGGTCACCGAAATTCTCGGCGCGCGCGATTTGATCGGCGCGGTGAGCGGTTTCGCCATTGGCGCGGATAACAGTGTGTATGTGGTCGATCAAATGGATACCGACCCGCGTTCTACGGGCGGCGTCATCTGGGTGATTGTGGGGGATCAGGTGACCGATCTCGGCTTACAGCCCGACGCGACTGGCTGGATAACCCCCAACGACATCACACTCGATTTAACCAATACGCTGTATATCACCGACAGTGGACGCGGTGAAATCTGGCGGTTTCTACCCGGCTCGACGGAAGGGCAGTTATGGTGGGCAGTACCGCGTCCGGCTCAAAATGCGGATAATCAACGACGCGCGCTGACCGGAATCGCTTTTGACGCACAAACCAGCGCGATCATTGCCGCTGACGGCGAACAAAACACCCTGTATCGCATCCCCATCGCCAGCGCCGACGAGGAAATCGTATACGCACATGGCAACGCAGCAAATCCGCCCGGCTTCGATGGCGTCACGGTCGCCCCAGATGGCACGATTTACGTGACGGCGCTTGGTCAAAATGGCGTCGCGCGCGTCGATGGCGATGGTCAGTTGACCTACATCGCCGGCTTGTTTCGCGGCGCGTCCGATCTGGAGATTACAGGCGACGGGCTGATCTACGTGACCAACTTCGATCAAGCGTCGATTGTGCTGCCGTTTATCGCGCCACAGCTCCCGTTCGCCATCGATGTGATCGATTTGAATACGCCGAGCGCGACGCCGACCCCATAGCGTTATAATGGTGTGCGAATGACAGTAGACTAACCCCGAAGGATAAACGTCTGTGACCCTCAACATCGTACTCGCAGGGTGCGGCAGCATCAGCCGCGCATGGCTCGACCCGATTACTCAGCACCCAGAATGGAATGCGCGTATCGTCGGGCTGGTCGATTTGGATATGAACGCGGTAGACGCGCAAATTTTGCATTATGGCTTGACCGATGTCGTGACTGGGACGGATATCGACGCCGTGTTGACGCAGACCAAGCCCGACATCGTGTTCGACTGCACGATCCCCGACGCACACCACAGCATCGCGCACGCCGCATTCGCGCATGGCTGTCATTTATTGGGCGAAAAACCGCTTGCGCCGTCGCTCGAAACCGCCCGCGACATGATCACCGCTGGGCGCGCGGCAGGCGTGCAGTATGCGATCATGCAAAATCGCCGCTACGACCCAAATATCCGCCGCCTGAAACAGGTGATCGAGTCCGGCGTTCTGGGCGTGGTGACGACGCTCAACAGTGATTTCTACATGGGCGTACATATCGGCGGGTATCGGCTGCATATGCGCTATCCGCTTTTAGTCGATATGGCGATCCACACCTTCGATGCCGCCCGTTATATCCTGAATGCCGACCCGGTCGCGGTATATTGCAAGGCTTGGAATCCACCCGGTTCGTGGTGGGATCATGAAGCGTCGGCGCTGGCGATCTTCGACATGTCCGACGGCGGCGTGTATACGTATCGCGGCAGTTGGAGCGCTGAAGGAATGCCGACGACGTGGGAATCTGACTGGCGTGCGATCGGCACGCGCGGCAGCGCGGTATGGGATGGTGCGACCGATTTACGCGCGCAAGAGATCGGTGTGACGGGCGCGTGGCTTTCAGAACTGCTCGATGTTACGATCCCCGATGCGCCGACGCTGACCGCGAGCGGACACGCGGGCTGCATCGAGGACTTTTTGGGCTGTGTGCGCGGAAACCGCACGCCGCTGACGAACGCCACCGATAATATCAAGTCGTTGGCGATGGTCTACGCGGCGATTGCGAGCGCGGAAAGCGGATCAAGAGTGGCGGTGGACTGGTAATGGTTCGCGCAGCGGCTGACCTGTGACCCATGCGCGAATCATGTCGGTGAATAACTGTGGGTGCTCGCCGTTCCAGCCATGATGCGCGTTCGGGATCAGGCTGGTGATCGCGGTCGGCATCAGCGCAGGAAAATCTGCCAACCCGCTTTTGACCATGTCGGCTTCATCAGCGCCCGCCACCGCGAGTAATCGCCGCGGGCGCTGTGATAAAACAGGCGGCAGCGTGAAATTGAACAATGCCGCGTAAATGCGCCGAAGGATAACGCCGGTCAATCGCTTGGAATCGCGCTTGTACAGTGGGATGACATCGGGTGGAAGCTGCATCAGTTTGACATTCAAATTGATGAACGGATCGAATTTCATCAGCGTGGGCATGGCACGCATGACGCCGACGCTGCCCGCCATCGGCACGATCCAGCTCGGCGGCGTCCCGGCGACGATGCAGCTCAACGAGACGACGCGCGCATGGTTGACGTATACATTCACGCTCAGTCAGCGCCCCGTGCCGACGACGGGATCATCGCACGCGGCGTTCCGACTCAGCGTCACCGATCCAACGGGCATCATGGGTGTGTCGAACCTCCGCATCAGCGGCACAAATGACCCGTGGGTGAGTAACAATTACACCATCGATCAAAGCAACTGGAATCAAACGTTCGAAATCCGCATCCGCGCGCTGAATAATACGACCAACACGAACGGCGTGCAGGGGTATATGGTGCATCGCGTCATCGGAAACGACCGCGCCCGTGTTCATCCCCGATAATTTCCCGCTCAACGTGACGCTGGCATCAGGGACGTATCGGCGCACCGATGGCACGTATTTCACAGGCAGCAACGACACGAGCGCGGCGGCGACCAGCCGCAATGTGATCCGCTTCACGGTGGTTGGGGAGAACGATTAGCCATTGTCAAAAAACGGGCGGGTGTGAGTCCCGCCCGTACGGATTATTCGTAACGTGCTGTCGGTTTAGCTGCCCGACAACTGATCGCGCAGTTCGCGCGCGCCGACGAAATTCGGGTTGAAGGAGACGACAAAATTGAGATTGTCGATCGCGCGGTCGCGTTCACCCATCGCTTCACGCGCCAGCGCCGCGTAATAATAGGTTTCTTCGACAAATTGACCGCCGCCGTCGTTGAGCGTCGCCTGTGCCAGCGCGATCACGTCGTCGTAGCGTCCGGTTTCGAGATACGCCTGATACCAGCCAAACTGATACCACGACATGCGAAACGGCAAGCCCGCGTTGCGCGCTTCGTTGTAAGCGATGACTGCTTCTTCATATAAGCCAAGTCTGTTAAAGTTTGTGCCCATGTTGAACCACGCATACGCGTCCGCGCGATTAGCGACGGCTTCGGTGCGCGCGGTTTCGAGCGCGTTCATCAGGTTTTGTTGGTCGTCGGCGTCATCGCCCAGCAGCGCCATTAGTTCGGCTTCGCGGCGCACATCGTAGACGACCAGATACACGCGGTTGAAATGCCGCCAATAACCATCGAAATAGTCGTATTCGTAGGTGTAATTCGCGCCTTCAAAGCTGTCTTGTGTGGTGAACAGATTGCGCCCGTCGTCGTAGCCGCTCACGAATAAATAATGCCCCATCCAGCCTTGATCGTCGTTCGGCGGGTCGTAGCCTGCTTCGACCAGTACCGGAAAATTGTTAGCGATCAACCGCTTGAGCAAATCGACCGAGCCGCCCTGTCGTTCGATGGCGCGCAGCGTGCCGGGAAGCTGTGTATTGACGTAATCGACAAGCTGCGACGGGCTGACATTTTTGTCTTCGTAGTTCGGCTTCAACCACTGCGCCGCCGGTACTTGATCCGCCGTCACGCCGAAATACGTCAGCGCCATTGTCAGTGTGGCGGGTCCGCAATTATTCCAGTCCTGATAGATGTGGGTAATCCCATTCAGCGCGTAACTGGCGGGGATGCTGATGGGCGCGGCGGGCGTTGAGACCGCGTCTTGCGCCAGCGCAGGCGCAATCGTCGTGACCAACAGCGCGATCATACCCGCGAGAATGATCCGTTTCATGCCAAATCCTTCATACTCAACCATCACTAACCTATTGCATGATTATACACGGGCTGGAGGCATCTTTTGCGGGCGCGCATACGACGATTATCCACCGACACGTCAACGTGATTTTTCGCAATATTGCGTTATACTCGCATTGAATTTATTTCAGAGACCCCACCTTATGCAAACGGACTCCTTCATCGGTAGAAAAATCAACGATTACACGATTCAGGAACGAATCGGCATTGGCGGCATGGCGACTGTGTACCGGGCGCATCAGGCATCGGTCAATCGGTCAGTCGCGTTCAAAATCATCCGGCTTGACCCGAACGCGGGCGAGACCTCCGAATTCGCACGCCGCTTCGAACAAGAAGCCAAAGTGATCGCGGCGCTCGAAAACCTGCACATCCTGCCGATCTATGATTACGGTATCTTCAACAACGAACTCGCCTATATTGCGATGCGGCTGCTGCGCGGCGGCTCACTCAGCCAGCAGTTGAGCGATGGCGCACTCGATTTAGATCGCACATGCGATGTATTCACGCAAATCGCGCGCGGCTTGAGCTACGCGCACCAGCACGATGTGATTCACCGCGATTTGAAGCCGAGCAATATCCTGATGGATAACGACGGTAACGCTTACCTGACCGATTTTGGGCTGGCGAAATCGTTGGTCGACAGCCAGGATTTGACCAAGACCGGCACGATTGTCGGCACGCCCGTGTACACGTCGCCAGAACAGCTTCGTGGTGAGGGCGCGTTGGGTACACGCAGTGATCTGTACAGCATGGGTGTGATTTTGTATCACATGCTGGTCGGCAGACCGCCGTTCGATTCGTCTGAAAGCAATATGATCTCGATCATCTATAAGCATTTGGAAGAACTGCCAAAACCGCCGCGCGAGATCAACCCGACGATCCCCATTGAAGTCGAAGCGGTGATCATGAAGGCGCTCAAGAAGAACCCGGCGGAGCGCTTCGCGACAGCGGACGAAATGTCAATCGCGCTCAATAATGCGTTGGGGCGGCGCATCAGCACATCGAGCTTTACCGTACCCACTGGCAGTCGTCCTGCTATACGTCCGCCATCGCAGCCGACCATCACGCTGCCGACTGAACAGGTCAAACGCCCGACGTGGCTGCCGGTGGCGTTGATCGCGGCGGTGATCGCGCTGATCGTAATCAGCGTCGGCACCGTTTTGTTGACTGCGAACCCGTCACCGACGCCGATGGTGCTGGCGACAGTCATCCCCGATACAACTGGGGTTCCGGCGGATATCGTGCCGACTGAAGATGATATCGTACGGGCACTGGCTCGGCTGGGCTCCAACGGATTTATGGGATATATCGCCTGCAACCAGAATACCGAATATCACGCAGCACAAGCGCGCGAAATGCGCGAATTCGCCACCGCATATGGCATCACGCTGCGCATTTACGATGGTGACAATGATGAATATCGACAGATTACCGAGATCGAGCGCGCGCGCGCCGATGGCGTTGGCGCGTTGATTATTTGTCCGCTGGCAATCGATCTGCTTGCGGAAACGCTGACGAGCGCCGAAAGCGCCAATCTGCCGCTTGCATTCATGGCAGGTGGCATCCCCACATACGGCGGCGTTTTGATCGGTGGCGACGATTATTTGCTCGGTTTGGAAGGCGGTCGCGGGGCAGGGCGCGTGATCCGCGATGAGATGGATGGCGAAGCGAACGTCATCGTGTTAGATTTTCCGACGATGCCTGTGATCGTCGTTCGCGCCGATGGCATGGTCGATGGTGTACTCGAATACGCGCCGGATGCCAATATCGTGGGGCGTTATATCGGTGGTACACGCGACAATGGTTATAACTCTGTCAATCAACTGCTGGAAGAAGGCGTCGAGTTCGATGCGATCATCAGCATCAACGACGCGGGCACTTATGGCGCGATTGACGCGCTGGTGGAAGCTGAGATCGACCCTGCAAGTGTGATTATTGGCAGCGTCGATGCCGAAGCGCTGGCGCGTCAGTATATCCGCGACGGTTATTATTTACGGTCATCGGTCGCGGTCAGCCGCGAGGTTTCGTCCCAGACGGGCGTCGATGTGCTGGTCAAGCTGCTGGCAGGCGCGACCATGCCCGAATTGATCCTCGTGCCACCGGGCAGCGTCGTCACGCAGGAAACACTGACAACATTGGAGTAGGCGTCATGTCGAACATAGAGCGCGCACGTTATATCTTCATCTCATGTGCGCGCCCTGATCGTCCAAAAGCACATCACCGCGGATCAAATTTGCCAACCCGCGCGCGCGTTCTGGCGCATCGCCGATATACGCCGACGCATCGAGCAAGTCACGCACACGCGCCGAGTCCAGCCCGATGCGTGCATCAGCGCTCAACAAATCTGCAAGGGGATTGGCGTTGCCGCGCTGGATCGCCGCCCATGCTGCCAGACTGTGTTCGCGGATGATTTCGTGTAAGAGTTGACGATCCCCGCCCGCCCGCGCCGCTTCCATCAACAGGCGTTCGGTCGCCGCGAACACACCATACGTCGCCAGATTGCGCTGGATCGCCGCGTCGTCGATGCGTAAGCCGCTCAGGATACGCGCGGCGCGCATCAGAATTTCGTCGGTCGCCAAAAATGCTTCGGGCAGTATCACGCGCCGATTGGCACTGTCATCGAGCGTGCGTTCGAGTAAATTATGCGCGGCGTTATCCCATGCCACGCGCGGCAGCGCCGCGACATAACGCGCCAGACTATCGATGTTTTCGGCGTTGATTGGGTTACGCTTGAACGGCATCGCGCTCGACCCGACCTGTGCGCGCCCGAACGGTTCCGCCCATTCACCGATCATCGGCGCTTGCAGCAGACGGATATCGAACGCCATGTGATACAGCGAAAGCGCGATCCCAGCTAACAAATTCAAGATATCCCATTCCTGACGGCGCGGCGCGGTTTGCGTGGTCACACGATACGCCACCAACCCGACCGACTCCATGATGCGCGTTTCCAACTGTGCCGGCGTCATGCCCGTCCCCGCCAACAAAACGTGATAACTCGCCGCCGTGCCGACCGCGCCTTTGAAACCTTTGCCGTAAATGCCCATACGCGTCAAGCGCAGTTGTTCGAGATCAGTCATCAAATCCTGCGCGTAGCCCGCCAATCGATAGCCGACGGTCGTTGGTTCGGCAGGCTGTAAATGCGTGAATCCCATGCACATATGATCGGCTTCACGCTCGATCAAGTCCGCCAAAATCAACAGTACCCGCTCCACTTTGTCATGGATCATTTCAATCGAGTCGCTTAAGCGCATCACATCGGCGTTGTCTTCGATATCCATGCTGGTCGCGCCCAAATGGATAATGCCGCCGCCGATGGCGCATTGTTCGGCATACGCGCGGACTTCCGCCATCAAATCGTGCTGGATTTCAGCTTCGATTTGCGCGGCACGGTCAAGATCGATGTCATCGACGTGCGCGCGTAAATCATCGACTTGATCGGCGCGCACCAAGCCCGCTTCTTGCTGCGCCTGTGCCAATGCTACCCACAAGCGCCGCCATAAACGTCGCTTGTGGGCCTCTGACCACAACGCGCGCATCGCGTCCGAGCCATAACGCCACGAAAACGGTGATTGAAAAATTTCATCAAGCATAGAAGTCCCGTTATCAGCGATTAATCGCTCCCCCACAGCCTTAAGCTGCGGGGGAGCGGTATTTTGACGGTTTAATTTCTCAAGGTTCTAGTCTACCATCCTTCGACGGCACTCGTCACCAACGGAGTCCGGATCCCCATGCACCCCACTTATCAACCCGCGCCCATCGATGGCGCGTATAACGGCAAGCATATCGTCACCGTCGAGCAGTTCACGCGCGCCGATCTCGATTTGCTCTTTCACGCCACATCGGATTTGCGCGCGCGTGTGCGGCGCGGTGATTTGAGCGTCCTGGATAGTTGTCGCGGCAAAATCATGGCGACGCTGTTTTTTGAAGCCAGCACGCGCACCGATATGTCGTTTCAGGCGGCGATGCTGCGCCTGGGCGGTGAGGTCATCGCTACGAGCGGCGGCGTGCAATTCTCATCGGTGTATAAAGGCGAGAATCTGGCGGATACAGTGCGCGCGGTCGGCGCGTATGCCAATGTGATCGTGCTGCGTCACCCCGAAGTGCGCTCGTCGTTTGAAGCCGCCTATCAACTCGATAAACTGGCGGCGCGGCTTGGTCAGCGCTGTGTGGTGGTGAGCGGCGGCGATGGCGTAGGCGAACACCCGACGCAAGCGCTGCTCGATTTATATACCATCGTCGATTTTAAGCGTACGCTCGATCACCTGCACATCACGCTCGTCGGAGATTTACGCAACGGACGCACCGTGCATTCGCTGGCAAAACTGATCGGCTTATATGGCGCGCGTGATACCTCGCTCTCGTTCGTGTCGCCGCCGTCGCTTGTCATGCCGCCCTCGATTTTGGAGTTTCTGTCTGCGCGCGGAATCATTGTCACCCAGACTGACCATCTCGATAACGTGTTGAGCACTACCGATGTCATTTACTGGACGCGCATTCAGGAAGAACGCTTTGAAGAGCGCGCCGATTATGATGCGATTGCTGATCAGTTCATCATGACGCCGGACGTGCTGGCACGCGCCAAAACCGACGCGATTTTGATGCACCCGCTCCCACGTAAGCACGAGATGGGTATGACCGACGACCACGCGCTTTTGGATGACGACCCGCGCAGCGTGTATTTTCATCAGATGCAAAATGGCATGTACATCCGCATGGCGCTGCTGGCGGGCATTCTGGGGGCGCTGTGATCCTGACGATTCCTGCTGCGCTTGACCCGCATGTGCATTTGCGCGATCTCGATTGGGTGCATAAGGCAAGCATCGCCAGCGAGACCAGCGCTGCGCTGGCGGGTGGTTACTGGGCGGTGTTCGATATGCCAAACACCCCGCCCGCGACCATCAACCGCGCCGCGCTCGATCTCAAGCTGGAGCGCTTCGAAGCATCGGCGTGCTGTGATTGGGGCGTGTACGCGGGCGCGTCGCAGCGCGATAACACGGCGGACTACGCCGCAATGATCGACGACGTTGTCGGGCTAAAAATCTATAACAATGCCACCACGGGCGACCTTCTGATCGCCGATCAGGATGAAAGAAACAAGCATTATCAAGCATGGGCTGAAGTCGCGGTAACCTTACCCCTTATCCCTCGCTCCGTACGGAAAGGGGGAATCACACGCCCTATCGCCGTCCACGCCGAAGATGAAACGGTCGCGCAGATTTTGGAACTTGTGCGCCGTCACCGCGTGCCGACGCATTTTTGTCATATCAGCACGGGCGGCGAAATCGATCTGCTGCGCGCCGCCAAACGCGAAGGGCTGCCGATCAGCGTTGGCGTCACGCCGCATCATCTGTATTTGAACGACGATGATTTACCGCGACTGGGTGCGTATGGCTTGATGAAACCCGAACTTAAAACGCGCGCTGATCAAACCGCTTTATGGGCGGGACTCGCGGATGGCACGGTCGATATCGTTGAATCCGATCATGCGCCGCACACGCGCGCCGAAAAAGACTCGGATCGACCGCCGTATGGTGTGCCGGGTTTGGAGACGACGATTCCGTTACTCGCGCTGGCTGTTCATGAGCGGCGCATCACACCCGAACGCTTGATCGAACTGGTCGCGGTCAATCCGCGTCGCATTTTCGGCGTGACGCCGCCCGCCGATACGTGGGCGCGCGTGGATTTAAGTGCGTCGGTTGTGATTGGAGACGCGCCATTTTACAGCGCGGCGGGCGTATCGCCGTTTGCGGGGCTGCGCGTTTATGGTCGGGTAATCGAAAATGTGATACGTGGGCGTGTTGTGTATGACGGGGAACGGATCATCGCCGCGCCGGGTGATGGGCGGCGTGTGCGCTAAACGTTGGGGCGGTTGATGCGGATTAACTGCCCGGCAAAATCTTGTTGGCTCGATAATTTTTCATGAATGCGCGTGGTGAGCGCAGCAAAATCATCGTCGAAGGTACAAATCATGATGCCGTGATGAACAGCATTTTGGGCGTGAATTTTGATGAAATGTTTTCGATTGTGCGTGACAAGCAACCGTTTTGTCGCTACTGCGCGAGCAAATACATGCGAATCAGGTGTTTTCTTCCCCGCTAAATCTTCATCCAGCATCGTAAGAACGTCATGACCGCGTTCACGCAGCGCCAAAATCAGCTTACCTTCGGTGTTTTCATCCGCGTAAATGGCTGCCACAGCGACTACGCCGTTTCATTTTCGTAAATTGCTGTCTCAATCTCTTCAGAATGAGCGTCTGCGTATGCCCAAGCATCCACCAAATCTTGTGCTTTAAGGCTAGGATAGTTCATCAATATAACGGCGTCACTGGTTCCCAATTGACGCATTCTGACCAACATCCAAACACCAATGCGCGTATTTCCAATGCGTGCATCACCCCCCAATACGTCCGGATCACTGGCGATGCCGGGATACATATCGCTCAGTTCGCGGATCAACATATCGATGAGTCGCACTTTGTCGGCGCGCGATAAGCGCGCGATCTTGTCCTCGATGTCCGAGAGCGTTACTTCTGTCACCGCGTCATTGACGGTCTCTTTTACAGAGTCCATTGTCGTTCTCCTAACACTCAATACGCTGAATTATAGCTCACCTTACGCAAGCCTCTCGTTTTCAGCCCTCATCCCCCGACATGACAGGGGTAGGTAATTTATGGAAGGGTAGATAGAACACGACAAATCAGGTAGAAATTAAGTCGCCAAACGAAACCCTACCTGGAGCAAAGTCATGTTCTATCCGCCAGAATTGTTGTCATGGACAACGTGTGTGTCAAGGCATTTACCGCTTTTAAGCAAAACCCAGGCGCAGGTATTGGCGTGGTATAGTTTTGCGGTTACGGTAGTGTAGAGCAGTGGCATCAGCCAGGTGTCGTACTTTCTGGCGTGTTTGCTGGGTCAATCCGAGAATACGGTTCGCCAACGGTTGCGCGAGTCGCTGTATGCGGCACGCGACAAACGTGGTTTACAGCGTCGGGACGTGGCTGTTGAAGCGTGCTTTGCGCCACTGTTGCGCTGGGTGCTGAGTCTGTGGCAGAGCGACGACCGGGTATTGTTTTTGGCGGTCGATGCGACGACCTTACGGCAGACCTTCACGGTTTTGAGTATCAGTGTGCTGGTCAGCGATCTGGCACCCGCTGAGGTCAGTCCAACCTGGTACACCCTCCGTTGGTGATTGAGACCGGCTTCAAGGCGCTCAAAACTGCTGGCTTTCATTGGGAGCGTACCCGCATGGTCAAACCCCGCCCGCGCCGAACGCCTCTGGTTGGTGATGGCGCTGTCCTGCCTCCGTCTCGCCACCCTCTCCTCCACACCCGAAGATGCCCCTGTCTTTCCTCCTCTCCCTGCCCGACTCAGTCTCTTCCGTCGCGCCTCCCTTTCCCCCTCCTCCTTCCCTCGAAATTTTGAAGCGATGACCCTACCATTTAGTCAATGGGTTGCACTTTAGGTTAACTACTCTTTATAATCGTTAGTTTGTAGCAGTGAACCAACCCCACTCATCCCCATATCATGTAGGTCAAGAAAGTGCAGCACACACACGCGGTGACAACGGAACTTCACATTGACGGCGGCAGAATGCGCGCCGATTTTAATGAACTTGCAGACATTGGCGGCACCAACGAAGGCGGAGTCACGCGTTTAGCGCTCTCGCCGGAGGACATCAATGCGCGCGCGTGGTTTGGCGATCAGCTCGAAGCTGCCGGATTGACAGTCTACGACGATGATGCTGCCAATTTGAGCGGTGTGCTGCGCAGCACGCACGAGGATGCGCTCACGCTCATGATTGGATCGCATCTTGATACCGTGCCGGATGGCGGGCAGTATGATGGCGCGGTTGGGATTGTGGCAGCACTTGAATGCGCGCGCACGATTCGCGATCATGACCTGGATTTACCGTTTCATATCGAAATCATGGATTTTACCGACGATGAAGGGCATTGGGCGTCGCTGTTTGGCGCGCGCGCCATCGCGGGCAGAATCACATATGACGATATTTTCGACACCATCCGCGATAACGCGCCGCTGCGCGCGGCACTACGCGGCGTCGGCTCGAATGCGAGCCGTGTCTTTGAAGCACGCCGCGACCCAGAAACATTGCTCGGTTATCTCGAACTGCATATCGAACATGGTACACGCCTGGAGCGCGCCAATTGTCCGATTGGTATCGTGACCGGAATCGTCGGACGCAAGACGCACACGATCACCTTTTTTGGACAAGCAGGTCACAGCGGCACGACCGATATGTATAAGCGGCGCGATGCGCTGCGCGGGGCAGCATTGTTCATCACGCGCGCACACGATGCAGTACGCGCCCGTTATGGCGATGGGATTTTTAACTGTGGCGATGTCGAGGTCAAGCCGGGCAAGTTCAATATCATCCCCAGCAAGGCGATCTGTACCATCGAAGTCCGCCACTTCAACGAGACGCTAATGGCGGAGATGGAGCGCGAACTCCTACAAATCGCCCGCGAATGTGCCGCATCACACGCGCTCGAAATAAAACATGAACTCGTCACCTACATGCCAGCCGCCCCTATGACGGCTGGTTTTATTTCCAGCATTCAATCGGCGTGCGAAGCGCTCGATGTGTCATATATGCCGTTGATCAGTTATGCAGGTCACGCCGGGCAGTTCATGGCACAAATCACACCGTCTGCGATGATTTTTATCCCGTCGGTGGATGGGGTTGGTCACAGCCCGCACGAACGCACCGAATGGAGCGATGTGGAGCGCGGCGCGAACGCTTTGCTCCACACCATTTTGCAGCTTGCCCGTTCACACGGGTAAAGTCTGCCGCTTTAGAACGGGAACAGATACGCTGTTTAGTATGAAGCACCACATCGGTTTTGACGATATGTCCAATCCATGAGTTTGGAAGTGCTGAATATCGTGGACAGCTTGCGTCGGGACAAAGCACGCCTTGTCCGAAAAACGTAGCGTTCGATCCCGACGCTGATCGCGGTCGAACGCTGGTGTATTGCCCTGCCGTTAAAACCGCCCGGTCAGCGCATCGATATACCCTGTCAGTTCCGCGTAGCCATAGCCCGTCACATCACCGTCTAAACGGACTGTCCCTTCCCAATAGGCAATATCGCCACCGTACAATTCCTGATCCAAAAGCTGTGGCGTCGCGGTGAAGTTGATCGCAGCCCCATTTTCGGGCATCACGGTAATCGTCCAGCCGCTTGGATACTCCGCACCTGTATGCGGACTTGTCCAGGTGCCTGTCGGCGTGATCGTGATCATGTCGCTCGGTAAATACTGCGTTGTGCCGTCGGCATCCATCAATAAGCCGCCAAAAAACGGGTCTTTACCGCCGTCGAGCAGGCGGATTTGCCCGATCATCATTTCTCGCCCATCATCGAACTGCAAGCCGAACCAGTCCCAGCCAAGCGCCGACGCGCCCAGCGCACTCGTGCTGAACTCGTGATCCATCCACGTATTGCCAGTCACGGTGAATGTCTCGTCGCCAAGCGTGATCGTCCCACTCGTCGGCATCCGCGTCAGCGAATAATAATAGCTGGCGTTGCCTGTTTCAGAACTTTTCGCGCTCAAACCATCACTATTTTGTCCTTGCAGCGCGGGTGGCTTGACGATAGCGAGCGCAAAATCGATCGCCGCGCCGTCCGCCATGCGCGCACGAATGCGGCGCTCGGTCGCGTCGTCATTCACACCCACAATCTCCCAATCTTCCAGCCATACGCGATACGATGGCTCGACGACCGCGCCCGCAAGATCGGCGCTGGCACGCGCAAATCGTTCTTCATGGAAAAAACGCGCACCACCGACATCAGTGACGGCGAAATGTGCCATATAAAGCTGATTGGTGCGCCATTCCGATGACTCCGCGCTGACCGCGCCGCCAGGGGTGAGCGCGCGCCGGAAAACAGTGAATTGATACCCGAAGCGGCGTCCGTCGTCGGTCGTCAGGTTGCCGGTGTAATACCACCATTCGGTTTGAAAATCGTCATGCGCGCCAAAATCACGCGGAAATTCCCAGTCACGGGCGGCAACGGCGCGCGTATAGCCTGTTGATTCAAGGCTGCCGCTCAACAATGCGCTTGCCTGTACATCGCCGTCCGTCGCCACATCGACCAGGCTGAAGCCGAATACGATCACCGCGAGCGCGATCACACCTACGATTATCCACCGCCACATACACTGCCCCCTTCTGGTTCGATTGTGCAAAGTTCCACAAGTATAAGCCCGTCTGGTGAGAAGCGCGTGAATATTGGTAATCCAAGCCGACCAGCGCATACCATTTATCGTCTACATGAACAGTTGTTGAAGCAGATGTAAAGCGATTACAATCAATTGACTAAATTTTGACAGTGCAGATCGGAACAACACGCATGGCGAGCAGCACCCCTCCCCAACCGATGCAAGAGATCGACGAAGCATTTCGTGCACGCTGTGATGTCATTTATGAAGCGTGGTTTCAAGGTGGCGGTGATTTCCGCGCCGCTGTCGAAAGCTTGATGACGCTCGAAAACGAAGCGCTGATCGACGCGCACTACGCGCATCAGGGGTTGGTCGAAAATGTCATCGGTATGATGTACGGCTATCGCGCCGATCTCGATCAGAGCATCCGCTATTTTTCGCGTGCGCGCGATATGTTCGAACGCGCCAACAACCCGACCCAGGTGGTACGCGCCGTCATGAATTTGGGCGAAACGTATCGCCAAAAAGGCGATTTTCCACGCGCGCGCCAGTTTTTTCGCACCGCGTATGAACAAGCTGGCTTGCTCAATGTGCCAGCGACGCAAGCCTTCGCCGCCGCTAACGAAGGTCATTTGTTGCTGTCGATGAAGCAGTATGACCGCGCGCGCGAGCGTTTTGAAAAAGCGCTTGAACTTGCGCCGAGCGTCGAAAAAGTCTTGAGTCAGCTTGAAGTCAAGACTGATGCTATTCAAGGCATGGCGAAGGTTCATTTGCAGGTGGGCGAAAACAGTGCGGCGTGGAAGTGCGCTGTCGAGTCGATGGGGTTATCGCAGCAATCACAGCAGCCGCTGATGCTCGGTTGTGCGTACCGAACCATGGGCGAAGTGCTGACGGCGCTCGGTCACACACCGAGCGGGACGCCCGCTGCTGACCCGAACGCGCCCGACCCGGCGGCGACCAACGAACATTTAGGCGACCCGGATATGTATTTTCAGTTGTCGATCGAAATGTTCCGCGAGATCAATGCGGAAGGCGAAATAGCCCGTACAGTACACATGCAAGGCATGAGCCTGCTGACGCGCGGACAAAATATGACCGCGTCGCGCAAGTTTTACCAGGCGATGCTGTTGTTCACCAAATTGGGCATGAAAGACGACGCCAACAAAGCAGCGCAAGCGCAGATGCAAGCACAAGCGCGCTGATAAACCGATCTTGACGTTCGCACGCTTTCCGGCTACACTTCGCTTATCATGGGCGTGTAGCTCAGCTGGGAGAGCGCTACAATCGCACTGTAGAGGTCATGAGTTCGAATCTCTTCACGTCCACCAACTAAGATTTCATTCAAACCTAAGCCAGCATCGGAAACGTTGCTGGTTTTTATTTTCACCCCAAACAACCACCGCCTTAACCCAAAATTTGAGGTTAACGGGCATATCCGAGAATCCGAATGGCTGGTCGCTCGATTTACATCGCTGCCGCAGGCTGTAATCTACGGCAGCGACTCATCATTCAGGTTTTTACACCTGCGTCTGCAAGGATGCTTTTTTTAAGGGGTGGCTTCGGCAGTTGCTTCTATCGTCGCCTCTGCTGTGGCTTCGATAACGGGTTCATTCAGCGTCGCGGGTTCGTTGATCGCGTATAAATCCATAATCCACACGACGGGCGGCTGGTCTTCACCCGGCTCGGCGGTAACGGCGAACGGGCTGTTTTCCTCGGTGATCACGAACCGAATCGGGTAGCCGGTCGCTTTTTCGATGTACACATCGATGCCGACATCACCCACGGTTTCGATCAAGCCGACCAGGAGCGCGTTGACATTCTCGCCGCGCGCGCGCCCGCTTACATGCTGCACCTGAATACCATTTTCGAGTGTGGTTTCGCCCACATACGTCAAATCGAGGATTGCGTTGATCGCCGCGTTAAAGCCTGTGTCCTCTGCGATCAGCGCGGCGGGGTCGAAGCCGGGCGCGAATGCCTGATCGATCCAGTTATTGCCTGTCCAGATCGCGCGATAAAACTGCGTCGCGCCGCGCGCGAACACGCCGACATCGATGCGTAAACCGGTGATCGGTTCGATGACGCTGACTTCCGCCTCCATGACGCCGGGCGCGACGTACTGTGCAGTGGCGCGCCGGAACAGCACGTTGGCATAGGTCGTGCTGATCAGGTAATCGGGTCCCTCCTGGTTGACATCGAGTCGGAACGATTGCGCGGCGCGGATCAAGTCGGCGGCGTCGGTGACGAGCGCCAACGGATCGACAGTAGCGGCAGGGACGGTGTCAGTCGGCGCGCACGCCACGAGCGCAAACGCAGCGACAACGAGCAAAAATAACAGTCGTTTCAAAGGGGTATCCTCACGTCGTTGGGCAGAATACGCCTATCCTAACGCGGTTGTGTAATCAGCGCGTGAGTGATGGCTCGTGGACATATACGAAGTCTCGCGGTCAGCGTTGCAAAGAAAATGTCTAACGCAAAGGCGCAAACAAGAACAAAACTCATCGACAAGGACTTCCAGTGCCGCACGTGCTTCGGCGCCCAGATGGTTTGGTTCCCTTTGTTTGCGTCCCCTTTTTCATTCTCTTTCTCTCACAACCCCTCTAGCACACCTCATTTGTCGGTTAATTTTTGCGGCAGACTACTAGTCAGTCGGAGTTTCCAGGTAGTAAGTCTCGCCTTGAGACTCCGCTGTCCAGCCGCTCACGCCTTCATAGGTGACATAACGCCAGCGGATGCCGCCCGAACAGACATCGGTGAGAAACACGACCTCGGCGACCGCCCCTTCGGGGATTTCGCCGATCCGTTCTGCGTCCGACAGTGGGGCGACACGAAGGTTATTCGCTCCCAAACCCGCTACGACACGCGTGAGATAATCAGGGTAAAAGAAAGGAGGCACGGCGGAGCAGATGCTTGCTTCTACCACCGCGTTATTGGCGATACGATACCGCAGCGGAGACCATGCGATGTCGTTCCCCAGATAATAATTATCGGTCTCAAGCGTGAGACGGGCAATTTCCCCATTGATAACGCTGTACACACCCGACTCGAGCTGGAACAGTGCTGCCATCCCATCGGGCGAAAAACCGATGTTGAATATGCCCGCACTCACCATGGGCTCGAATGCCTGATCCATTGTCATGCCGGGCAGCATCACGCGCGGCACTACGCCAATCCGGTTGACGGTGGGGCTGTCGTCTCCAATCGCGGGCAGGTATCATTGAGGAATGCCAACCGCCGCGACTGTCCCGTCATCCAATGTGACGGTTTGCCATTCGACGGTCTCATTTTGAAAGAAAATCAGGCGGTCATTGTCACCGGCTTCATAATCCCAAAAGATTTGTCCTACTGGACCCACCGGTAAATCGGCGATCCGCTCGCCCTGTATATCGTAGACATAAATACCCGCCGCTTGTGGTTGAGGTCCGCACGGGTCGGTCTCGCTTAGGATAAAATAGCCCACCGCGATTCCCGTTTCACCCCAGGTGAGCGCTGGCGCACGCGAACCCGCTCCGCAACCGGAATCCAGTGGGGTGTTCTCCACCAGAGTCGTTGTTGTCTCGCTCATCCAATCGTAGATAAAAATAGCGGCTGAATCATCGTCGTTTACCCCGCTCCAAGCCAGGAGCGTCCCATCGGGCGACCACACGCCGCTTCTGGAAAGCGACACTCTCCCGACATCGACATCCGTAATCGCCCTCGTCGTGCGGTTGACCAGATCGCACAGCCAGAGATTACCGACGGGACTGGGGGCATAACCGCCGTTGAACACCGCTTCCGAAACCACGTTCATCGTCAGATGCGTCCCCGTCGGGGACAATGACAGGCTCAACACCTTGTTTCCGTCCAGATCGCAAGCGGTAACGGGTTGAGGAGTGGCATCTCCCGGTGTCCATTGATACAGCTCGCCTGAAAATGCCAGATAGGCGGGGAAATCGGCGCTCTCCTGCGCTCGAACGGGCGAGATAACGACGGCGAACAGACTGATGCTCAATAGGGCGAGCGTTCGGATAAACCAACCGTGAGACAAGCGTAAAGTGTATTACATGGTAAATTCCTTCCAATATTTCAAATGGCATCGAACACGGGTAACAGGACAGCGCAGCAAAGAGTCTTCCCGAACAGTGGGCGCATCTTCACCTGATCCTACTGTGAATCGCCGGGTTTGCGCCATCGGATACGCCTACCCTTCTCTGACGGCTCGGTGACGCTTCCCCATCGCATTGTCACCCATCCTTGCAAGACGCTCCCGCACATGGGCATAATGCGCGCAATGATCAGCAGGAAATCCTGATGAAAAATACCTTTCTTTGCGTCGTCTGCATTGGCTTATTCGTGGGCGCGGCGTTCGCGCTCCCCGGTTTACCCGATGGGTTGACTGTGCTTGTGGTCTCAGTCTAGACCGAGACCACAACGCAGCGATTAATATTCTGCAACGTGCTTTAATGCAAAACGGATGGCACACATCCATGACAGATAACGTAGCGCCGATGCTAACCCCGCAAGTGTTCGTCAGAAGCTACGCCGCTCTAGCGGCTGTAGAGTGTCACTTGATCCGAGCCCATGTTCCCGAATCGCCGCCGCTAAAGCGGAAGATCGCGCCGCCGGGCGCATCGATGTAGAACGCGTTCGACCCGCCGACACCGCCTTCGTACTGGATCGTGCGATTGCTGGTGTCAATCGGCGCAGTCGCCCAACCGAGCGCTTCGTTCCAACCGCCAATCGGCGCGAACGTGTTATAGTATGCCCAATTGAACATCTGCTGCGGGGTGAACAGACCTGCTGGCGGCGTTTCTTCACGCAGCGTCGTGCCATCCCAGCCGTTGACAAAACCCGCGTAGCTCAGATCAGTGGCGACCAATCCATACACGTGGTTGAACGGCGCATTGTTGACTGATGCGTTGACATAGATCATGACGCCACGCTGGAAGTTCTGGTATGCGCCTGTGCCGACGGCGGCTTGCGCGGCAGGACACGCTGACGTTGAAGGCGCGAACGCATCGCCAAAGAAATAGGCGATCGGGCAGGTGATCGTGAGCGGCACGTTGAGCGAGGTCTCGCGCCCGTTCTTGATCACCACCAGCCGATAGATCAACTGGCGACCGAGATTGCCGGGGATGACGAGCGAGTACTGCCCGGTGGTCGCGACGGGGATCGACGTGTTGACCACGCCCGCCGCGTTCAGTTGATCAAGCCGGGCGCTGTCGCCGTTGGCTTGCCAGCCGAAAATTACGGTGGTGCCGGGTGCGACAATCGCCGCGCTCGCGCCAAACGTAATGATCGTCGGGTCATCGCTGGTCGGCGTCGCGGTGGGCGGTGCGGGTGTCAGCGTGATCGTCGTGGTGTGGGTAGCGGTCGCAGGTGGCGTCTGCGTGCGCGTAAAAGTGCGTGTTGGGCGGCGTGTGCGCGTCAACGTCGGCGTGATCGACGGTGTATTGGAAGCAGGAAGCGGCGTAATTGCGATCACGTTGCGTGTATTGGTCACGGTCGGCGTCGCCGTCGGGAACGTTGTGAGCGTGATCGTCGGCGTCGATGTGAAGCTAGGCGTCGATGTTGAGGTCAAGGTCAGTGTCGGCGTCGGCGTCGATGTGAACGTGCGCGTTGGCACATCGGTCGGCGTCATGGGTGTTGCAGTCGGCGGAATCGGCGTCTCGCTGGGAATCGGCGACGGTGTTTCGGTCGCAAGCTGCATCAGGGTTGGAATGACGATAGTCGGCTCCGGCTGACACCCCACCATTACAAGCAGGGCGAAACAGCACAAGGACATCATCTTGAAGGCGAAGAAACCCGGTCGATCCGCCATGACGCACCCCCTATGGCACGTATTGCTGCGATCCACACGCATAATAGTGTGGATATGGATGATAACGCCGTTGGCAAGTGCCTGCCAATCCAATCCGCCGACGCCGTTAAGCCCGTTTTCAATGCCAGCAGTGATTGACTCCTCCCCCAGCCCCTCCCAGAATTCGGACAGTGGCGCCAGCATCGTTACCCCGATAGATGCGCCCGCCGTCGCTGTAAATTCCACATCGGTGGCAGGCACGTTAAGACCTGCCACTGCGCAAGATGACGTAATCACCACAATGACGGCGGCGGGCAGCGTGTACGTCCCGCCTATAACCAGTGCGACCGAGATTGTTGGCTATTCAGTCGAAGGGCGCGCGCTGACCGCCCATCGTTTCGGGATAGGCGAGCGCATTCTCTTATTGGTAGGGGGTATTCACGGTGGCTATGAAGCCAACACCGTCGCTTTGATCGAGGCGCTAATCGCCCATTTTGCGGCGACTCCGGTGGACGTGCGCGCGGGGATCACACTCATCCTGATTCCGGTCGCCAACCCCGATGGACTGGCACGCGGCGACAATTTTGAAGCGCGTTTCAACGGCAGCGGCGTAGACCTTAACCGCAACTGGGGTTGCGGCTGGTCGCGCGATGCGGTCTGGCGTAATCAGCCCGTCAATCCAGGCGGCGGCGCGTTGAGCGAGCCAGAGACGCAAGCGCTGTCAGCGTATATACTGCGCGTGCGCCCTGTGACAGCGTTGTTTTATCACAGCGCGGCGGGCGGCGTGTACGAGGGTGATTGTCAGGGTACGCGCACCTCACAAATGATGGCGGCGGTGTACGGCGAGGCATCCGGCTACAGCTATGGGCAGCCGTTCAGCGCGTATCCCGTAACGGGGACAGCGGCGTCGTGGGTCGATGGCATCGGCATTCCGTCGGCGGATATCGAGTTATTCACGCATGATGACCCAGAGTTCGACCGGAATTTGCGCGCGATCCACGCGTTGCAGGAATGGATCATCGCCTTGCCATAAATCTTGAAAAACCTGATTAAAAACGCACCTTACGCAGCATGTCAGTTTGAACCCTGCCCACGCGCGTCGTCAGTTAGGATAGAATAGGTGTGAACGAGCCCCTACGCTGCCCGTTTCGCAGCACTGTTCATTTTGGAAATCCGACCATGCGACCCGACCCGACCCAAACCTACCGCGATGCGCCGCTCGCTGAATTATTGGCGATACTGCTGCGTCAGTTCAAACGTCCGCTTGCCACCCATGCGATCAGCTTGACCGATACCGAAGCGAGCGAGATCGCGGCGCGCATCGTCGCTAAATCCCCGCTGACCGAACGTGATCTTGCCATCCGCGCCGTGCTAGTCGTGCTGGTCAGCGAAAGCGAAGCGGTCTTGGCGGGTTACAGCTTGACCTTCGCAGAGTCGCTGGCAGCCGCCATGACCGATATCCCCGGCTGGGAAACAACCGCCGATTTTCTCGCGCTTGCCGAGATTAAAACCAACGCCGAACTGCGTATTTCGACCGGTTCAGCCTTGGTGACAGCGCTGGGTGACGCGCGATTCGGCGCGCATCTTAAGACGCTGGTCGCGCGCGCCGAACCCGATTTGGATACCGTGATCGCGGCGCGCGTGCTGGCGTTGTAGCGGCATATCCCCTCAACACCTCTCTAGGTGTATTTCACCCCGCACACGAGTACCTTGCCAGGGCGGTATTTAGCTTTTCTCCCCTCTCCTCAGCTTGCGTGGGAGAGGGGTTGGGAGTGAGGGGAATAGGGCTGAAGTTTTTACTGCGGCACGTTGAACGTACATTGATTATCCGCGCGCGCGCACGTCGCCAACAAACTGTCGCCCTGATACACCGAAATGTCGGTCGTACGCCAGAACATGCGATCCGTACTCAGCGTGATCACGCCGCGCCGCTGACGGCACACCGCCTCGCGCGGGAGTTCGCTCGGCTCTGTCCATGCCCATAATTGCAGACAGTCACGCCCTACCAGCGCGTTCAGCGATCCACTTAACCACTCTGTCTGCCAGAATGTTGTCCGAAGTGTGATGCCGTTGCCCTGCATGGTGACGCGGCTGACATCGACAGGCGCGTCGGTGATGTTGTGCAGTGTCAGCGTGCGCGACGAATAATACAGTGCGACGTTGTCGTTTGGGCGCGATGGTTCGGGCGTTATCCCAGAGGTAACCGATGTCGGCGCGATAGTCGGCGGCACTTCAAAGCGCGGCGTCACCGTTGCTGGCGCGGCGACTTCGGCGGGGATGTTCTGCACTGGCATCGGCGTGGCGGGGACGCCATCGACCAAAAGCTGAAGCTGATTATTGAATAACGAGGTCTGTGCGTTCAGATTGACGGTCGTCACGCTGAAGCGCGTCCCGTCGCTGTACATGACGGTGATCCGATCCCCGACGCCCTGAGGCAGCGTCAAGTACGGCTGCCACGGCAGCCATGTCTGGCTGAGCGGACGCCCCAGCGCGTCGAACAATTGAATTTGTGTCGCGCTGCTCAGTCGCGCCGGAAGCGGCGCGCTCACGCTGTCGTTGCTCAGGTACAAACGTCCATTTGCGATATCCGGGATGGCGGGCAAGACATTCGGCTGTCCGCCTAACACAACGATATACAAGAAACCGAACTGATGCGGCAGCGCCGCGACGCCGATTTGCCGATACGCCCCATTGCTCACGGTGCGGGTATGCACGCTGCTGCCTTGCCAATACTCGATGGCACGGCGCACGTTCGCGCCCACGTAAGCGATTTCATTCACAGTCACTTCTGGTCCGTATGTCACCCAATTGTAAGGCGCGGCGGGTGCGCGTTGACGTGGATTAAGCCCGTTCTGGTCGATGTGAATATCACCCCCTGCGGGAAGTTGTGGAATACTCATCAGATAACGAGCTTGATCGAACGCCATGCGCGTCAAAACAGCATCAGGCTGTACGGGCCATAAACCGAGTTCTAAGCGCCATGAATTGATCGCAGCGGTCACAGCATCCACTTCTGGGGTGACGGATACGGTGCTTGTTTGCTGTGCCACGACGGTGGTCAAGCTGATCAAGAGGATCAATCCGATGATCAGCGTCAAAAAAAGAATACCTTTTTTCACAAGGATACCCTCAAAAAGTACATAACATTGTTGTTATCTTAACGCCATTTGCTTTTTTGGACACAAAGATTAGTGATTCTGGTCGTTCCTCAAGGAGTGAAGCAAATATACCCACGCCGATTGTATCAAAACGCTTAACAGCATTTTGAAAACGCCTTATCTGGAAAGCGCCGTAAAACCCCTGCCTTCAGGCATGGGATATAAGGCGTCGGTCTTATGTTTTTTCTGCTGAAATAGGGTATGATGAAAGGAGGTTAAGGTACGAGACGTAAAAATCCGACCTCGATCATAATCGTGCTTTAATGCAAAACGGATGGGACGCATCCGTGAACGATAACGTAGCGCCTCTGCCAACGCCGTAAGGCGACGGTAAGCGCAAGCGTCGTTCAGAAGCCCCTGCCTTTAGGCATGGGAGCGTCACCATATATATGGATCGATACCGAAGCTGGCATCACACAAATCGACCGCCTGTTCGTCCTGATCAATAACCCGCCTGGTCTGCATCGTCTGGTCGTGGATCATTTGCGCGTGATGTGGACAGACTGGTTGAAGCCGGAATGGGAGCGCGTGCTGCCCTTGTTGCAGGAATCGGTCGCGGCATATCACCAGAACGAATTCCGCGATATGACCCCCTATGAAGTCATCCGTGCGGTGACCGGACGCGATATGAGCGGCTTGAACGATTTGGACGTGAGCAAAATCACACACATGCGTTTGATCCCCAACGCGCATATTGGTCCCTACATCGTGCGTATGGAAGAAAACGAGACGTTATGGGTGATTTTTGGAGCGCGGCTGCCGCGCGGGACGCCGATCGCGGCATCCGCGTTGGGACGCAGCGAATTACTGGTGCGATTGAACGCGCTCGCCGACGATGTGCGGCTGAGGATTTTGGAACTGCTGACCAAACATGATGAAATGTGCGCGCAAGACATCATCGAGCAGTTAGGGCTGAGTCAATCGAGCGTGTCGCGGCATCTCAGCCAATTGAGCGCGACCGGCTATGTGATCGAACGCCGCCATGAAGTGTCAAAGTGTTACAGCATCAATCCGGAGCGCGTCACCGACACCGCGCGCGCGCTGACGACATTTTTATCGCGTTCGTGAATCCAGTTTTGAACAAATTCTCGACCCACTCGCATATAGAAGTAAGACGTAAACACGAGGGCATAATGAACATGAACATGAACCTGAACCCGATGATCAGCCGCGAAATCCACCGCCATTACGAGGCGGATCGCCAGCACGCCGCCGCCCGCCAGCGTATCGCGCGCATCGCGCTCGCTGAACGTCTGTATTACAGCCCGCTGCTGGTGACGATTGGCAAACGCCTCGTTACGCTGGGTGTCGGTCTGCAAACCCGCTACCACGCCTATACCGACAACGCAGCCATTACCGCGGCGGGCGAATTCACCTACGCGCATGAGTAACCTGTGACGACTACTTCCCTGTGACTCCTTCACAGTGCTTCGTGAGGGGTGGTCGGCAGCCATCCCGGAAAAGAGAGGTGCGGCAGCGCCTCTCTTTTTTATCGCCTGCACGCCGTTGCTGCTAAGCGGCGTCTCTTTGAGAAAACCCATTCGTGTGCGCTATCGATGAAGCTGAATATCGTGGACATCTTTCGTAGCGACCAAGCACGCCGTGTCCGAAAAACACCACAATATTCACCACTCCCCGAACACGTCGATTGTGTCCATGTGTGCCATGTTCGGGTTGACAACGCGCTGGGCACAGCATATGATCTGGTTGATACGCTGTATCATTAAGATGATTTATCAAAGGAAACGCGCTCGATGAAACGTTCGCTCATTACACGACTGCTCGTACTGACACTCGCCTTGTTTTCGGTGACGCTCTCCAAAAGTTTCGCGCAAGACTCCACCCTGACCGTTATCGCCACCACCACGATTCTGGCGGATATCGCGCGCAATATCGGCGGCGACATGCTCACCGTCGAATCCCTGCTGCCCGCCGATGCCGATACGCACGCTTATGAACCCACCGTCGATGATGCGGCGCGGCTTGCCAGCGCCGATATGCTCCTGGTCGTCGGCATTGGCTACGAAGAATTCCTGGGTGGCTTGCTCGAACTCGCTGGCACGGATATTCCAGTCATCGAAGTCTCGAACGGCTTGGAGATTATCACGGGCGAACATCACGAAGAAGCCGACGTGAACGACACCGATGCGATGGCGACCGCCGAAGCCAACGACGACCCTGATGCAGGTGAAGAAGAACACGCCACTGCTGAAATCATCGGCATTTACGGCAGCGCTGAACTGGAATGCGGTCACGATGAAGATGAGGACGAAGCCGCGTTCAAACCGACCGCGTATCGCTTCGCGGATCACGGCACCAGCACCGATGAACCGGACGGCTTGCAAGCCGATGAAGACGACCACGAAGAACACGGCGCCTGCGACCCGCATGTGTGGATGAACCCCCTCAACATTATCACCTGGGCGAACAACATCGCGGATGCGTTCGCGGCGGCAGACCCGACGAACGCTGACGCCTACCGCGAAAACGCGGCGGGATACGCAGCGCAGTTAGAAGCGCTCGATCTCGATGTAAACGAAATGCTGGGAGATATTCCGCCGGAACGGCGCGTTTTAGTCACCAACCACGATTTTATGGGCTATTACGCTGCGCATTACGGCTTTGAAGTCGCGGCGACCGTATTGCCCGGTTCGCAAACCGGCGCGGAGCCTGATCCGCAAGCGCTGGCGGAACTGATCACGTTTGTTCAATCCGAAGGCGTACCGGCGATCTTCGCAGAAGTCAGCGCCAATCCGCAGCTCGCCCAATTGATCGCGGACGAAGCGGGTATTGCGGTTGTCAGCACCTTGTACAGCGAATCCTTGAGCGCTGCCGATGGCGATGCGCCGACGTATCTTGAATTCATTCGCACGAACACGCGCATCATCGCCGAGGCATTACGCTAAGCGCCATGCAGACCACCCTTATTTCGGCGCGTGATTTGACGATATCGCCCCCGCTGATCTCAGCGCACGACTTGACCATCCAGTATGACCCCTCCCGCGCGCCCGCGTTGGAAGGGGTCACGCTGGATATTCGTGCGGGCGATCAAATCGCGCTGATAGGACCCAACGGTGCGGGCAAATCGACCTTGATCAAGGCGATTATGGGGTTGCTGCGTCCGTCGTCGGGGTCGCTGGCTGTCACCGTCGATCCGCTTAAGATCGGCTATGTGCCGCAAAACGAAGATGTCAAATGGGATTTTCCCGTCACGGTGCGCGATGTCGTCATGATGGGCTGCACGCGCCGCGTCGGGTGGCTGCGCTTGCCGGGACGCGCGCATTGGGGCATCGTCGATGCGGCGCTCGAACGGGTTGGCTTGAGCGAGCTAGGCAGCGTACAAATCGGTGAACTGAGCGGTGGTCAGCGCCGACGCGCATTTATTGCGCGCGCGCTGGCGCAAGACGCGACAATGTTGATCCTGGATGAGCCGTTTAGCGGTGTGGACGCCAGCGCCCAAGCCGAGTTGCTCGATGTGATCGACCAACTCAACCGCGACGGCATGACGATTTTGCTCAGCACGCACGATCTCGATCTGGCGTTTCGCCGCTTCAACAAAGTGATCGCGCTGCGCCGCCGTTTGATCGCCTATGGCGCGCCGGATGAGGTGTATACGACCGACGCCCTGGCACAGCTTTACGGCACGCGCGTCATCGCCACCCACCACGACGGACATGCCATGACGATCTACGTCGATGATCATCACTGCGGCGATTGTTAGCGCATCATGCGTATAACGCACGAAGGGTAATCACAGCGCATTTAATAATATTTAACTCGACTTTTTATAGAGTCCGACGCGGGAAAACCTTGCGCTTTAGCGCTTGGATGAAAGCGCACGTTGCCCTTGTGTTGACCGCTCATTATGAGGGGGATGCCGTGTTAAATATGAACTGCCATTAATACTGGAGCGCCCGCTACGAACCATCGTCTCACCCTGATTTCACTGCTACTTCAACGCGCACATCTACCCGTACCCCCACCGCGACGCCGACGCTGCCCGCCATCGGCACGATCCAGTTGAGCGGCGTTCCAGCGACGGCGCAGCTCAACGACACGACGAACGCATAGTACACGTATACGTTCACGCCGTGCCGACTGTCACCCCGATCTGACGCAGCCACAGCCGATACGCAATCGCGGTTTTGTCGCTGCGTAAGTGCAATTCGGCTTGTAAATCGAGCGGCAAAAGTTCCGGGCGCTGGCTTTCTACAATCGGAATATCTTCACCCGCGACACGATCCTGAAACGCGCGCAGCTCGGCTTCTGGTACGTCGTAACTGTGATTCATCAGCATCCACATCCACGCATGGCTAAGCAGGTCATCGACGGGCGTCACCATCAGCAAGATTGCAAACCCGGATTGCGTCGCTTCTTTGCGGAAATACGCCGTGAGCGGACGAAAGACGCGATACGTATATTCGACCTCTTTGGCGATACCCGTGCCATCGGGGTTCGGCTGAAAAATCCGAATCGCGCTGGCGGTGATGCCATCGTCGTCGGTGATCACCTCGTACGGCTTAATTGCCGGGTACTCGCGCATCCCTAGCGTGCCTTCATGCACGAACGGAAAATGCGCGACATCGAGGAAATTCTCGACGATGCGCGCGCCGTGTGCGCGAAAGACATACGCGCCGCACAATACACGCCGATACGTCGGGTCATCCCATTCGGGGAACGGGATCGGCTGTGAGTTGGGCGTCCCCAAACACACTTGAATCAATTCACGGTCGATCCGCGCGTGATACACCTGCACGCGCGCTTTTTCTGGCGGCGCTTGATCAGGATGCGCCGGAATATCGATACAGTGTCCATCGGCGTCGTATGTCCAACCGTGATACGCACATTTGAGACGCGCGCCGTCTTGAATTTCTCCAAGTGACAGCCGCACACCGCGATGCACACACAAGTCTTTCCATGCTAAAACGCGCCCATCGCGCGTCCGCCAAATGACCACATCGACGCCCAATACGCGCGCGCTGAGCATCGAGGTCGCGTCAAGCAGTGACCTGTGCCCGATCACATGCCAATCGTTGATGAGAATTGGATCGTTGAGCATGACAGCTTGTCCTTTTTTACGTCGGTGCTGAGTATCGTGGACATCTTTCGTAGGTACAATCCTACGTCGTGTGACACACGCCTTGTCCAAAAAACACCAGCATATTCAGCACTCCCACTGAATGAGCATGTTCAACCTGACAAACGAGCGATGTATACGGGTGACGCCACCCCCATCTTGCTATCACACCCCTAACGTGTGGGGGGATAAGCACAGACGGAAATGCCCTATAATCAAGTGAGGAACTGATCGGTGTAATCAAAGGCGGTTATTGTGGCGGAAACCTTGCGTTTTCTGCTTGATCCGAATCTCATTTTCATCCTGTTAGTCGCCACGCTCTGGTTGATTGTAACAGCGGTAGCGCTACCGGGAACCGGCATCCTCGAAATCATTGCCGTCGGCGGTGTGCTGGTCGCCATCTTTTTACTCACCAATGTCGCAGCGAATTGGCTCGCGGTGATCCTGATCATCCTGGGTGGTTTGAGTTTTCTCGTGCTGCCATTGGTCGATGCGCGCTTTTTACTCGTGGCGCTGGTCGGGTTAGGGCTGCAAGGCATCGGCGGCTTCGGCTTGCTGACGACGGGTGGCGTCTCGCTGCTCGTGCTGGTGGTGGTCTTGTCGGTCTCACTGCTGTACACTCGATTTGCGCTGATTCCAGTGTTGAACACACAGCAGAGCACATCACAAATGCTGGAAGATCAATCGCTGATCGGGATGCGCGGCGTTGTCCAGACCGCGATCAGCCCGATTGGGACGGTGTACGTTCAAGGCGAAGCGTGGACGGCGAAGCGCGGCGATGATGAAAGCGATATTATCGATGTTGGCAGCGAGGTTGTAGTGCGCGACCGCGATGGCTTGACTGTGTTCGTCGAGCCGATCAAGCGCAAGCGCGCCGATGACGATTCGGATATGCTAAACTAAATCGACTTGGAGGAACTCATGCAAATAGACCCACAAACCTTTTTGACGATTACGGTCATCGTCGTCGTCGCCCTGATTTTGTTGAACTCGCTCAAGATTTTGCAGGAATATGAGCGCGTCGTTGTGATGCGTTTGGGGCGCTATTCGGGCACACGCGGTCCGGGTGTCACGGTCTTGATCCCGCTGCTGGAAACCGCCCGCAAGGTCGATCTGCGCGAACGTTTCTTTGAAATTCCGCGCCAGACCGCGATCTCGAAGGATAACACCGCGATTGATATCGACTTTTTGGTGTATTACCGCGTCGTCAACCCAAAACTCTCGGTACTCGAAATTGAAAATGTCGTCCAGGCGTCGCTCGCCGTCGCCGCCACCACCTTGCGCGCCGTCATCGGTGATATTGTCCTCGACGACGTGCTGAGCAAGCGCGAACAAATCAACGATACCCTGCGCGTCAAACTTGACGAGATCACCGAACGCTGGGGCTTGAAAGTGACGCGCGTCGAAATCCGCGAGGTCGAGCCGCCCGCCAGCGTGCGCGACGCGATGAATCGTCAAATGAGCGCCGAACGCGAACGCCGCGCCACCGTCAGCCGCGCCGAAGGTGAACGCTCGGCGGCGATTATGGTGGCGGAAGGTGAAAAGCAGGCGTCGATTTTGCGTGCGGAAGGTGAACGTCAAAGTTTGGTGCTGCGCGCAGAAGGTGAACGCCAGGCACAACTGCTGTTGGCACAAGGACGTGCGGCAGGGCTAGAAGCCCTGTATCGCGAAGCGCGCGATCTGGACGACAAGACGATGATGCTGCAATATCTCGATACGCTCCGTTATATCGGGTCAAGCCCATCGACCAAATTCGTCGTGCCGATGGAGTTGAGTTCATTGGCGTCCACGTTCATGACGGTGATGGCAGCCGCACGCGGCGGCGACTCGAACGGGGATACGCCGTCCGCCAATTACGAATTTGAGCTGGAAGTAGCGCCCAAGACAGTCAAATCAAGCGGCGAATAAGCCGCAAGAAAAGATTCAACGCACAGGCGCAAAGCAGCAAAGTCGCAAGGCAGTTACTCTAAATTCCTTGCGGCTTTCTTTTACGCTTTGCGCCTGTGCGTTAACGTTTTTAAGGAGACGTAGATGGGTGCAGACGAGCATCGTGCAAAGGCGGGGCATGACCCGGTCGGGGTCGCGCTGATCACGGTCAGCGATACACGCATCCCTGATACGGACGAGAATTACAAGTATGTGCGGGCGCGGCTGGCAGAACTCGGTCACACCTTGGTCTCGTATCAGATCGTCAAGGACGAGCCGCCGCAAATCAGCATGATACTGCATCAACTGTCAGAATTACACGACAGTGTCCAGATCATTTTGTTCAATGGCGGCACGGGCATCGCGCCGCGCGACACGACGTATGATGTGATCAGCCAGATGCTAGAGAAAACGCTGCCCGGTTTTGGCGAATTGTTCCGCATGTTGAGTTTTCAGGAAGTTGGCGCGGCGGCGATGTTGAGCCGCGCGACGGCGGGCGTGTATCGCGGCAAATTTGTGATCAGCGTGCCAGGCAGCCCGAACGCAGTCAAACTGGCGCTGGAAAAACTGATTCTGCCGGAGATCAATCATCTGGCATGGGAAGTGATACGCAAAATTTAGATGCTTACAACCTCACCCCTGCCCCGTTTCCGTGTCGAGAGGGGGAAAACTGCTCGACGATTGCCCTTCTCCGTTGGGAGCGGGCGGCGCGCACGCGCGTGCGGGGTGCTGATTAAATGACCCTGACCGTTAAGGATCTCACCTTGCGCGATAGGGTGCTACATTGTGATTGCGGACTGACGATTGACCGCGACCACAATGCCGCAATTAACATCAAACACAGCGGGGCATCGCTGTGCTACCGGAGCGACGATAAGACGAAGGGTCGCCTTCGCAGTCGCATTGAGGGTAGAAGCCCCCGCCTTTAGGCGTGGGGAGTATGTCACAGATGAATGCCGCGCATATCATTCCAATGCATTGTCGTGTGATACACGGTGAATAACAGCATCTCGCGCATGGTGATCAAGCCGATGGCGGGGTGCGGGAGCTGTGCGGTATCGAGGTCGTGGTCACTCCACGAATCGAGCGCGGCGAGCAGCCGCAGCAGGGCATCATCCCATTGACCCCTTAAATACGTTTGTTCGTCGCCCATGTCATCGGGCAGGCGATATGAGATTGGCAGCACCGACGGCTGATCTTCGGCGCGGACGCCGCGCGCTAATCCAGCGGCGTATGCCGTGACAATATCCGCATATGCGCGCGACGAACCTTCTGCGACCGGGAACAACTTACGCACTTTGTCCGCCGACATCTCCAGCGCTTTGACGATCGGTTTGACGCTGAGCAGAATATGTTTGAGATAGTCTTTGGGCGACCAGCGATCATCTGTGCCCGCGCGCTCGAAATCAGTCAGCGACATGGTGGCGATAGTGTCGGCAAGCCCGGTATGTAAATCTTCCAGGGCGGCGATCAGTTCAAATTTTGTTTGCGGATTTGTCATGATTTTTCCTCGACATAAACAAATGGTTTTAGCAGCAGTTGTGTTAGTACCCGACCACTACGATCATTGCAGTTTTCCCCTCACCGCCAATTCCTGTCCCATGCAAGCGCGGCGAGGGGAGAAAAACCGTCGCGGTAGGGGAAATCCTTCTCCCTCAGGGAGAAGGATTTAGGATGAGGGCAATCTGCGTAAGGTGAGCCGTAATGCAGAAGACATGAGTAACTCCGGTCTGTTTGGTCACAACCAACGTACTCGTGTCTTCTCTATTCGTTAATCCTTATCTTGACGCCTAAGACCACACGGGGTCGCCCTCACCCGTTACGGCATAACCAGCAGTGCCACGTCTGCGACGAACGGCGGCACATCGATGATTTGTATTCCTACATCGATAGGTGCCCGCGCTAATTCCGATCCAGTGGACGGGTCCAGCCAAATTCCCGTACCAGCGAACGGCACATCAACGGTGATTTGCGCGTTTTCTGTTGGTGTTTCATGCGTCTCGTTATTGACCACATAGACGCCAAAGCGTTCTGGCGCTGACAACCCAAATGCGCTGATCGGCGCGGCGACGACATCGACAGGCGTCATAATGGTGTCACTCGGAAACAAGGCGGCGTAATCTTGAATCACACGTGTATATATGCGTTCTTCGGGTCCCAGATACACATTCGCCGCACCTTGCACCGCATAGTCTTTGGCAAAACTGCTGTTCCAGAAAATCAATGAGGCTTCGTTGAAAAACGCCGTCCAAGTACGAATTCGCAGGCGTCTCGCCGAGTCGATATCCCAGTTGACATCTTGATTGCCGATCTCACCAAACATTATCGGGCGCGACGGCGCATAATTTTCCGCTTGCGCGCGCGCTGACGTGATTTGGTCGGTCATCGCAACTACGCTGTCAGCGGGCGACTCCGACGCATACCAATGCGGCGAGATCACGTCGATATACGCCAAATCGGGGCGCTCCCAACTGGTACTGATGGGGTGTGCATATGGATCGATATTTCCAAGACGCTCGACGACGATCTCGTACCACGCATCGCCAGTACGCGTCTCCGGGCGCGCTTCGTTCATCAATTCCCATACATCGACATATGCACCATAACGCGCGACCGTATAATCGACGGCGTGGCGTACCGAATTCATGCGCCGCTCGCGCGTATCATTCAAAAACGGAGGTTGAACCCCGAAAATACCCATATAAACGCGAAACCCATGCGCGCGCGCGTTTTGCAGCAGTTCATCGCCCCACTTGCCCGCTTGACTATCGATGCGGATTTCGCTCACGCCGACTCGCTCGTATAAATTGAAGCTGCAATTATTGATCGACCAGCGCAGCAGGTTAAACCCCGCAGCGGCGTAGGTCGAAAAATACGTATCGATGTCGGAAAACGTGCCGGGCAAATGTTGACCGGGCGGACGTACTTCACCGTCGAGTCCCCAGTCATTGATCGGATTCCCGTCGTTGTTCACATCGAGCAAACAATCCTGGATGCCCAGTGGATGAAAAGCCGACCCATCGTCATGTTCCCAACGCATCGGGTTATCATCGCTGACGCGCAAAAAACCTGAAGCATCAGAGTCGGTGACTTCAACTTCACCCGTCGCGGTCGCGTCGCCCGAAGCATCGTTCAGCGATGCGTTCCATGTATACAAGCCTGTCTCGCTCGGCGCGAAACGCGCTTTCCACACATTAGGTTCGTAGAAAAATCCTTCAATCGTGACAATTTCGCCGCTGGGAGTGGTGAAATTCACATTGAGATCAACTTGCATCCACACATTTTCGTAGCGCGCGCTGTCCCATTCAAACGTAATTTCGTACACATCGTATTTGACGATTTGCGGCGGCGCACTCGCGATGAGCACTGCTTGCGAAGATGCCACCCTTAAGCCGAACATCAACAGCGCGATGACGATCATACATTTACGTAAATAGCTTTTCATCGGTCATTCATCTCTAAATTGACACATGGATGCGTGATGCATCACAGCTATTGTCAAAGATAAACGCCAGGTTTGCAATGTCTTAACGAGTCAAAGCACACCGCCATGATCGCGTCGTACACCGGGTATTCGCACCCGACAGGCGCGAATTCGACTTCAGACAAACAAATGCAGCGCGACACCCCGCATCGACGGCATCGTTCGGGAAGTAAGCTTCAACAAGTGTGCGCGCATCAGCGCACGTCGAGTTCCACAAATCAGCTTGCGCAGTGATCGGCACAGGGGCGACGATCAGGCAAATCACGATGACGACAATTAGACGTTTCATCAAATCGGCGCGAGATACCCCTGCCTTTAGGCATAGGGTCATTGACGTGGTTTTCCTTTCGATCATCAGGGCAATTCACGCCGTGCTACGCCGCTCGATACTTGCGCGCATGACGATTGCCCTATCGATACCCCTCGTTAGTGCTTAGAACTGCATTTTGATCTCGCGATCCACCTGATGAATATCGGTCGAATAACGTTGGCGCGAATGCTCGCGGATTTGTTCACCGAGCAGGATATTCGGCGTCTGCGACGGCAGCAGCGTCCGCATCGTGAATGCGCGCGCCCCGACGCCATTGACCAACAGCTTGACGCACGCCGTAAACTGACCGAGTTCGATCAGGTCTTCAGCAGTGAACACTGGGTGATATTCCGGTGCTAACGCGGGTGCATCCTGCACGCCGACGCGAAAGGCGACCAAGCTGCCCACGTTGCCAAATACTGCCTCACGAATGCCATGATCCAACTGGTGCAAGAACTGATTGGCGATGACCAGCGAGACGCCAAACTTACGCCCTTCGCTGATCATCGTGCCGAGCAGCGGCGTGCTGTAGTTTTGCACCTCGTCGATGTAAATATAAAAATCGCTGCGGCGGTTGGGCGGCAGTTTACTGCGCTGAAATGCCGCTTGCAGCAGGTCGCCTAAAATCAACAAGCCCAGAAATTGACTGGTTTCGGTACCGATGCGCCCTTTCGCCAGATTGACCAGCACGATCTTGTTATCGTCCATCACATCGCGCCATGGAATGCTGCTGCGCGGTTGTCCGAGCATGCGCCGTAAAACCGAGTCATCGACGAAACGACTGAATTTGCTCAGCAGATACGGAAGGAGTTCGGCGCGATATTGTGCGCTGGCATTTTCGGTGCGGCTGGCGATTTCTTCCCAGAAGTTTTTGACAATCGGGTCGGTGATCTTGGGCAAAATCCGACGCACATAGTTCGAGTCGCTCAAAATACGGTACACATCGATCAGTGTGCCACTCTCCAGGCACATCGCCGCCAGCATTGCGTTACGCACCCACTGCTGAAAAATCGGACCGACGATGCCTTGATTGTACGGGTCATACATACGGATCAACATGCCGATGAAGTCGTTGGCGATGCGATGCCGATCCGCCTCGTTTTGCGGTGTCAGAATGTTCAAGCCAATGGCGCGTTCTTCATCCGACGGATCGATCAGGATCACATCATCGGCACGGTGTGCCGGAATGCGCATCAGCACATCTTCGACCAGATCACCGTGCGGGTCGAGTAAAAACACGCCGTATCCGGCTTCAATATCTTGCAGCGCCATCGATGCGATCAGAGTCGATTTACCCATGCCCGTTTTGCCAACGACATAACTATGCCGGCGGCGATCATCGCGCGACTGCCGGATTAACGCCGGAATGCTGCTGCCCGTGCGCGCCGTGCTGACGCCCAGCACCGTGCCATTTTCTGGCATTCCAACCGGCGGCGCGATCGGTTTGCCATCCAGCGACCGCATACCCGGAATACCAATCGAGTGCGGAATAGGCAGCCGGAACAAGCTTGATGCTTCAGCTTCGCCGACCAGATAACGCAACCGGCGCATCCGTTCCGGCGCGGTCGTATAACCCCACCGCTCCACATCGATCATGCGGAGGTTTCGCATCGCCGTATCAAATTCACCACCGCGCAGCGCGCGCATGATCTCGTAGCCACCGTTTTCGCCGTTGTCGCGGCTGGGTCCTAGCATTGCCGCTGCCACCATTTCGGGCAGCAATCGGCTGGTGCCACCATGCCCCGCCACTGTCACCCGCGCGATGAACGCCGATTGCAGCCCGCTCACACGATAAAAATGTCCGCGTGTGCGTTCCATTTGGCTGATCTTGCCCAACTGCGACATCAACGCGGGCGTACTCATGCCTTCCGGGGTCACGGGTTGCGGTTGATCCCATGACGATACACTTGCGCCCGCGCCATTTTTGCCGTTGTCATTGGCATATAAAGCGGCACTGCGTTCCCAACTATAAAGCTGCGTCGGCTTCAGATGAATGCTCACCAGCGACGGTTTTTCTTGCCGCAGCAGCGACCAGAACAGATTGTGTAAATCCATTGAACCGGGCATGAACGGTGCAGTCGTATACACCCCATCGACATCTGGCGATGTTTCGCGGCGCACAATTTCGGCAGCATGTTCGATGTCGAACGGCATAAGCAGTGACCCAAGTTCAGCGTGATCCGCGACCGCTTCAAAGCTGTACACGCCATCCTGGACAAGCGGTAACGCCGCGCGCAAATCGCGCCATAGTTCCATAGCACGGGTGGTACAGCTTTCCGAGTCTTCGCCGCCAACACGCGCCAAGAGTGCGATCTTGATCTGTCCGCGCTCCGCGATGTGCGGATGCGGCAGTGCGATCACACGCAAGGCGAACGTGACATCGTACAGCAGTTCACGATACGCCCCCAATACCTGCACGAACTCGAACGACGCCACGAGAAGCCGATGCGCCCACACATCGAACGGCATATTCGGGCGCGCGACTTCGCGCACCACCACCGCGAATAATCCATGCGTATACGGTTCAATTTGACGGCGTTCCAGTGTATCTTCGATAACGCGCTGATCGTCACGCTCGATTAAAATCAACGGTTCGCCACGTTCCCGACGCATAATTCGTTCCATCGCGTCGCGCACATCCACATCAGTCGGTGCGTTGGCATCTTCGAGAACTTTGCGCGCACCAGATAAATCAAATCGTTTTTCCAATAGCGCTGCGATTCCCTTACGCGCCTCCAAAATCCGCACGACATCTGACGACGCCGCAACAATCCCATAAAAATCATCGAGCGCCGGCGCGTCATGCCCCGCGCTCATCCGCGCTTGTGCGCGCAGCAGCACCAACTCGTCAAGCGGATTCAACTCCAACGCGCTCGCAAGCGCCTGAATCGCGCTTTCGGCATCGCCCGATGCAAGCGCATCTTGGGCAGAGGCTTTCGCACGTTCTATCAGTGCCATGATCGCGTTTTTCAGCATCCCATGCAGCGCTTTAACGTTGGCGCGTTCCGCGTGATCGTTGAAGGCGACGTTCATCATCGCTTGAGCTGGCTTGAGCGCGCCCGTATCGATCAAACGACGCGCGATCATAACTCGCGTTGCCAATGCCAGATCAAGCCATTGACCGGGCTGTTTGTTCGTCAGCCGTGTGATGCGATACATCACGGCGGGCGTCAGTCCTTCTTCGCGCACCGCCACGGCGATCATCTCCGCTGGATGCTGTTCTTTTGGAGTCGTGGTTTCGACATTGGTAAGCAGTTCGGTCAACGCAGGAATCGCGCGATGATCTTTCTCCAACAGCGCGATCGCCTCGCGCATATAATTTTCGGCAGCCGACGATTCGTGCTGGCGCAGCAGTTCCGCCAATCCGATACGCGCCAGGACGCCAATATGATTGGGTTCGATATTGAACCGATCTTCGGTCAACTGGCGTACATTGAGCGCACTCGCGCACAGCGAACACTGCATTTCGGGCATCGATGACGCGCGCCCGCAGTATTTGCAGGTTGTTTTAACTTCGCTGATCGCCTTTAGAATACGGCGCGCGGTCGTCAGCGCGGTCTTGGATTTGATGCGCAGCGGTTTAACGTTCAACGCCGCCATGTATGCAGCGCGCGCGTCGTCCGCACGTTCACCGACGCGGTGATATTCGCCGTTTACATAGTGAAATGTTGCCACGCTCGCCGCGTACGGCGTGCATACCGTCAGCAAAATTTCCGCCTGTGCGTCGTCTTCATTACGCAGCAGACGCACGGCAATATTCGACGCATGTTCGATGACTTTGACCAACGCCTGTCGCGTCAGCTCGTTGATCTCGCTGGTCGATTGCGACGGATCGCTCAAGATCGCCAGCAAATCGGGATGGACTTCGGATTGCGACAGCCAAAACTGGATCAAACGCTCGGTCGCTTTTTGATACACACCTTGCCCGGGCTGGCTGCGCTCGCGCGCTAATCGCAGATATTTTTCGGTCTGCTTTGCCCAGGTTTGTAAATAAATTCGCCGTTTGCCTTCTTGCACAGGGAAAAACGACCCGAATAAGCCTGGCTGCACTTCGTCGCGCTTTTCGTCTTTCCATGCGAATAATGCCAGCGCCGCCGCGAACGGAACGGATGGGTCTTCTGGCTCTAAAACCAACGCGCTTTCAAAAAACGGAATGCCGTCGTTGATCACACGCATGAGTCGCCCGCGCCCGTTGGTCACGTATTCTTCGACCAATGCCTGACGCCGCGTTTGCAGTAAATCCACGCGGTCGCGCTGGAGCCCAAGCGCGTCAAACGCTTTCAGCGTATCGACAATGTACGGGAAATCGCGGTGCGCCGCGAAACAGATTTCAACCTTGAGCAGTTTTGCGTCCACATCATCGGCGTGGTCGGTCAGATACGTTTCGATCTGGCTCATCGCGTCATCGAGTTCGCCATTGTCCATGAGGCGGCGAATTTCGACCAATGTGCTGTCTTCGCGTCGTTCGTCATTCTGAAGGTTGCTCATGCGCGTTGCCCTTTATCTGCTTAATGCATAATCTCTCTATACTTAGACAGAAAACGCGATCGTATTCCCCCAATTATAAGGACTAGATGAGAAGATATTTAAGTTGGGGAGAAACCGAACGCACAATGAGGCTAAGCAGTAGGCGGGATGATCTGGGTGGCGTTCACCGAAGCGAGAATTAAAGCGTGAAAGAAACATCTTTCTTTCCTGGCGCCTGTTTTGAAGATGACGCGGGGTTTGGGGAACTGAGAAGCCCCGATAATGAAAAGCGCGAGCGAGCATGGTTACTCATGTTCAATCACTACCAAGCATCACTACGCCACTTCACCAAGATGAAGCTGGCGATGGCGCGTTTATCTGCCGATGATGACGCTATCGATGAAATCGCGGGTCATGCGTGGGATCGACTGATGGAGTCGTTCAGCATGCGCGACGGCAGCGGCGGCGAAGTCACGGTATTCGATACCTTGTCGAGCATCATCGAAAACCGGGTGCGTTCGGTTCGCCGCAACCCAGACCACAGACGCACAATGCAGGTCATGGATTTGCTTCATAACCCAACGCTCGCCAATATGTCGGAAGACGAACTGCTCGACTTGGTGAACGATGATTATCAACCGTCGTTGGAACACAATTACGAACAGTACGAAAATCGTCAATGGCTGTTCGCGGTGCTTGCTGCTGTCCTCGAACGCAACCTGACGCCGCGTCAGCGTCAACTGGCAGCGTTATGGTATATCTACGGCTACGATACTCATGCTATCAATGCGTATTATCGAAAAGAAAAACTCGATAATACGTTGTCGCGCGCCAAACATGAGTTTGCCGACGCGCTTAGCCTTCGTCTATGGCGCAAGCTGACTCAGCACCCCGCTGATACGAATATCATGCAGTTCTTCCTGATGGTCGAATCCTTTCGGAACACCGATAAAGATGGCGACCTGACCCAGACGCACGCATTCATCAAATATTTGCACCAAATTATGCCGCATCCGCTTCCCGACCTTTCAGATACGCGCTGGTTTCAACTTTTAATCACGAAGCTTAAGGGTGGCAGCCAGTAATGCCCAAGGTACAGTAATCATGACTCATGTTTTTGTCAGTTTCAGCACGGATGACAGTGATTTTGCGCACCGCATCAGTCAAGCGCTGATGCGGGCTGATTTTCGCGTCACTGTTTCTATGGATGCAACAGACCCACCGCCTGAGTCTTACAAATTTAGAGATACGCGATTCGATAAGCTCAGGGATTGTGATGTCTTGGTCTGTGTCTTGAGCCACGCCAGCTTACAATCTGCGACGATATGGAGCGAAATACAAATTGCCGAAGCCGCGCGCAAACCTATCATTCCTATCATGATCGAGTCGATGGCGTATCCAGATACGCTGCTGCGCTGTTATCGAACCATCGACTTCACCCATTTCGAGTTTCATGAAGCATTTAGAGGATTGGTCGATCAAATTCAGGCGATCGGAAGTTACAACGCCCACCTATTGCAGCAGCATATTCTAAACCGCATACAACAGATCGATTTAGAAGTTCGGGCAGACCCACGCGCGCAGCGTTTAGCCGCGTTGATCAGATTCAGGCTGCTCGATGACTCTCATGATGACATACGCCATGAATCACCAGATACGCTGTTGGCAGACCGTTTGGGAATTTCTGAACGCTTCGCGCAAGCCTTGCTCAAAGCCACATTCCCCGTCGATGAATTAGACGAACTGTTCATCGACGAATTGGCGGAAGCGCTCGAATGCGACCCGCGTTTAATCCGAGATGCGCTGAGTGATTTCAACCCAGTTTCATGGCATAAGCCAAGGCACGCGCAGCATCCTGACGTTCATAAAAAACCCAGTTCGTAATCTTTTCGTTCGACATCATTCACCGCCGATTAAGTTCTTTCGCACTTCGCACTCATAGGTAAGCGCCGACGATCATCCATGTCGGCGCTTTTCATTTGTGCGCGCCGCCACAATCCGTTTACAATACACGCTTTATGTCTGGTTACGTTTGGACTTTATGTTCTCACAGTCGTTTCATCGCTCTGCTCGTATAATCCGGCTGAGCGTTTTTGTTTTTTCGTTGTCGTTGTGGTTTGTTCCGATCATCAACGCCCAGAATGCGACGCCAACCCCCATCATCCATATCGTCACATCTGGGGATACGCTGTCGCGCATTGCGCAGTTTTACCGCGTGCGCGTCGACGATCTCGTCATTGCCAACGAATTACCCAATATCAACACGATTTATGTCGGACAGCGCTTGATTATCCCGGAAAGCCCCACTGCTACGCTGGCACCGACGATGTCGCTATCGTCTACAACCGTCACGCTGACCGATTCAGCGACCCTAACGCCCGCGAATACCCCGGCGCCCACCGATACCCTCAGCAGCATCACGGGCGGCTCTCTGGTCAATAATACGCCGACAACAATATCCATTCAAACGAACCCATTCTTTGTCCCCGTCAGCACGATTGTCCTGGCAACGCCCGTCACGCCGAGTGCAACCCCGACGATGACCTTGACACCTGTTCCGCCAACGCCGATGCCGCCCTCAACCGTGAATGGCTTATCCTTCGATCAATTTCTCATCATGGATGACGCCGTACGCGCCCACATCCGCGAAATTTACGCTGTCGGTCAAAACTTAGGGCGCAATCCGCGTGCATTTTCCAAAATTGGCGATAGCACGATTGAAAACCCGTTCTTTATGGATCGTTTCGACTCCGCGCCTTTTAATCTTGGCGATTACGCATATTTACAATCCGTCATCGGCTATTATCAAGGCTCGTTTGCACGTAACAGCGTCGCCGTGCGCGTCGGGTTGCACTCGTGGTCTGTGCTTGACCCGATGTGGGCTGATCCATATACGTGTAACGGTGGAGAACATCTACTGGCGTGCGAAATTCGCCTGCACAATCCCAGCATCATGTTCATACGGCTTGGATCAAACGATGCTGGTGTGCCGAACTTAGTCGATCGCAATCTGCGCGCCATCGTCGATTTTTGCATCCTGAATGGAATCATTCCAATTATCGGCACAAAAGCCGACCGATTCGACGGCGCGAATAACACAAATAACGAGATCATACGCCAGATTGCCGATGACTTTCAGATATTATTGTGGGATTTTGACCTGCTCGCTGCGACAATCCCCGGTCGCGGCTTATTAGGCGATCAAGTGCATATGACGACGTTTTACGCGCACGACTGGACACTTCCCGGCGCGCTGCAAACCGGACACGGCGTTCACAGCCTGACTGGGTTAATGGCGCTCGATGCGGTCATGGATGCGCTTGGAGTGACGCCATGAAACGGCTATTTTCCCGCGAAAACCTGACCGCGCTCACGCTGTGTATCATCATTATTTTGCTCATTGTCGTCACGACCGACAGCGCGCCAACATGGATTTATCAAGGCTTTTAGCCCGCTGCCGCTTATGGAACTTATCTACATTCTGATTTTCTCGCTGCTGGCACTTCCCTATGCAGCGCTGCCCGGTCGCGCGCGCGGTTGGACGTTGTTCATCGCCAGCGCAATCGCCCTGTATGCGTTGCAGCCCACGCTTGATATTCGCTGGCTCGATTTCAGCTTGTCGACGATTATGTTGGTGATCACCGTTATATGCTGGTGGCTGACGCGATCGAACGGCGCAGTAGACGAGCATCCACAGACTTCACAAGCCGCGCCGCCACAGCGCCGCCTCAGTGAGAATCTGATCGCGCTGTTCATTTTGATCGCTGTAGTGCTGATTTTGACCATACCGCGCTACATCGATTTCCCGTCCGCGCTGGAGCTTACATCGCGTCCGCCACCTATCGAATTGGTAATCATCGGCATCGCGCTGGCGCTACTCGTCGGTGGCGGTTTCGGGCGCGTCCCAGTGCGACTTTCGCTTCCGGTGATGTTGTTGGTCATTATTGGCGCGTTGATCGTGCTCAAAACCGAACCGCTTACGACAGCTTTAGCGGGCGTACTGCGCACGCAGGTCGGGCTGCAATCATCGCTGGCAAAAGCGGCGGATATTGGCTGGCTTGGCTTCAGCTATGTTGCGTTTCGGCTCATTCATACGCTGCGTGACCGTCAGCTTGGTATTTTGCCCGCGCTCACTCTGCGCGACTATGTCACCTATGTAATTTTCTTTCCGGCGCTCGCATCGGGTCCCATCGACCGGGCTGACCGCTTCGCACCCGATTTGCATAGCGTTGAAACTATGCGCGGCGCAGATGCACAGCGGTTTATGGACGGCGTAACACGCATTGTGATCGGCATGGTCAAAAAGTTCGTGATCGCAGATAGTCTCGCCGTGTTCACTTTGAGCGCGGTCACAGTGGAGCAAGCGCAGCATTCGGGCGCGTTGTGGCTGCTCTTATACGGCTACGCGTTTCGGCTGTTCTTCGATTTCAGCGGCTATACCGATATTGCAATTGGTATCGGGCTGTTGTTCGGCATAAGACTGCCGGAAAACTTCGACCGTCCCTATGCAAAGTCCAATATCACCGCGTTTTGGAATAGCTGGCATATGACATTAAGTGCATGGGTACGCACGTATGTGTATTCGCCGCTTTCTCGCCGCTTGATCAAGGGCAAGCGCTTATCCAACAACATGATCATTCTGATTTGCAATATTGTCACCATGAGCGTAATCGGTTTATGGCATGGCGTCACGCTCACATTCTTCATCTGGGGACTGTGGCACGCGATTGGCTTATGGATACACAAAAACTGGAGCGACCGCACACGTAAATGGTATCGGAGCCTGAAGACACAGCCGACACGATTGCGCGCCTGGAATATTGTCGGCACGTTGATTACATTTCATTTTGTGGTCTTGGGGTGGGTATGGTTCGCGCTGCCCGATGTCAATATTGCCATACGGATGTTCGCGCGTATGTTTGGCTTGAACGGAACCTAACATGAATGATATGCGCGTCACATGGCGTTTCTTACTGCGCGTCGTTATCAAAACGGCGGCGCTGTTTGTGCTGATTAACATTATTTTTGCGGTCGCCGATCCGGTACCGACCTTAGGGCGAGTGAGCATTTACAATCGCCTCGTTCCCGGTCGTGAGCGCTTACCGTACGGCGAAGACCCGGCATCGTATAACTTGAGCATGAACAGCATCGAAGCGATGATCGCGTCGCACGCCGTCAACCGAATGGATACCACGGATTACAACGTGTGGGTGATAGGCGATTCGTCGGTGTGGGGCATTTTGCTCGATAATGCCGACACGCTGACCGGACAATTGAACGCCGCCGATCTCAATACAGAGGGACGGCGCGTGCGCGCCTACAACCTCGCACATCCGATTTTGTCTGTCACCAAAGATTTAATGCTGCTCGATTATGCGCGCACGCTGGCGCAGCCCGATTTAATTGTGTGGCTGATCACACTCGATAGTATGCCGTATCGTGATCAGCTTGAACCGCCGCTGCTGCGCGAAAATCCGGTACGCGTGCGCAGTCTGATACAAACGTATCAATTGCCGCTGCACCCCAATAGTGAACAGTTGGCAGACCGGACTTTTAGCGATTACACGCTGGTCGGGCAGCGCCGCGCACTCGCAGATTGGCTGCGCTTACAACTCTATGGCGTCGCCTGGGCAAACACAGCCATCGATCAAGTTGTTCGAGACTACACGCCGCGCGCCAATGATTTCGAGTCCGATCCATCGTGGAACAGCTATACACAAGAAACCGAGATATTTCCGTCGGTGCTGGCGTTTGAAGTCATTCAGGCTGGACATTTTGCCGCGCGCGGCGTGCCAGTACTTGTCGTCAACGAACCCATTTATCGCGCGGACGGCACGAACAGCGATGTCCGCTACAACGCCTGGTATCCGCGTTGGGCATATGATCAATGGCGCACGATTTTGAACGATCAAGCCACTGCGTTTGAATGGAATTTTATCGATCTTTGGGATGCGATTTCGCCCAACGAATTCACCGACAGTCCCGTACACCTGACACCGTTGGGATCGCATCAGTTGAGCGCCCTGATCGCATCCGCTATCATGGATTATCCGAAAAGCGCCGAAAAGCCCCTGTCTTTAGACATGGGGATATAAGGCGTAAGGCTTGCATTAGATCTGTCTCTTATACACATCTGACGCTGCCGACGAATAGAGAGGTGTAGATCTCGGTGGT
>ENA-ORBV01000138-ORBV01000138.1-microbial-mat-metagenome-genome-assembly--contig:-NODE-138-length-151129-cov-14.083150_pt1 | contig 151129 bp, 118 predicted proteins | sample MGYA00237777_ERZ505514 | MGnify/ENA primary metagenome ERZ505514 (study PRJEB26160, sample SAMN06269048) | microbial mat metagenome | isolation source: Oligotrophic lake microbial mat | place...
GGCAGCGTCAGATGTGTATAAGAGACAGATTTAATACTTAATGCTTATTACTTATTGAGGAGCGGAAGGCAGTCATTGGTGATCGGAAATACAACCTAATTTTCGATATACAAAATGCCCCCCAATAGCTGTTAAATAATAAGCATTAAGTAATAAGTAATAGCCTTCTCCGTTCATCCAAACCAGTTTCCCGTCGTCAGGCCGCGGATCAGCAGTGGGCCAAAGAGGGCGATGACGGCGGCGATGAGGATGATCATAGTGGGCACGAGAATTTTCAAACTGGCCGAGGCACTGAGTTTTTCGGCGCGGACGCTGCGATGGGTGCGCAGCATGCCCGATTGTGTTTTGAGGATTTCCGAGAGCGGCGTGCCCATGGCCTCGGCCTGGTTGATCGCGCCGACGATGGAGTTGAGTGTCTCCAGTGGTATGCGCTCGGACATGTTGCGCAAGGCCTCGGAACGGCGAGTGCCAAACTCGATCTCCGCCATCACGATGCGAAGCTCCTGATTCAAATCATCTTCAGGCTCATCGCGAATCAGCGTGTCGATCGCTTCGGTGAATGCGGAGCCGGCCGCCATCATCAGGGCGATGAGGTCGAGCGAGTAGGGCAGTTTCTTGCTGATCCGGCCGACGCGTTTGGTGGCGGTTTCGCGCAGCGTCCAGAGTGGAATGAAGAAGCCGATGAAGAACATGACGACGGTCATGATGGGGTCGAAGCCGCCGAACATGACGACGAAAATGATCATCGCCAGCGTTGCCATACCCAGCGCAGCCGCGAGGCACATGGCCAGGTATTCATCGACGCTGTAGCTGTTGGCATTGCCCGAAGCATTAAGCTGCTTGCGAATCCACTCGCGCATCGGGCCAAAGCCGAATCGCTGCGCGATGGCCAGGCAGATATTCATCAGCGGCATCAACACGGGACTTTCAAAAACCGACTGACGATGGACAAGCCCCAGCGACGCTGCGATCCGCCGATGCACCGGCATCTCCGTCGCCACAGGAAAACGAAACAGCGACCAGATCAGCATGAACACGCTGCTGAACACCAAAAGGCTGACGACGATTTGTGTGAGGTCGATGTCCATGGGGAAAGGGCCTAGGGAGAAAGGGCCTAGGGCCTAGGGAGGGAAAAAAGTGGCAGGGGCCAAGGGTGTAGAGACATTATATTTTGTGGTATATCCATGTATCGCATCTCATGAAAAAAGGCGGTCTTATCTCTAGGCCCTAGGCCCTTCTCCCTACTCCCTTTTCTTTCTAAATATCCACCGTCATGATGCGCTGGATCCAGACCCAGCCGATTAGGACCAGGGCGCTACAGAACAGAAGCAACACGCGGCCAAGGGGCTCGGTGAAAAGCGTAGTCACGGCTTGCGGATCAACGAAGTAAAAAACCAGCAGCAGCATCGCAGGCGAGATGCCGATGAAGCGTGCCTGCATTCGGCCTTGTGCGGTGATGGCGTCGAGCTTGCCTTCGAGGCGCTGGATTTCGCGGATGGATTCGCCGATGCGATCGAGGCTTTCGCCGGAGTTGCCGCCGCGTACGCGGTGCATTTCGATGGCGGTGAAAACGAGGCGATAATTAGAAAGGCCCACGCGGTTGGAGCAGTTGCGCATGGCCTGATTCAGATCGAGGCCCATCTGATATTCGCGCAGGAGCTGATCGAATTCCTGTTTGATCGGGCCGGTGTGATTCTGCACCAGCAGTTCCATGCCTTGAATGAGGGTCAGGCCGGCCCGCACACCGGAGGCGATGGTGATGATGCCATCGACGAGTTGGAGATTGAGCCGTTCTTTGCGCTTCTGATCGAAGTGACGAATGACCAGCCAGGGCGCGAAGAATGCCAGCGCACCCAGAAGGGCCATGATGACCGGGCCGCCGATGAGTTGCCCGATGATCGCCATCAGAAGGATGACCATGACAGTCATGACGAGGGCGAGCCTGGGGTTGACGTTGAGCAGAAGCTGATAGTTGAGGACGCGGTCGTAGTAGCGTTCCTGCGAAATAAGCCACTGGCGCACAGTGAACCAGCCATAGTTCACGAAGATGAACACGCTGGCGAAAGCGAGAGCGTAAATCAGTATGGCTTGTGAGGAGAGGTCCATGGGAAAGAGCTTTCAGCGGTCAGCTATCAGCAATCAGCTTTAAGCAGTCGGAGGTCAGTGGTCATTGGGCGACACCGTTGGGCCTATTGATTGATGCATTGTTTGTAGTCAGTCAGGTCATCATCAACACATTGTATTTGGCTGAAAGCTGAAGGCTGATAGCTGTTAGCTGATAGCTGGCCATCAGCTCATAAAAACACCTTCACATCCACGATACCTTTCTTGATCAAATCTTTGGCGAAGCTGGGCACGTAGCCGGTGTGGCGGAGGCGGGGCTGGTCGCCGTCGCGGAGGACGAAAATATCTTCGCAGCGAATCTGGCCCGACTCGGGATCGATCGCGTTGACTTCGGTGATGTGCGTCACACGCCGGCGGCCACTGGCGAAACGCGAAATCTGAATGATGACATCCACCGCTGTCGTGATCTGTTCGCGAATGGCACGCACCGGCATATCGACCGCCATCAGCACCAGCGTTTCCAATCGCTTCATCGCATCGTGCGGCGTGTTGGCGTGCAGCGTGCTCAGCGAACCATCGTGGCCTGTGTTCATGGCTTGAAGCATGTCGAGCGCTTCAGGGCCACGCACTTCACCGATGATGATGCGATCTGGCCGCATACGAAGCGAGTTGCGAACGAGATCGCGAATGGTGTAGCCGCCCTTGCCTTCGATATTCACCGGGCGACCTTCAAGGCTCACCACGTGAGGCTGAGGCAATTTAAGTTCCGCAGATTCTTCAATGGTGATGATGCGCTCACTGGGACGGGCGTGTGCAGAGAGGACGTTGAGCAGTGTCGTCTTGCCCGAGCCTGTGCCGCCGCTGATGACGATGTTCTGCCGACCCACGACGCAGCCTTGCAGGAACTCGGCGCACTGCTCGCTGATGGAGCCGCGCGAAATCAGATCGTCAATGGTGAAGGGCACCCATCCGAACTTGCGGATGGTCATGCAAGGCCCAACCAGCGAGAGCGGCGAAATAATCACATTCAATCGGCTGCCATCAAGCAGACGCGCATCCACCAGCGGCGTGCTCGTGTCAATGCGCCGGCCTACCGGTGTCAGCACGCGCTCGATAATACTCAGCAGAACTTCATCGCTGAAAAAGGTGCGCGTTGTCGGCTGAATCACGCCGTTCTTTTCGACGTAAATCCGATCCTTGCCCACCACCATGATTTCGCTGACGTTGGCCATCTCTAGCAAATCCTGAAGCGGGCCAAGGCCAAACATAATGTCCAAAAGATCCTTCGCGATCAGTCGAACGACCATGTACTGCGCGAGGTTCTTGGTGACATTGGGCAGGAAGCGCGGAAACAGTTCTTCGTATTCCGTCTCAGCGGTGGTGAGGTCTTCGTTGATTTCGTTGGGGTCAAACTTGAGGCTCATCATGTCCACCATGGACGTGACGATTTCGCCGATGAGACGATCGCGCTCGGGATCGCGCAGACGTTCATCGCCCGCCTGGTAGTCAGTTTGAAACTTACCCTGACACTGGCGCACGACTTCGGCGATGGCGAGCCGATGCAGATGGGTATAGACCGTGTGAACGATCAGGTCATGATCCATCTTGGGCAGGAGTTCACCGAGAATCTGACGAAGATGTTCGACCACCTGGCCGCTGAAGCCGGCGTCATTTTTGTTGATGTGGCCGGTGACGCGCAGGTTCATGCGCGTGAGCAAATCGGCATGAACCTTCTGCTCAAAAGCCATGAGCTTGCGGTGCATCTCACGGCGGTCATCGACCTGCGCAACTTTCTTACCAGGGCTTAGTGCCGCAATCGAATACTGCGCGATCTGTACCTCGTCGCCAAAGTCGATGCGCACCGGTTTGCCCGGCTGCACTTCCACATTGGATACGCGGGTGCCGCTGCGACTGAGCGTCTCAACAAAAAGCTGATTGCCTTTCTTGAGTATCTGCGCATGTTTGCGGGCTACGAACGTCGAGCGCAGGGCGATGGTGCAATCAGCATCGCGGCCGATGGTGATGGGATCGCCTTCGACGGAAATCGTCGTGCGCGTGTTCGTACTGTGATCGTGTAGGAGAAATTCCATAGTCAGTAGCAGTGGCAGTAGCCGCTGGTTCACCGCGCCGGCAGGTTCTTGCGGATTTGTTCAAGCACTTTGGGATTGATCTTGCCCGGCTCCCATTCGGGGATGCGCGATTCTTCAGGGGCAATGAAAAGTTCAAATGCACCGGTGACTTTGACCATTTTTTCCAGCGTGGAAAGTCCGATGGCGACATCCTGATCCACATCGACGCTGACGGAATTGAAGCTGCGAATCGTGCGGCTCTGATCGCCTGAGCCTTCCTCGGCGAGCGTGTAGGTGCCTACTGCTTTGATCTTGATGTTCTGCATCACAATCATCGTCTGCGGAATCTGGCCGCCGGTGAGCATGGGGGCAGCCAGGTCAACGAACATGCCAGGGCGAAGGCCGCCGGGCGTCAGGTTGCTTTTGATGGGAAGGGCGATGCGCACTTTGCCCGGCTCGATGTCGAGGTCGGCCAGTTCTTTGGGACGAGTGAAAAAGGCGTGGGTGATAACGGCCCCGGCTTCGGCAGCAATTTCCCACTGCTTGCCGCCGGTGATTTGAGCGCGAAGGTCATCATCGCTGCCGGTGCCGCTGATGAACGCATTGAGGCCGGTGAAACCTTTGCGGAAGACCGGTTTGTCAGGGACTGAAATGCGATCCCAGTCGTTGACATTGATGCGGTCATTGGGCTTGATGTTTCGCTTGAGCACGAAGACGGTGAACTGCTGCGCAGCGACCTGATCCTTCACGCTTTGAATGTAAAAGCTCAGGATCAACACCGCGACAACGCCCAGGCTGAGCGCGGCAATCACGACCTTGGTTCCTCCAACTGGTGGCGGCGGAGGGACGGAGCCTGCGGGCAACTGAGTCATGTAGGAAACTCCTGAAACTGGTCTAAGCAGATGGACCAACGCGGCATAAACCAATAGCACTTAACAGTACAACGCACGAGTCATCATCATCGTCCACATCGTGCCTGCGGTGATGATGCAGCCATCATATTGAAAAGATTGCAACTCGTGCGGAGAAGGATGCGCCCAAGGCAAAGAAAAACCGGCGAAGCGCATCTGGCGCTTCGCCGGTCTGGTTTGAATCAGCTCACTTGGAGCGGGTTTGAATTACTTCTTAGGGCCGACTTCGAGGGCGGCTTTGGTCGCTTCGCCATCTTTGACCGAGACCTTGAGGGTCGCTTCATCCTGCACGACGAAGGCTCGCACTTCGTGCCACACCTTCAGTTCGTACTCACCAGCGGGCAGGCCCTTGATGGTGAAGCTGCCTTCGCCATCGGTCACAGCGAAGTAGGGATGGTCAACGACGTGAACGTAGTTGGTCATCCATGCATGTACATCGCACTTGACGAAGATGGCCTCTTCGAGCTTGGTCAGTTCGACATCGGTGATCATGCCTTTGGCGGGCTGGCCGATGTTTTGTTCTTTGTTGATTTTGGGCATGACGTGGACGTTGTGCAGCGTCGCATCGGAGTTCTTGTACTGCACCTTCTGGCCCAGCATGGCTACGGAAACGTGGGGGATGTACATGCAGCCGACCTGATCGACGATGATCGGCGTGTTAGGGGCGTTGAACTTCTTGCCATCAACGCCGGGGCCTTTGACGACCTGCACAACGACATTGGCCAGACCATCAGCCTTGCCGAAGACCCAGCGTTCGCTGAGCACATCTTCCTTGTGAGCTTTGGCGCAGTAGGGATCGGTGTTCATTTGCAGCACGGCGCGGGGCTTCTTCTCGCCGACGAACTTGATGACGCCGGTGACTGAGCCACCTTTGTCCTCGGTGCCGCCGGTGGACTGATCCGCCATGGCGGGCGCGGTGAAGGCGAAGGCAGCAATGCCCAGCGCGGTACAGAAGAGGTTGCGAAGCGAGGTCGTTTTCATTTGCATTTTCATGGGGGTTCCTTTCAATAAGACCGGCATCCTGGCCGGTGGGTCTGTTAAGTCAGCACTCTTTATACCGCACGAGCTTAGGGGATGGTCGCATCCCTGCAAAGTCTGCAACGTTGCAAAACGGCATCGTCGCAGTGATTGTCAAAGCGACGAGCGAGGTTTCATTGTATGTCGCTTAACGCCGGTGCGGCAGCTTCGGCATGCGGCATTGCGTCGCATGGGCACAGCAATTTATTTAGCCGTTCGCCTGGGCGAACGAAGTGAACATGGCGGTTTAGGGTGAAGGCAACGGCTGAAGCTTATAGCGATTGACGACGTACCAGTTTCGCAGCAGGTCGAGCTGAAAACGGGCCAGTTCGTTGTCCGCCCAGATCCACAGGTTAGGGCTGTCAGCAGGCAAATAGCCTTGCAGGACATACCACCAGCGATCGACATCGAGCATGTGCAGGAGAGCCGGGTGCTGATCGCCACGCGGGGTGAGAAGGCGATCCAGGGCCAGTGCATCTTTGCGGTGAAGCAGGGCGAGCATCACGGTGCTGGCGGGCAGGTCATCGCGAAGGAGAAACTGATGGGCACGGGGCGTCATGTTGCTGATGGAGGGCACGGGCTGGTTCTGCATCCAGAGCGCGAGCTGAATGATTTCGATGATGCCGGTGTGGCCTGCAAAGTCGTCAGCCATTTTGTGCAGCAGATCGAGTTCGATACCTGTGAGGCCGATGAGCATCGCGGCGGAAAGCTTGGCGCTGTCGTGATAGCGATAGACGGGTTTGAGCGGATCGCCTGTGAGGTCAATCGGCGCAAGCAGACGCTTAATGAGCTTGGCCACTTCTTCAGCACTGAGTCGCCGCGTCGCCAGTGCGACAGCCTGATCGCGAATGGCGGACTTTTCGCTGATGCAAAGCTGAAGGAAGTCGTCAGCTTTGGGCATCGCCATGGCGCGGAGAATCGCCAGTTGAATTTGTTCGTGAGCTTGCTGCGGCGGTTCGAGCATCGACAGCGGCGCACGCTTTTGCTGATGCGCTTGCGGGATGCCTTCCACAGACGCCAGCCAGGCCACGGGATCATCGGCAATGGTCACGATGTCGCTCTGCTTGATGGCGGCATCAATCAGCAGCGAACGATCGCGGAACAGACACGCCAGGATCAAAGGGCGAAGATTGACGTTGTCGTAATCCTCGCGTTTGCACTTGGCGAGAAATCGAACGAGTGCCTGATAACCCGGGTCATCGGTGGCAGGGGGCACCTGGCCGGGCTTGAGTTCGCCTTGCCTGGGCGCGAGAGGCATGGAGAGAATGGTGCGCCAGAAGGCCACTTGATTTTCATCGCGCACGGCTGCCGGGCCTTGATCCAGAAATGCGATCAGCGCGGCGCGTGCGTCATTGCCTGGTGTTAGGCCCAGCGCGTAAGCGGCCATGGCGCGCACACGTGGCGATGCCTTTTCGTCCTGAAGCACTGAAGCTGCAGCACTGGTGCTATCACCGCTTTGCCGAAGCGAAGCCCAGAGCATGGCCTCGGCGACATCAGGTTCCGTGAGATGGTCAGCGGTCAGTTTGTCGCGAAAGGGAAGGCCGATCAGGCTGGCGAAGAGCAGGGCATGGCGAGCGACGATGGGATGCGGATCGCCTGTGAGGTTGGAGATGACCGCTTCGTATGCCTGGGCTGCGGCGGGATTGTTCAGGGCCAGTGCTGCTCCCCGCATCTCGGCCATGCAGACCAGCGCGTTGTAGCGCACCATCGCATCAGGATCGCCAGCACTCTGAGTGAGCAGTGCCTGTACGCGATCGTCCGCAGCATGTTCAGGCAGGTCAGCGACCATCTGCATGCCGCGCACGCGCTCTTGGGGGTCTGCATCACTGGTCACGATGCTCAGCCAGCGGAGCCACTGCGTGAGCGGAATGCGATCGCGGGTCCAGTAGCCAATCTGATCGAGGGTGATCACCAGTTCGTGAAAGATTGCTGTATCTGCCGCAGCCTCCAGTCGGGCGATGGCCCCCTCGACGACGGCTGCATCAAACTCGGCTCGCCGCAGGAGGTAAACCTGTCCTGCCGCCCGCACGCTGCTGTCGCTGCTGGTGAGCTTATTGAGCTGTAGCGCCCTGTGTATAGGTGGCAAAACGACCTTCGCCAGCGGCACCGCCAGCGTGGTGACAATCAGAACACTGGCGACAAAGAAGTACCAGTTGCGCTTTTTGGGGTGATGCGACATCGGGTTCAATCAATCAGTGCAATTCGGTCCGCGATTTCAGGCCGGCCAGTTCGCAGACTATGGGCATGAAGACCTTGACAGGGTAACGATTCGCCAGAACAATAGTCCGATAGGGCCAGTGTGGCATCGGCAAGGGCCTGTCGAAGTCAGGTCCAGTGCGAGTTATTCGTGCGATCGTGCTGAACCGTCACAGGTTTGGCGAACTGTGGAACCTATTTGTCCGATGAGATTCTGGTATCCAGCCGCCTGCGCGAACCTGCCAAGGCTGGTTACCGTATGGTTGGGAACTGATTTGAACCTCGTTTTGGAGCCGAGAAGATGATTCTCAATTCTTCCGCTGTGTCAGGTGTTGTATCCAGTCGTTTGACTGTACTGTTGCTGCTGGCGTTGTCGCTGCTGACATTGCCGGGCTGCTTCATTTTGCCGCTGGAGCCCAAGACCAAGGGCATAGCGACGGATCAGTACCGATTGGAAATGGAATTTCTCCCCAATGCCCGCATGGTGCGCGAAGACACCAGCCCCTGGTGGGATCTGGGTCGCATGGCCTTCGTGGAAGGTACTGATCGCATCATCATCCTCGGTCGCACCACGTCCTATGCAGACAAAGATGAAGACTACAACCCGATCCCCGGCACCATGCGTGACCGCAAGCTCGAACGCGTCTGGATCACCATTCGCAGTGATGTTCCGCTGGGTAAAGCGCAGAAACTCGAAGATATGGAAATCGAGTTCCTCACCGGCTATGACGTGAACAATCTCGATTCCAAAGGCTTCTTCAACGGCCCTGCCCTGATGAAAGGCTTCATCAACCTCGTCGAAGAATCCCCCGACAAAGTGGTGGTCGTCTTCGATCTGGAAGTTCGCCCCAATAAGCCGTTCCAAGCTGAGAACTGGAAGATCGAGGGCAAGCACACAATTCCCGTCGTCCCCGAAGGTCGCATTGCGACCAGGGCTGTCTCTCGCGATGTGCAGGTCACTGCTCAAGGCACCCCACTGGCACCGCAGACCACACCTGTCACGCCCGTCGCCACGCCACTCGTGCCGCCGACGCTGGACAATGGCGAGCCGAAGAATCCCAAGATCGGCGACGGCAATGGTGAGACCACCACGCCCGTTGTATCCAAGGAGTTGCCGGTGAAGTCGGTCGTTGGCAAGTGGTCCTACGACACGCCAGGCTTCGACTACCGTTTTCAGTTCGGCGACAACGGCAAGTTCATTTATTCCAGTACTCGCGGCGATGGTGTCAACGACGGCTATGACGCCATGATGGCGGCTGGAACTTACGAAATCAAGCGAAGCAAAACTTCGGAATGGGTTGTTCTGGTGATCGATCGTGACAGCTTTGGCGGCTTCAAAGGTGAGGACCGTACCGCACTATTCAGACTGGAATGGGATGGCGATAATCCAGTTCTGACCGGCGAACACTCCATCACCCGCTCGCCCAAGGCTGTTCGCTTTGTATGTAAACAAGGCGGTTGGCAGGACATGAATCAGGTATTGCCGCCGCGCGGTCGCCGCAAGGATCTTCCGCCGGAGAAGAATCCGAATCCGTTCTGGTAAAGAGGATGTCGCTGCGATTGGGTCGGCCATTGTTCATCGGAGAGATCGCTCAGATGGAGGGTGCTTACATCTTTCTCACAACACTTCAAGGCATATTGATCCAATGATGGGTCATCATGTGCGAGGTGATCGGATAAGTCGTCAAGACTCAACTCATGGCCGATCAAGTTGCCCAAAGTGAAGACGCTTTGATCGCACATTCTCGTTCTTCAAGCGCGGGATCAGGCAGAATCACTGGGGCCGATGGACTACGTGCAGTCGCTTGTCTTTGGGTGGTTGGTGGCCACCTGATGATGTCAATACCAGCGCAGCAACAGTTTTCCAGTTTCCCTTTGACCACGATCTATCAAGGCCACATGGGAGTGGCGATTTTTTTTGTGCTCAGCGGTTTTCTACTCGCGAATCCGTTCTGGAACTCTCTGTCCAATCGGCAACCCATGCCGAGTCTTCGCCATTATGCGATCCGCAGGTTGGCACGTATTGCACCAGGATACTGGGTGTGTGTCGCGATCACTGCACTTTTGGCGGGTGCATTGAGCAGTCGATGGGAGTGGATTGCTTTTGCGCTTACGGGTTCGTTCTTGAATTGGATATTTGCAGCGACGTATATGCCAGCATTCAATCGCCCGCTCTGGTCGGTCAGCGTCGAGATGGTTTTTTATGTTCTGCTGCCGATGACCGTATGGCTCATGTTCAAATGTCGCTCAATGGTTGGCGCAGCAAGCGCGGTCATCGCCTCCATCGTTCTGATCATCGCTGGACAACACTATTTTCTTCACGTGGGGGCTGTTCACCTGGATCGCCTCATTTCAGATCGCGCACTGTTCGATCCTTCGATGGAATCCTGGGCGACTCTTCAGAATCCCTTGGCGCTTTACGCTCATTTCCTCGTGGGAGTGATCGCCGCGTGTATCCATCAGAGCTTGTCCAATTCAAAGGCAGTGGCAACGCAATCCAAGCAGTGGGCCGCTGACCTCATGGTGATTGTGATTATCTTCGGGCTGCTGCTGTGCGAAGGCGATGTCGGACGATACTTGCCCGTGATGAGCGAAATGAGCTATGGATTCCCTTTCTTCCCTGCTGCGATCGGCCTGCTGCTGATCTTGTTGCCTCGATCAATCGCTGTGGGTCCTGCACTCGACAATAGACCTCTTCGCCTGACCGCCAAGTGGTCCTTTGGTATCTACCTATGGCACGTGCCATTGATACATGGCACTGCCAGCGCCTTCCAACTTACTGAGCAGTCAACCCTATGGCCTGTCCTACTGTTTGTTTCCGCCGTACTCATCAGCGTATATTTCGTCGCGGGACTGTCATATCACTGGATCGAATCGCCTGCCATCGGATGGGAAAGAAAAGTGACGCGACCTGCATTTGAAGCAAACCACTTGAGACACTGAGTTTCATCACTTGGTACCTCGCAAGAGCCTGCACTATTTATTTCTTCATCGGCACCGCTACGAACTTCGCCAACTCCTTCGCATCTTCCAGATTCCAGATACGCACCTGGCCATCATGACTGCCCGAAGCGGCTCTGCGTGTCGCGGGATGAAGGGCGATGGCATAGACCGGATCCGTGTGGCCACTGAATTGTTTGAGCTGCTTGCGATCCTTCGCGTCAAAGAGCCGCGCCGTGTTATCCCCTGAGCAGGCCAGTAGCTCATCGCCGATGCGAACCAGTTCGTAGATCTCGCCGCCCAGGCCCATTTCGCCGACGCGTTTGGAATCACTCAGGTTCCAGAGCATGATGCGGCGATCAACACCAGCCGAGTAAACCTTGTCGCCATCAGGATGAAACGCCACCGCCTGGACCTGATTGTTGTGATCGAGATAGCCCGCGATCATCTGGCCTTGATTGGTGAGATCAAAAGCCTTGGCTGTCTTGTCCCGACTGGCGGAGGCGAGTTTCTTGCTGTCATCACTGAAGGCAATGGCGCTGACCCAGTCCGAGTGATTGGAAATGGTCAGCGTCAGTTCATTGGACTGCACATCAAAAAGCCGGATCACACCGTCAGCTCCCGCGGTGGCGATCTGCTTGCCGTCGGGACTGTACTTCACATCAAACACCACATCGGCAGCACTATGCAATACGTGCTTCACCTGGCCATCGCTGAGCGAGATCAATCGCACTTCGCCCGATTCGCCCGGCGTACCACCAGCAACTGCCAGCGTCTGGCCGTCGCCGCTTATGGCCAGCCCATAGATACGCTGAGGCAGGTTGCCGATACGGCGAATCAGTGCGCCATCGGTGGCGCTGCGCACAATTAATTCGTGATAGCCGCTGACGATGATCGCTGCACCATCGGGCGTGAACGTGACCGCAGTCACCGGTAAAGTTCGGCTGTAAAATTCCGGAGCTGCGGGATACACCACGCGTGGCAAAATCTCCGACAGCGAAAGCTTCACATCGCCGCCGTCGTATTTTGCGCCTTGCTCAATCCACTTCTTCACAAGCGCAATCTGATCGGCAGGCAAAGCATCTGCCTTCTTGGGCATGCGCTCATCTTTGTCCTCCGTGATGAGCAATCGGTACAACTCGCTGGCTTCGAGTTTCCCAGCCGTCACGATCGGCTCATCACTGGCGCCCGGCTTCATCAGATGCTCAAACGTATCCAAGCGGTACTTGCTCTTGGCCTGCTTGGCACCATGACAACTCTGGCAGTTCTTCACCAGCAGCGGGGCAATCTCCTTGCGAAAACTGATGGCATCCTCCGCGTAGGTCGTGGAGCAAAGAAGCAGGACGAAGAAAAGTGTGGAACGCATGACGAACTCGGGTGCAAGGATATTGGCGGCGGGATTCAACGATACCCGCCAGATCGCCACTTACGGATCATTGCAGAAATGATGATTGGAGTTTCGCTGCGTGGCGCGCGTTGGTTTCGCCGTATGTTTGTTCCCGCTCTGCTTTCTTTCAGGAACGATGGATATTGTGCAATGAAAAAGCCCCGTCTCTGACCGGGGCTTGGTTGCAACTGAGTGGATTCAACTTTCCATTTGCAGCTATCAGAAGCCGCGACCGCCGAGCATCATCATGGGGAACATCAAGCTGCCGACAAGGTCTTCAAACTCGCCTTCCAATTTGCCGGTGAGCGTGGCTTTGTTGCCGTTGGCTTCAACTTTGAGCGTGGTGGCAAAATCGATCATTGGCTGAGGAATGAAACCGCCAGCCTGACCGAAGCTGGCACGCATTTCATCGAGGCCCGCATTGATCTGCTGGACAGCCTGTTTGACCTCGTCAGCGTTCTTGCCGGTGCCTTCGATTTTGAGAGTGGTCTTGCCTTTTTCACTCTTGCGCGAAGCGAGAACAGAGTCAAACGGACGAAGCCAGGGGGCGCCGCTCTTATAGGTTTCGGACATCTGTACAGCAGCCCATCCGCCTGATTTGCGATCAGCGGAATTGATCAGGGCGGTCATCTCGACATCTTCGCTGAGGGTGCCTTTGCCAGTCTTGATCGCAGCGAGCAGTTCCTTGATGGGCAGCGCGTTCTGATTGGGTGGCCCTCCGATTAGCACCAGCATCTCATCGGACACAAGCATCAGCTTCATGCCGCCTTGATCAGGGCTGACGGTGTCGATGCCTTCTTCGACGGTGATGTTGACGCCTTGTGATTTGAAAAGATTCTTCAGTTTCTCGCGACTGTATTGACCACGCACCAGCATGATGACAAAGCCCGAATTGTTGCCGGGGCTTTCGGAAAGACCCAACGTCACGCCATCAATGCGAATGTTGCCGACCATATTGAGTGCCGTGCCAATACCCACTTGCATCTGTTTGAACATCTCCTCTTTGGGCACCTGGGGCGCGATGGGAATGTTCACATTCGCCAGAGCCTTGGTCCAGTTCAGTGCACCAGCGGATTTCATTTCCATCTGAGCGACAAACTTCACACCCTTGGGCAACAGCCAGACATCCTTCTCGAACGTATCAGCGGTTGTGCCCGAGGACTTGAATTCCACACCTTCGATCTTGGCGATCGCTCGCTTGGCGTGCTCGCTGGCGAAAGGCTCCTTGGAGTCGAGTTGTGTTTTCAATGCAGCAAGCGCGGCTTTGTCTTTCGTTTCACCCAGTGCACGAATGATCATGAGCCTGTGAATCGCAGGGTCAGCATCGCCACCCGAAAGCTGTGTGATCAGGCGCCCGGCCCTATCTGCCACCTCGGCATCGGTTGACTTGGAGGCCTCTTTAAGCTGCGGGATGACACCCGGGCCTTTCTTGCCGATGGCCTCGCTGGCTGCTTCGCGCTTGTTGAAATCATCGTGCCCCAGTTGCTTGATGAGCGCGGAAATATCTTCCGCTTTGGGGTCAGCCACGAGCATGGCAGAGAGAGTCACAGCATCTGGCGTGATGTTGCGCGAGCTCCAGTAATACTCCGACTGCATGTAATCGATCAGCTCGTTGGAGCCGCCCATTCCGCCGCCTAGCAGCAGCACGGGGAAAAGCATGAACATGCCCATATTCATAGGAATTCCTTTCGCTGGAACGATTCGTAATACGACCGACTAATACGCTCTGTTAATGCAACACCCGCCTGGAAGAAAAGATGAGGAGAGTAGTACGCGCAGATTGTACCGACAAGGCGCCGCGCGGTTTCAATGTGGTGAGTTCAGTTACGAAAGAATATCAAATAGAGGATTACTGCGATCGCGAGAATCCCCGCTCCAGCCATGATCCAGCGGAGCGTGTTGCCGCTTTGTTTTACACCTGCGAGTTTGCGCAGTTCTTTGTTCGCGATCGCGCACGCTTCGATGAAGCCTTTGCGATCGTCGATGCGATCGTAACTTTCATCGTGCACGATCTTGTTGCGAATGGTGGCGATGTAGCGCAGACGGCGGACGAGGGTGTCGGGCAGTTGCCTTTCGACGCTGCCGACTTTCTCGTGAAGGCCGCGTCCGGTGGCTTTCAAATGCTTCTCTAGAAACGATTCGAGTTTCTTGGAGTTGGATATGACCAGTTCAATATCGCTCATGGCGGCAAGTTTAATGCTTTGGCGAATCGTCTGCACGAGGCGTAGTGTGGTGAACAGTTCAGTAACTATTCTGCTTGCGCGGCGGCGCACCACTGATGGGCAGATTGGCCAGGAGCATGGCGATGCGCTTGCCGGTGTTGCCATCACCATAAGGATGCCTGATGCGATCACGGCGAAGCGTCATCGCCTGAGCAATCGCTTTCTGCACCGATGCTTTTCCATAGTCGCAGTCGATCACATTGCCAGGTTTCTCCCGTCCGTTTTGCCGGGGCCCGACATTGACACATGGCACACCCAGAATCGCCGCCTCGATCAGGCCAGCGGAACTGTTGCCGACAATCGCCTGACATCCTTTGAGCAGCGAGAGAAAAGCGTGGCGCGGCAAATGCTCCGTGAACACCACGCGACGCTGTGCAAGTGCGCTGCCAATGCCTGCGCTGCCGGGATCACTGTTGGGCGCAAGAATCAGGCGCGTGGGTTTCGTGTTGCCAAGCTTCACGGTGGCGGCCAGCGTGAGCTTCATCCATGCAGCTTCATGAGCATCACTACCACCGATGGGATGCTGCATGATGATGAACTGCGGAGCGTCCGCGGCGGCGATGACTTGATGCAAGCCGTCGGCAGCAGGGGAGCCGACGTTCATTACACAATCGCGAGGTTCGCCCATGCGAATGAGCCTGCGCTGACTTTGCGCAGTGGCGGCAAAGTGAAAGTGCGCGAGCTTGCTGATGGCGTGCCGCATCGCTTCATCGGCGACGCCCTCGGCCCTGTCGCCGCCATGGATGTGCGCCAATCGCAAGCCGCCGATGGATGCAGCACTGGCTGCGGCAAAAGCCTCAATGCGATCGCCCAGCACGAGAACGACATCAGGTTTCAACTTGGCGAAAACCTGCCCCAGACCTGCGATGCCACGCGATAAGGCAGCGACATCGGCGGCATAGCCCGATTCATTCTTGCGCTGCATCGTCACTTTCGCATCAATGGAAAATCCAGCCTGCACGACATCACGCCAGGTGGAACGCGTCAGATGCGTGCCGGTGACAATGGTGTGCAATTCAAGCTTGGGATGAGCAGCGATAGCGCGCATCACCGCAAGCAACAGCCCAAACTCAGCGCGGCTGCCAGTGACGACTGCGATGTGACAAGGTGTAGCCATGGGGAGGAGGAAAGAGGTCAGAGATCAAAAGTCAGAGGTCAGTAAGCAGAAGTCAGAAGTCAGACATTAGCAGAGTGTCTTCTGGTTTTGCTGATCTCTGATCTCTGATCTCTGATCTCTGGCCTCTGACCTTCCACGTCTTCTTCGTGGAGGATCGAGTTTTCGGGGATGTTGCGGGTGAGGGTTTGGCCGAGGATGGCGGAGAGTTTTGCTGCGGGGATGCCTGTGCCGGGGCGTTTGACGGTGAGATCATCGCGGCTGATGACGTGACCTTTTTCCAGGGCCCGCTTGGTGCAGAGGCTCTGCCGACTGAGTTTTCGCACTTCGCGTTCGGTGGCATCGTCAGCGGCAGGCACGCGCAGCGATGCTTCGCCTGCGCGGATGAGTTGCACGTACTGAGCGAACTGTTTCGGATCGAGACTCGCAGCATGATCGGGGCCACTGGCGGCGCGGTCGTAAGTGAGATGGCGCTCAACCAGGCTCGCCTGCTGCGAACAGACGGCAAGCATGCCGCTGTGAAGATCGGTGGTGTGATCGGAGTAGCCCACAATCAGGCCAAAGCGATCGCGCAGTTTCGTGATGCGCGTTAGGTCTGCTCGATGAGGAGCAACGGGATAAGCGCTGACGCAGTGCAGCAGGGCGGCGGGATGATTGGTAAGCAGCTTGGCAGTGGGAATCAGTTCGCTCAGATCGCACGTCCCGGTCGAAACGATCATCGGCTTGCCCAGCGCCAGCATCGCCTCAATCAGCGGCAGATTCACCGCATCAGGCGAAGCAATCTTGATCGCATCCACATCGAGCTTTCGCAGATCACCCGCAAGCTCCATACTGAACGGCGTGACGATAAACGCCAGTCCCAGTTCGTGCGCCAGATCGCGCACCTGCTGCATGGCGGTCGCGCTCAGCTCCAGCGCTGAGAGCATTTCAAAAACATCGGCTGCGCTCGATTTCTGATATTCAGCAAGTGCTGCTTCATTACTCAAAAGCAGATGAGGATCAAAAAGCTGAAGCTTGATCGCATCAGCGCCCGCAGCTTTGGCAGCATGCGTGAGTTCCAGGGCGCGGCCGAGTGAGCCATCGTGATTGACGCCCAGTTCTGCGATGACATAGGCAGGCTGCCCCGCGCCAATTTCGCGCTGACGAATCGCAAGTGCGTACGAACTGGAATTGTCTCGCTTCGCTGAACCGCGCGTTGCCGTGACCGCTTGCGCCACCGCCAAGTCCAAGGGAGAATCCACATCCACCACCTCATCAGGCTGCGTCACTACCGCCCGCCGATCTCTACCCAGAAATGCGTGTGGCTCACCTTCGCGCTCGGTGAACAGACTGCTCCGCGTTACCGCAATGATCCCGCCATCGAGCATGAACACCGGCGGCAAATCCTGTCGCCTGTAAACCGCATTAGGCTGATAGTGAATCAGTTCATCGCCATCGGCGCCACCAAGTTGCTTCATCCAGTACGGATGCGTTTTCCCGACGGGATACACCGACTGCACACTGTCGCAGCCAGTCTCGCGCAGCTTCTTGGCAGCCCGATCAATGAGGCCCGCAGGTCGCAGTGGCACGTTGCCATAGAGAATGACAATCGCGTCGAAGATGGTGCTCTCCGCCTCTTCCAGTTGTCTCACCGCATCGCGTGCAGCCGAGTCCACCGTGGCGATATCGCTGGCCAGTAGAGCGGGGCGATCCACGACTTCGACGCCCATCGCTTTTGCAACAGCGGCAATCGCTGGGCCATCGGTTGAAACGATGATGCGATCCAGGCACGACGCAGCGCGGGCATGTTCGATGGTGTGCGCGATCAGCGGTGCGCCATCGAGCAGAGCGATGTTCTTGGACGGGAAGCCTTTGCTTCCAGCACGAGCGAGAATGATGCAGAGCGTGTTCATGAGTTGCGATTACGTGTTCAGTGAATAGCCAAATGCTTCAGCGCAAAATGAAGGCGTGATCAAGGCCGATGCCATTCGTGGCAACCGGCGCAGCTGGTCATTTCATTCCAGCGGCCATGAGCGTGGCGCTGCCGCATCGGCTGACTTTGCTGCCATATTTCGTAGAGCGAAGCGATCCGGGTATCGCCCATGATCTCTTCGCCTTGCCAGTCCTGATCGCAGCGCGGCACGGTGCCATCGGAAAGGATGCTCATCCGTCGCTCAAGTTGACGACAGCCCACTCGCCGAGGCGGCGCCATCATCACCGGGCTTTGCTCAGGCGCGATGGGCAGCGAACCAGCGCGCCCAGTCGTGGCAGGTTCGATGACGGCGTGGCCGGTGAAGTGCATCCAGCGGTCGAAGAACGTTTCCATGTCGAGCAGCGTTTCGCGGGTCTTTATGAGGCGGGGCACGATCCAAGGCAGGCCGCCGCCGCGCCTTTGGCGCTCGGTGAGCAGCCACTGAAGATTGCGCGTGACCGTTGAAAAATGGTCCGCCCCCATCACTCGCTCGTAGGTCGCTGCGGTGTCCGCATTGAGGCGAACCGTCAGCACATCAATGGGTGCATCGAGCAGCGCAGGCAGTTGCGATTCATCGATGAGCAGATCGGTTTCGATGGCGATGCCCAGCGTGTGTGCAGCGCGAGCGGACTCGACAATGGCGAGCCAGTCCGGATGAAGCAGGGCGTCACCGAGGCCGCCGAGTGTGAGTACGACATCGGAGGCATCGCCGATCTCTTCGACGATTCGCTTGACATGAGTAACAGCGATTGGCTCGCGCTTGAACTGCGTGTAATGATGCGGCGTGACCGGGCCTTGCACCAGACGCTGCGGTGTGAGTTCCAGCGTGATCTGCTGCGGCAGAAAGCGACTGCTGTGATCGATGGTGAGTGCCAGTTCGCAGACGGCAGTAGCATCGCGCTGCTGATGCAACTCATCGTCGGGGCTGGTGAGAATCGCATCGATCAGTGCAGCAGAGCGCGGCGTGTCGTAGATGAATCGCTTGGCGCAGCCGCGCACGACAGGCGGAATCTGCACGCAGACATCCAGCCCGATGGGGTCCGCCTGCGGTTTACTGGGAACATAGCCCAGCGTGTGGCCAAAGCCCGCGTTCTTGTCCGCCAGGTGTTCGATCAGATCCCCCGCCAGTGCGATGCCCGCCAAGCCCGGCGGCGCCTGCGTGAAAACCATCTTCATGGACTTTGCCGCTTCGAGATGCCGGGTGATGACCTGTTGACACCAGTGCGGATCAACGAGTGGCCAGTCGCCGCCGATGAGAATGGCAGAGTCGGCGCTGACGTGTTTCATGGCCTGCGCAAGCGGGGCGGCCGGGAGCAGTTCGTCGTAGCAAGTCGCAGAACCCAGGCCGCCGCGCCAACTGTGCAGCGACCACTTGCGGCCGGCCAGTCTCATCTTCTGCTGCATATTCAATTGCACGCCCGCTTCATGTGCGAACGCAATCACCGGCTTATCAATCAGCTCAACATCAAGCGACGAGAGCGGCAACTGTCCCGCAGGATGCACAAGCACGATGGCGTCAATGGCCTGAATCTGACCCACGCGCATGAGCGTGTGCTGAAGAACCGATTGTCCCGCCACCTGATGCAGCAACAGCGAAGGCAGGCCCAGCGGGGTCTGTCTCAAATCCATCGGTATCAGGGCAACGACTTTCATCTTCATCATCCAGCTTTGGTTTGCATCAGTTGTACTTAGCTCGATCTGAAAAATGCAAATTCCCGATACGAGCCACGACCGTCAGGGAGTGGGTTCTTTGAATTTCAAGTTGCGCCCAGTCCGCTACCTTACGGTCGCGGCTCGTTACACCAAGGCCATCGATTTTTCAGCGGGAGTCAATCGATTGCGAAAAGCCTTCGTTCGATTCGAGGAAATCTCAAACATCCTCAGCGTCTCGTCATACGCCTGTCGCAGCCAGTTGATGTTGTCGATATCGCGTTCGAGTTGCCTTCGCTGTCTCGTGAGCTGATCGGCTTCGTGATCGGCTTCGTGTTCGATGGCGCGATCTGCCCGCGCTCTGCGGAAGACGCCGACGGTGTTCAGATCATTGACCAGGCTGAATGTCGCGCCGAGTTTTTCCACTGCTTTTTTGTTTTGTTCCAGTCGCTCAAAGAGCCGATGCATCCGCTTGGCATCGCGCTGATGTTCGATCATCTGCCGAAGTATGGGCAGCGTGTCCTTGGCCAGTTGATCGAGCTGACGCACATCATCCATGCGATCGCGCAGCAGTTGATCCAATGCTTCAACGCGCTGACCATCACCCTCAATTTCAGGATGCGGAATCTGCGGCACCGGCCTGGTCGCATGAGTCGCCAGTGCAGCGGCGAGGGTGGTGAGCGTCGCGCCGCTTTTGGGCAGGCCGCCTTCAGTGGCATCGAGAATCTGCTGCGGGGCTTTACTGAAATCGCGCTCGAACTGTTTGAGGTAAGTGATCATCTGCTCATCGGAATAGATGGGCTGGCCGTGAATGTCTTCGAGCTTTTGCAGATGACGACGGTGGCGCACGATGCGTTGCCATTCCATCATTTCCAGCGTGTTGAACGTCCCAAGTTCATTGGCCCAGACATCATGAATAGCGGTACCGGGACAGTAGTAGAGACCATCAGAAAAGCCGAGGTCTTGGCCGATGAACATGATCGGATCACAGCCCAGATGCTGCGCGAGGTAGAAGGAAAGATGGGCGACGGTTGCACCCGCAGCGATGGGAATGCGCGGCGTGGCGAGTGGGCCAAGGAGTCGATCGAGGAAGCCGTTGGAGGTCAGGCGAACCGGGCCGGGGAAACTGTCGAGGATGGTGGCGTTGGACTTGGGTTCAGCGACGAGTGTGACGCCCGGCAGAGGCGGAAGGCCTTCGTAGAACCTGCGCGAGATTTCGTGATAGTCGAGCGCGGTGACGAAGTCGGGCTTGATGCCGCGATCGAGCAGCGGCTTGAGCGTTGTCTGTGCGGTGATGACGATCACATTTTTCCGCACGTCTGGGTCTGACAGGAGGTGCACATTCTTCGCCAGACTCGGCCCGGCGCTGACGCACACCGCAGGAAAACCACGGGCGAGATTGTGCAGTTCATCGGTCGTCGCGCCAGCCACGTAGTGAGGCAGATTGGCGCAAAGGTTGTTGTACGTTCGCGTCGCGTTGACCAGAGCAGTGGCAACATTGGTTCGGCAAAAGGACATCGCTTGGGTCACAAGCTGGCCAAACCGTTGAAGCTGCTCGCCATGCATCTGACGACTGGCGGGATGCGTGATGAGGATCGTGCCTTGCGTGAGCACCGCAGCAAACCGCTCGATACGACCAAGCAGAGCAGCGCGATCGGTCGAAGAATCTGTCACGATCACGCAAGGTTTTCCCAGCCAGGCGGTGTGATCCATCTTCTCCAGCACCGCACGAAGCAGCGACAGATCAGGCTCATGCACCAGCAGCACGCTCTCATCATCCATGCGAGTGGCAAGCTCAGCGATGTGATGCCCAAGGCCAACGCCCAGTGCCACCACGCACGCATGTTTGCGAAGGTCCACCGGCTCAATGAGTTTGCCAGCCTCAGCAGCGGGATCGAATTTACTCGCCAGCGCCAGCGCACGGCCTTCATGCGAAAGTGTCGCGGTGAGCAGGCCAGTTTTTGCGGTAGCCCAGGTCAGCTCAGCCGCAGTCGTGTCGCGCAGCCGCTGCGCCAGCGCAGGATCAACCCGGCTCAGAGCAGCGAGATTGGCGGCCAGAATGTTTGAAGTAGGCAAAGTCACGTGATGAAAGGATTATCGGAACGAAGCGTGACAAAGCTTGAAAGGGGCGACCACGATCACGCCGGCGCGCTCCAATCCAAGGTGAGAAGTGAATCATTCCATTTTTCTACTTGCATGAGTCCGATGATTGGTCACAATGGAGTCGCACGGGGATCCGCAATCACCTGTGAGCCAACGCCATGAAACCGTTTAGCCGCAAATCATGTGAACCTCGCGATCTGCATGTTGAGATGATCGATGAGACCAGCCGTTGGCTCTCGTGGGCTTTGTCGCAGGGGCGCGATCTTCCGCGCATCCCCACGCGTATGGTCGATCATGGCGGATTCACTGAAATTCTCAAGAAGCCCGGAGCCAAGCAATTGGCGGCCCGCTGGTGGAAGCGGGTGCTCGATCTGCTGCCTGACCGCTAGAGGGCTACAGCAACGGCTACTGGAGTACTCCCGATTAAAGGTCGATGATTTCCATATTCGCCCCGCACCTGCGGCGGGCTTGTCATTCTCACGACGTTTCCGCTTCGCTCACTCTTCGCTTTCTCACGAGGCATCATGATCGCTAAAGCTTCCATCAGCACCGGTTGGCGCGTACGTCTGGGCGGCATGACCGCCATGTTCGTCGGCTTCTGCGCCTTCTTTCTCTATGACGGTTTCATCGGCTACCCCAAGCAGCAGAACGTCTACACACAGTTCGTCGATCACGTTGTCAAAGCGAACAGCCTCGATGCCAGCAAGGTCGTGCCGCCTGTTGATCACACCAAATTCATGGAGTTCGCCAGCAAGGAAAGCGGCAAATCAGAGATCGATATCTACGCAGCTTGGGATGATTACGCCGCAGCGCAAGGCCTGCCACCCTCGGGCAAAGACGGCAAAGAAATCGCTCACATGAACAAGACCGAGAGTTCGATTCTCTGGCAGAAGATCTTCGGCTTCGGCCTGATCCCGCTGGCCGCCATGATGGTCTATGCCTGGATCGGAACCTTCAGCAGATGGGTCGCGGCCGACGAGAACGGCGTCATGAGCAGTGCCGGGCAAACCGCGCCATGGGCATCGATGACCAAACTCGACAAAATTCGCTGGCCCAAAAAAGGCATCGCGTTTCTGCACTACGAAGATGCCGACAAACGCATCAATCAGCGCATTCTGCTCGATGATTTCAAATTCGATCGCGTTGCTACGGAGCAGATCGTTCGGGCCATCGAAGCTCACCTCAAGGATGACCAGATCGTCGGCGACATCCGCGAAACCGAGCGCGATAAGAAGAAGGCAGCGGCCCTGACCACCGCATCAGTTCAGGAGACTGCACCCGCTGATGGTCATGTGAAAACTCAGGCGACCGATGCGCCTTCCGCTTGAACGGACCGCGATCAATTCAAACTGAACGCAGCACCCGGCAAGGATTGCCCACCGCGACCACATTGGCGGGGATGTCGCGCGTGACGACTGAGCCAGCGCCGATCACGCTGTTGTCGCCGATGGAAATGCCGGGGCAGAGAATCGAGCCGCCGCCGATCCAGACGTTGTCGCCGATGGTGATGGCGTGCGCGGTTTCGACGCCCTCGCGCCTGACCACGGGATCCACCGGATGACTGGCGGTATAAATCTGCACGCCTGGCCCGAGCTTCACCGCAGCGCCTATTCGCACGACAGCACAGTCGAGAATCACCACGTTGTAGTTGAAGTACGTGCCATCGCCGATGTGGATGTTGCTGCCGTAGTCGCACTGAAACGGCGGCTCGATCCAGACGCGTTTGCCCACGCTGCCCATGATCTGTTTGAGTAACACTTCGCGCGTGACAAGGTCGTGAGGCTCGGTGACGTTGTACTGATTGCACCACACCCGCGCCAGCCGCCGGGCTTCGACCAACGGCGGATCAAACGCCGCATAAGGTTCACCCGCGAGCATCAATTGCCACTGCGATATCGGTTGATCTTCCATCTTGTCCTCGCTGCGCGTGCCCTCCGCCGCGCTCATCGCCTCACATCCCCGGCACCCACAAAAACTCCAGCCTCGGATGGCTTGCATCGCGGAGCCAGTTGCGCAGTTCTTCGCCTGACTTGGGCAGTGGATTTTGCGACTCGCCGGTGAGTGAGCCGATGAGGCTGAACTGGCGCGGGGCTTTCATCCAGGTGATGCTTGGCTTCCCGCTGAGCTTCGCGATCTTCTTCGTCTCTTCGATCACATCATCGAGATAACCTTCGCCATCAATGAGTTTGTTCTGCACTGCTTCTTTGGTGTTGAACGTGTCGCCGTTGGCGAGTTTTTTCACTTCATCGGCGCTGAGCGCCTTGGCCCGGCCGCGTGTGACGACAGCGACAAACTGCTCGTGCGCATTATTCAATAGCGCCTTGAGCTTGGCTTCATCGGCAGCATCAAGCGGGCGGAAAGGATTGTTGGCCACGTCTTTTTTCGGCGAGCCATCAGCGACGATGACCTTGGGTTCTACGCCGATGTTCTCCATGAGTTTGCCGAAGGTGAATGCGTGAAGGATGACGCCGATGGAGCCGGTGGTGCAGGTCGGCTCCGCCATGATGTGATCGCAGGCGGCTGAAACGTAATACCCGCCGCTGGCTGCGACAGAGCCGAAGCTGGCCACGATGGGGATCGAAGGATGATTCTTTTTGAAGGTCTCGATTTCGTGCAGAATGCGATCGGATGGGCCCACGTATCCGCCTGGCGAATCGACGCGCAGGATGATGGCGCGAGGCATGTCGTCCTTGCCCATCTCCAGCGATTGAAACGCCTGTCGCACGAAGTCCTGCGTCTGCTGGGTGATGACGCCTTCGATGGGCACGATGACGATGCGATCCTTGGTGTCGCCGCTCACATAAGGCGACTCGTGCGTGCCCATGGTGAGAAGGCTGACAATGCCCACCAGATAAAAATTGGCGAGCAGCGAAAGCACGAAAAGCGAAAGCAGCGCGCCGCCCAAAAGCCTGCCCAAAATGCCTTTGCCCTTAGGCGGCGGCGCGGCGGGAGCAACGAGCACATACTGAGCCGGGATGGGCGCGCCAGTGGCATCAGTGAGCGGGCGAAGGCCGGAGAGATCGGGACGGCTGGTCATGAGAAATTCCCTTGAAAAATGCGTGAACCTTTGGCTATTGTACGAAGTGATGACGCATGCGTGCCAGAGGTGCGTCAAAGCATTTTTTGGAGCCGAATTTGTCTACAAGGTCACAGAAAAATGTGAGTCCAAGATGGTGCGTCAGCGCCCCCGGAACAAGCCTTGACGCTGATCTTTCCCTACATTCGTGATCTATCAGATGCGGGGCAGTGCGCTCACCCCGAAGGGGTGGAATTCCAAAGCCCGGAGTCGCCCGTCTGCGGGCGCACTCCGGGAAGCATGAGAATGATTATTCAACCCCCGAAGGGGTTGCACTTTGTTGCAAGGTGAAACGGTGCAACCCCTTCGGCGTTGAAGCAATCGTCGCATGTTTCCCGGAGTGCGCCGCAAAGCCGGCGACTCCGGGCTTTGGAATATGACCCCTTCGGGGTGAAAAACAGAGGTAACAAATGTGGGGAAAGAACAAGCCTTGACGCACCCTGCGAAGACACCCGATGCATGCGATTGCCCTGGACCTGCCCGCAGCAATCGTGGGAAGTCCGCTCTCTATTGTTATGATGCGCGGCGACAGCAGAATCGTTATTACCCATAGAACATCAACTCACTCTTGCCTCTGGAGCGGTTTCATGAAGATCGGGATTCTCATCTCCACCTGCCTCGTCGCCATCATCATCGTCGGCATGACTCTCGCCATGCGCGGCTCCATCGATCGGCGAACCGATTACTCCGCACCGAAAATGCTCGAAGTGCGATCATTCAGCGGCCTGCCTGCACTGGTCGAGATCAACCAGGGCGATGCGTCGGCTGTGTATGACGAGATGATCACGTTCTACAACGAGTACCGCGCCACGCTCGACACCATCGATTCCGTCGAAGCCGAGCAGGCTGAGAAGTGCATTGATCTGCTCATCAAAGCGCAGGAAGCAGGCACGATCACCAGCAAGTACATCGATTCGAAGATTCCACTGGTGCCTAATGCAGCCCCCGAGTTTGCTGGTGCGTTTCAGGTGATTGCCGATGTGGCGATGCACAGGGCTGAGGAACTGCGGCAGCGCAATCAGGAACAAAAAGACCGCGCCATGAAGGCCGCCAAGGCTGCCTTCGCGCTGGGACAGACGCTGTTTGAAAAGAGCAATCGCGTGCCCATTCGTACCGCAGGCATCGCCATCATGACCTCCGGCGGAACGCCACTCTTTAATTGGTCAGGTGAAGGCAATGAGCTTGCGCAGAATGTCACCAAGTGGACCGAAGCGATCAACGACCTGATCGAGAATCACTGGAAAGGTAAATCGGAAGTCGTCTATTCGCTTCGCCTGAACACACCTGACCTGCGTGCGACAGTGGGCGATCTGCTGGCTTATGCGACGGAGGACAAGGACGTGTCCTGGCGCGTAGAGGCGACGCTGGCGCTTGGCCGAGCGAAGTACATGGTCGGCGCAGGCAAGGGCAACAACCGAGGCATTCTGAGCACCATCGCCAAGCTCAAGGATGATCCGGAAAAACTCGTCGCGGATGCAGCCAAGGCTGCCGATGCGTACACGCGCGAAGATGTGAAGAAGATGAACTGAGGCGAGAGGCGACTCACATGCGATTGCCTTGCTCACGCACAGGTTCGTACTCCCCTCCCTCTTAGGGAGGGGCAGGGGGAGGGTTGGATTTTCGCCTAACATTTGTGCTGGGGTTCATGCAGATCATCTGTGCATACGACCCTCCCCTAGCCTCCCCCTAGGTGGGAGGTGAATATGGAGAAGCCACAAGCGATTGCCTTGCTCACGCACAGATGCGAACACCTCTTCTGCCCTATGATCCTTCTCCATGAGCGTCCTGATCCTTGTGCTATTTGTCGGCCTCTTTCTGCACGATGCCCTGATCGTCAGCGGCGGCGATGTCAATGCAGCATTTCCTTTGATTGACCTGACCTCGGGCGCTTGGATGGCTGTGGCGGTGATCGTGCCTAAGGTGCTCATCGCGGTGTTTTATCACTGGCTTTCTCGCCGGGCCTTGGCATCGCTCAATCAGACGCATGAAACGAAGTCTCTGCGAAGGCTGGAGAAATGGACCGCTAAGCTGCGGCAACTGCTCGTCATTTCTTATATCAGCGACCTCGTTGTTTTCGGTGCCTTGAACTATCTGCGCGAAGTCGCACTGGGCGATCTGATTCTCGTTGATGAGCTTCTGATCATGCTCCCGCCCTTGGCCGTCACGTTCTGCATGTGGCTGTCGCATTACCCTGTTGATCTGAGGCTGCGCGAAGCGACGTTCATGTCACGCATGGAGCGCGGCCTGCCCGTGCAGATGTGGACGCGCGGGCAATACCTGCTCGCGCAGTTTCGCCATCAGTGGGCACTCATGGGCATTCCGCTTCTGCTGCTTTCAGGCTGGTCGGAAACAGTGCAATATTTCTTCAAAGATTCACTTTCACAAGGCATGCAGGCCTCGCTGCTGCTGGGCGGCTCGCTCACGGTGTTCATGTTCACGCCGCTGATCATCCGTCACATCTGGGACACGATTCCGCTGCCTGCCGGTGAGATGCGCGATCGCCTCGTGGCTATGTGTCAGCAGCACCGCGTCGGCATTCGTGAGCTACTTTTATGGCGCACTTATGGCGGCATGATCAACGGCGCTGTCATGGGTTTCGTCCGTCCGCTGCGGTACATCCTGCTCACGGATGCTCTGCTCGAAACGATGCCCGCTAAGCAAGTCGAAGCGGTGATGGCCCACGAGCTGGCGCATGTGCGCAAGCATCACATGTTCTGGATGCTCATCGTCGCAGCGTGCTCGATGGAGCTTCTTCGCATCTTGATCGTGCTCGGCCTGCAAAGTCTTTCATCACTCATGCGCGTCGAACCATTGTCATCGCTCACCTCCGACACGATGCGCGCCATCGCTACTCATCGCGACTTTGTTTCCCTGGCACCGACGATTGTTTCAATCATCGGATGGTTCTACATCTTCGGCTGGGTCTCGCGCCGATTTGAAAGACAAGCTGACACCTTCGCCGCACAGCACCTGGCGCGCGAGTGGCACGAAGCACACCCCACCGGCATCGACCATGAACTGGCATCCGCGACAACGATTGCGCCTCTGCCTCCCACAACTGAAATGATCGCAGCCCTGGAGCGCGGCGAGTCTCCGCAGTCAGCAGCACTTCCCGCACAAGCAAGTGCCAGTGTCCTAACGCACCCCGGTACCTTCCCCCGCGCTGCTACCGAATCCATGGCGGGCGCACTGCAAAGTGTCGCTGATCTCAACTACATCCCCACCCAGCGCCCTAGTTGGCGTCACGGCTCCATCGCCTGGCGTCAGCGCTATCTGCGATCGCTGCCGGGCACGCCCATTGAGGGCACCTCGATCGATCATCAGGTCAAGCGCATCAAGTGGGGCGGCGTCGTCATCATTCTTATTCTTGTCGCGATTCACATGTTGATGTAAATGATCGCGTCATCCCAGTGCGACGACACAATCAATCTGCATCATCGCCGTTGCCTTTTTCCCCTCGCCCCAAACGGTGGATTTGTGCGTGGCCTTGCATGCCTCATACAGCTTGGTCATACGTGCGACATCTTCGGCTTGGCTCGAGCCAGTTCGGTTTTTCCGATATATCGCTGGTAAGAATAAAGAGGGCGACCGTGCCATTGTGTTCCGGGCCGCCGAGGCAGAACTTGAGATCGCCAATTTTTCAAACGTACTCGACTCGACGTGAATCGCAATTCTCGATTCGAAGTTGGAATGTTCAGCAGAGCAATTGGAAGGGGATTCAGATTGAAGTGAGATTCTCGCCCAGCCTTGCCAGACACTGATTCATGCAACAATTGAATGCATGGCACTGCGTTCTGGCAAGGCAAGCGGAAATGGAGCCGGCGGGAGTTGAACCCGCGTCCCGTGACAGTTGGAAAATCGCCTCTACGCGTGTATTCGATGCTTTGATCTCACCCGTGCAGCCGCCATCGACAGCGTTTGCACAAGCCAGCCTGGGTGTTTTTTAGTCCTAGGACGCCAAGGCGTCATCTTCGGACGAGCCTACTTTGTTATGCCCCGCCGCTGTCGTAGACAAACGGCTGCGGAACATGCTGCACTAATAAATTAGGCAGCGAGGCGGGCCGGCGCGAAGCCGATCCGACCAATGACATTGCTGTCTTTGGCATTTAAAGTGTGCACGTTGATTAACGAGGCCCACGTGCAACCTCGACGCGCCACGATAGACCATCTCTGTCCGGTCGATACCAGTCGGCCCCAAGTTTTCAAAGAGCATTTGAAGAACGTCGTAAGAAGAGCTTCGCAAGTCAATAGCAAAACAAGTATAGCCTGCTCAAATCAAAAATGCTGATTCGCCGGTACAAATGGCGCATCTTTTGTCTTGACCATCAATGGCGCAATCTTCTCATCCTTGAGCAGGTGTTCCACAATCGCCTTCATGCCGACGCGGTGGTGATACCGTCCCATCGATTCTTCAGCGCGACGATTGGCCAGATAAAACTCAAATAGGGCGGCAATGACGTTGGCCACTTCCGTGCGCGGAATCTGCCGCAGATACCACTTGTCATCATCTACAAAAGCGTGGCCTTGCGTCGAGCCATCTTCGCTGCCGCCGAGCTTGAGTTCGTACATGTCGGGGCCTTGCCCGACTAGGCCGATGGTCTTGGTGGCAGGGCGGAAGCACTGCCGCTCGCAGCCGGTGATGCCGATGGATTCGGTCATGTCGCCGTAGCCCATCGCGTCAAGCTGATCGATCAGCTCCGGCTCAAACCGCTCGCTCTCCGTGTAAGCCAATCTGCAAGTATCCAGGCCCACACACGCACCACTGCGCAGCCGCAGCAGTGAATAACTTTTACCATTGCGCTCACCCCAGCCGAAGCTGCGCAGGTCAGCTTCAAATTCTTCCTTGGCGGCTGGCTGCACGTTGGTGAAGAGCAAATCCTGATTGGGCGTGATCATCAGTTCGATGCCGTCGTACTTCTCCATGACAGAGCGAACCATCGTCTTGAGCTTGCCGTTGGGTCCATCAATGACTCGGCCGTTTTCGATATAGCAACCAAAGGAAAGTAAGCCGTTGCTGGGCTGATTGATCCAGCCATGATGAAGCTCGCGCGGGCCGGGATTGAAATCAGGTAGTGGCTCCTCGAAGTCGATGCCATGCTCGCGCACGCGCTCCTGAAACCACGGGATGCCCTGTTTCCAGATGACATATTTCATGCGAGCCCAGTGGCGATTTTGCCGATCGCCCCAGTCGCTGTGTACCTGCGTGATGGCTGCCATGCCTGCGAGCAGGGTGTCTTTGGTGAAGACGCCAAACGGCTCCGCCAGTGCTGCGAAAGTGGCCTTGCCATTTTTCTCGCCTTGGCCGCCGCCGATGTAAACCATGAAGCGGTTGACCTCATCATTTTCGACGATGGGCGAGACGCCGATTTCATTGGTCTTGAGTTCAACGCAGTTGTCGTATTTCCACTGGCCCGTCATTTCATCGCGGTGTACTGCGGAGAACGCCGTCTTGAATTTACGATTGAGCAGGTTGGGTGCATATTGAAACTGCTCGTTGGGGTCGCGGATGTATTTCGGATCGACACCGAAGATTTCGATGTAGGGCGCAGAAGGAAGGCGGAAGTAAAGCGCGACCTTCCTGGCCCACTCGTTGCCGTTGAAGATCGTGGAGAACTTGGAGACCGGGCACGCCATCACGTTGCGGAAGTTGTCGCCGCAGCCGTTGAGTGTGTAGTAACCGGTGGCTGCGATTTCCTGAATCAAAGGCAGGACGCTTTCCTTTTTGATCCAGTGAAATTGAATGTTCTGCCGGGTGGTCATGCGCAGCGAGGCGAAGCCCTCGGGATTCTTCGCATACTTTTCTGCGGTCTCATCGAACACGCGATACTGCTCGCGCGAGAAAGCTCCGCCACCGGGAATGGTGAAGCGGACCATGTACATCCAGTCTTTTTCCCGGCCGGTCTTGGCGCGGTTGTATTCGAGATAAATGCCATGCGACTTCGCCAGAGCCTCGGCAGCTTCACCCAGATCATCGACGGCATAATCTCGGAACTCTTCGCGCAGAGTGCCGCGAACGCCGTTGGATTCGAGCTTGAATTTTTCGACACCGTTGTAATCTTCAGGGGCGGTGCGAAGGTTGGGCAGTGGTATTTTTTCAACTTTGTCAGCCATGGCAGCAAACGATCCTCTTAAATCAACGGGGCAAAAGAGCGAGGCATGTTAGCGAATTATAGAGCGGAAGTTGCGAGGCATCGCGTCGCAGTGTCAGCCTATTTAGCCGTTCGCCTTGGCGTACGGAAATTAGGATGGCCGCAAAGAATCGCAAAATGCGCAAGAGTGATGCACGGAAACTCGGCGCATTGTCAGATGCATTGCCTTGGTGTGCCTTCTGGAAAATCTCGGTGAGAGTTTTTTAAGGAAAGCAGGAAAGAAAAGAAAGCAGGAAAAATGCAAATAAACAGGCTTCTTTTCCTTGTTTCCATTTTTCATGATTTCCTTATAAAACCAATGCTTCCGGTTATTCAATGGCTCCTGCTCTCTTGCGTAACTGTGATCGTAGTCTTGACAAATAGTAGAAGCGAGCAAAATCGATCACTCACCATGTAAGATGGGCGCACGATCTGATCGCCTTTTCTCTGGAGCCAATCCATGCCTATGCGTCACGCTCTTGCACTGCTCATCCTGCTCGCATTCGTCCCGCACTCTTTTGGCCAGGAGTGGACTCGCTTTCGCGGCCCCAACGGCAGCGGCATCAGCGATGCCAAGACGATCCCCACCAAGTTCACGGAGAAGGACTACAACTGGCGCATCAAACTGCCCGGCGAAGGCCACGGCTCACCCGTGGTCTGGGGCGACAAAATCTTTCTGATGGCTGCCAATGAAAAAAATGCGGATCGTTTTGTCGTCTGCATAAACGCCAAAGACGGCTCCGTCGCGTGGACCAAAGATTATTCATCAGCTCCCACCCATCTCCACAAGTTCAACAGCTTCGGCTCATCCACGCCTGTTGTCGATGCTGAGCGCGTCTATGTTTACTGGGCATCTGAAAACAAGATCGAAGTTGCTGCGCTGACGCACGAAGGCAAGGAAGTCTGGCGCAAACCACTGGGCGGATTCCAAAGTCAGCATGGCCCTGGCGTGTCGCCCATGCTCTATAAGGATACGGTCATCATCGCCAACGATCAGGATGGCGAGAGCTTCCTCATCGCGCTCGATGCCAAGAACGGCGAGACGAAATGGAAGACCAAACGCAAGAGCGGCAACGCGGCCTACGGTGTGCCTTGCCTGGCTGAGATCGACGGCAAGAGCCAGATCATTCTCGCCTGCACCGCCAGCGGTATCAGCGCAGTTGATCCCGACACAGGCACGCAGATTTGGTCGATGGAGGATCTCTTCAAGCAGCGCGTGGTCGCCTCGCCAGTGGTCGCTGGTGATCTGATTCTCAGCCAGTGCGGACAAGGCGGCGGCGGCACGCGACTGGTCGCAGTCAAGGCGGGATCAAGTGATGGACGCAGCGCCAAGCTCATGTATGAAATCACCAAAGGCATTCCGTATGTGCCCACGCCTTTGGTCTATAAAGATCGCATTTACATGGTGACCGATGGCGGCTTCGCGGTTTGCCTCAAGGTTGCCGATGGCGCAACGGTCTGGCAGGAACGGATCACCGTCGATGGCCGTAACTCGTCGTTCTTCGGCTCGCCGGTCTGCGTGGACGGCAACCTCTATGCCATCACCCGTAACGGCGAAGTGGCAGTGTTTAAGTCCGGCGACGAGTTTCAACTGCTGGGTATCACCGCTCTTGGCGAACCCAGTCATGCCACCCCCGCGGTCTCCGGCGGCAAGATGTACCTGCGTACCACCGGGCATCTGATTTCTCTTGGCGGCAAGTGAGAAGGGAAGGCAGCAGCAGGAGCAGTGGCAGGAGCAGCGGCAGGAGCAGGAACGGAGCGGCCAGCAATTTCAACTTCCGCTTCCGTCATAGCCGCAGCGTCCTGGCTGCGCGGAGGCGGAGAGCAGTGTTTAATAATCACTCCCACTTGAAATAGTGTTCAAATGATGATAAACTATGGGTGTTCGATCCTCACCCTGTCTGTTGAAATTCTGGGAGCCGTTGCCATGACCACTGCCTTGTTCAATGTTTCGTTCGATGAGGCCGATGGCGCTGCGCGGTTTTCAAAGGTGCCGCGATGCGCACCCTTTGAACTTAATGTTCACTTGAATCCAATGCATGGTTGGCCACCGAGACACCCAGAGCACCGAGACAAACCAGTCCAATTGCAACGGCAACATGAAGATGATGCGGTTACTACGTTGAGCTCGCTCGCGATACTCTCTGCTTTGTTGTCTTGCTCGGTGGCCTCGGTGTCTCGGTGGCCAATTTTGTTTGCATCGAAATTCAGTTTTTCAGGCACAAGGGTGTGTGGGTAGACGTCTAGGTATTTGCTCGTAGACACGATCTAACTACTGTATTGATAATGAATTAGCACAGTGGCGTAAAATGAAAAAAGCTCAGGGTAGACAAAGTTGGGTGGTTGTTGATGCCATGGCCCTGTGGCCCTGTGGCCCTGACCGCCTCACTGCATCTTTCGCATCCGGTGGGTTACACTGGTGAATGACTCGTAACAGAAGCGTAGTTCTATGTAGATTTTCAGTTTTGTAGGTTCCTATATCACCACGGAGTTGATCATGTCCATGTCTTACTCGCGTCGCCAGTTTGTCCTGACCACCGCCGCCGCTGCCGGGGCTACGTGGTTTGATGTGCCTCGACTTTTCGCTGACAGCCGCGATGAGTCGTTCAAGAAATACGGCGGCTTCCCGATGGGCATCCAAAGCTACTCGCTGCGCGGCTTCGGCGTGCAGGGCGCTTTGGAACACATCAATAAACTTGGCTTGCACTACGTAGAGTTCTTTGGTGGCCACTACGCACCGACGCTCGATGAAAAGAAGATCGCCGCGATGCAGGCCAACCTCGACAAACTGGATATCTCCATCAGCGCGCACGGCGTCAACGGTTTCTCCAAAGACCACGACAAGAACGAACAGTGGTTCAAGTTCGCCAAAGCGGCAGGCATCAAAAATATTTCAGCCGACCCCGACCCTGATTCTTTCGACAGCCTCGACAAACTAGTGGCGCAGTACGACATCCGCATCGGCATTCACAACCACGGCCCCGGACACCGCTACAACAAAATCGAAGACACCCTCAAAGCCATCGAAGGCCACGACAAACGCATCGGCTTCGCCGCTGACCTGGGCCACTACATTCGCTCGGGCGAAGACCCCGCAAAGGTGATTCACGCAGCAAGTGGTCGGCTTTATGGCATCCATCTCAAAGACTTCGCCGAGATGAAGGGCAATGCCAAGGGCACCATCCTGGGCAAAGGCGTCATGAATCTCGAAGAGGTCTTCAAGGCACTCAAGGCTGTGAAGTTCCCCGCCGACGGCGCACTCTCACTCGAGTACGAAGAAAATCCGAAGGACCCCATCGCCGATCTGAAGCAGTGCTTCGACAACGCAGCCGCTGCTGCGCAGAAAGTCGCGGCAGGCTGAGTGGGTACGCATGGCACGGGCAGGCCGTCGTTCTGGACGGTTTGCCCGTGAGGCCTTGGGGTTTTCTCTATTTCGCCACGGCACCCGTGTTCTCCAAAAGCTCGATGGAGAACAGGCGAGATTTGGTTGAGAGATACATCGTTGTGCCCGCGACAATGGGCGTGCCGTACACGGTTTCTTTCATGTCGTTGATCGCGAGGATTTTCTTTTCTTTCGCCAGAGCGAAGACGACGACTTCGCCGTTGTCGTTGCCGAGGTAGACGCGGTTGCCGACGATCAGCGGACTGCACCAGCAGCCTGCGAGCATGTCGTGAGACCAGTAAGGCTTACCGGTGGTTGCGTCGAGGCAGTGAACGATGCCGCTGAAATCTGGCGCGATGACGAGGCCATTGCTCACCGCGACGGTGCTGATGGTGCGATGCATGAGTTCATCGGGATCGAGTTTGCCGTTCTTGTTGAAATCGTGACCGGTGTATTTCCATTTCAGCGCGGACTTGGTGTTGGGTTTGATGATGTCGCCGCGCTCTTTGGAAGCGGCTTGAATGCGTTCCTGCGGAATCGGCGATTGGCCTTCTTCGTGCTTCGGATTGAAGACCTGCGCTTCGCTCACATCGCCCAGATGTTCTTGCGCTTTCGCCAGATCAATACACCAGATCGTAGCCGGGCCTTCGCCCAGTTCCGGTGACTGGCCCGTAGCGATGTAGAGCAGATCATCATGCACGACTGGCGTGGCGATGATCGTGTTGCGATTGCCCCGGCCGGCTTGTTTCCAGACGCTGGCCTTGTCGTTGCAATCAAAGCGCCAGCGATGAAAGTGAATATCCTCGCTGGACGAACCATCGCCGACTTGTAGCTTGGGCCACCCGCCGCTGATACCGTGAAGCCAACCATCGCCGGGTGTGAAGATGACCGTGTCATGTTGTGGGCGAGTATGAACGGCGGGCGATGACCACTGCCCATGCAGAATGTTGCTGCCGGTGGTGTCATCTTTCCAGCGGATATTGCCGGTCTCGCGATCGAGAATGATGAAGCTGGGAGCATTGGGGTTGGGCACGCTTTTGCCAAATTCATCGCTGCCGTTGCCTGTCGAAACGAGCAGCCACTTGCCCAGTGAAGTCACCGAACAATTGGCCATGAACGTCGGCGAAGCGCCCAGTTCTTTCATCATGTCATAACGCCAGACGACATCGGCTTCGTCCTTGCTTTGATTCTCTTCATCCTTGATGGGCCCATCATTCTCGCCATCTCGAAAGCCTTCGGCATCAAGGCAAATCACTTCGCAGCGATTGTTCACGAACCACAGGCGATCGCCGATGACCAATGGCGAAGAGCAGATGCCTGTCGCTGCGAAATCGTGCTTGTCACCACTGGCCAGTTTCGCTGCGGAATACTGCCAGAGAAACTGACCGTCGCGCTGATCAAAACAAAGCACCACGCCCAAGTCGAATTTGTCCTTGGGAAAGCGCGACAGGTACTGACCATCGTTGTTGGTGCCGACGAAGAGTTTGCCTTGTGCTGCCACGGGGTTGCCAAACGCATTAGAACCTAGGCGAGCAACCCATTTGATGTTGCTGCTCTTGTCGCGCTGCCAGGCACCGGTGTCGAAATCAAAGTCGCCGACTTTCCAGGTGAGCGGCAGCTTTGCTGCGAGCTTGTCATCGTCAACGGCGTTGTTGCGGGCGGAGCTGCGTCCCCATTGCGTGTGCTGCGTCGTCGGCGGTAGTGCAGCATCAATATCCTGCGCGCGCACGGCGGTGGTGAGCACAAGGAAGGTCGCACTGATGAAGAGAATCCACGTAGATCGCATCGCTTCATGATACGCCGATGAACTGCCTATCATGTCGCCATGTCACCGCAGACCTTCATTCCCGCTGCCGATTCCGCTTTGCCTGAGCGTGAACTGACCCTGGCCAATCAGCCTGTGCCGGCGGTTTTTGATGCGCCTGATTATCGCGGTCGGCCTGATGCTTACATCGTTTTGACCTGGCTGATTCGGCTGCGCTGGTTTGCGATCGCGGGGCAGGGCGCAGCCATTCTCATTGCGAGGATTGGCTTTGGTCTGGAACTGCCGCTGACGGTGATCATGGCGATCATGTCGGCGACGGTGGTGACGAATCTGGCGCTGATGATTTGTCTGCGCACGGTTGAGGCGCTGCCGCGCTGGCTGATCTTTGGTGTGCTGCTGATGGATGTGGTGCTGCTCACAGCGATGCTCTCGCTCACCGGCGGCCACCACAATCCCTTTAGCCTACTCTTTCTGATTCACGTGGCGATGGCGGTGGTCGTGTTGCCTGCGCGGTGGACGTGGATGATTTTTGGCGAGTCGCTTTTCTGCTATTCGATCCTCTACGTGGTTTATGTGCCGCTTAGCGAATCGCCCACGCTGCCTGCATGGATGTTGCCTGCGGGCGACTGGGTGGCGGTGGCCATTGCATCGGGCCTGATTGTCTATTTCATCGGGCGTCTTCGCGCGACCTTGCGTGATCGCGAGGAACAGATGGCTGCGATGCAGCAGCGCATGACGGTGAGCGAACGATTGGCTTCGCTGACGACACTTGCTGCGGGCGCTGCTCACGAAATGGGTACGCCGCTGGGCACGATCGCGGTGGTGACGCATGAACTGGAGCGCCAAGCAGTGAAGCTGAATCTGCCGGCGCAGGCCATTGAAGATGTCAGGCTTATTCGCGATGAAGTCACGCGCTGCCGGCGAATTCTGGATCGCATGAACATCGACAACCTGCAAAGGTCCGATGAGCCAGCGGTGACGCTATCGATGGATGATCTGCTTACGGAAATTCGCAGTGAGCTCAAGCCCGGGCAAAATGAAATGCTCAATCTCACCGTCGATGCGAAGCTCACTTCGCTGACTGTTCGCCGCGATGCACTGGTGCAGAGCGTAGGCATTTTGGTGCAGAATGCCTTTGACGCCAGCGAGCAGAAACACACGCAGGTGAGTCTTTCTTTTCGTGTGGAAGGCGATGATGTACAGGTCGCTATCGAAGATCAGGGCGTAGGCATGAGCGATCAGCAGATGAAGCATCTGGGGGAGCCGTTCGTGACGACGAAAGGCCCGCAGCGCGGCATGGGCCTGGGGTTATTTCTAGCGCGCCTCATGGCGGAGCACATGGGCGGCAGCTTGAAACTGCGATCAGCAGTTGGCAAAGGCACGACATCCACCTTAACCTTTCCACGGGTGTGGAAGTAAGAACGGAAAGCGTAGTGAGCCGTTCGCCTTGGCGAACGAAGTACGATTCGTGCCGCAGAAGAATCGCCACAGCAACCATCATGGAAAAAGCCAGAGCCAAACCGTTTCATCCGATTCTCGTTGTCGATGATGACAACATCTTTCGGCCGCGCCTTGTGCGGGCGCTGGAAGACCGGGGCCTGCGCACTTATGGCGCTGCCAGTGGCGTGGAAGCGGTGAAGCTGATGCGCGAGGTGAAGCCGGTGCGGGCGATTGTCGATCTGCGCATGAATGAGGAATCCGGCTTGGAAGTGCTGCAACAACTTAAGGCGATCGACCCCGCGCTGATCGTCATCGTCCTCACCGGCTACGGCAGCATCGCCACCGCGAAGGAAGCGATTCGAGTGGGGGCGCATGATTACCTCACCAAGCCCGCCGACGCTGATCAGATTCTCGCGGCTTTCGAGTCTGCGGTGGCAGCTCCGGGTGAACGTGCTCCAGCTCCCGACACCGCGCCTTCCTTGGCGCAAGTCGAGTGGGAACACATCCAGCGCATCTTGACCGACTGCGATGGCAACGTCTCTAAAGCAGCGCGGGTGCTGGGCATTCATCGCAGGTCATTGCAGAGAAAACTGTCAAAGAATCCGCCACCTGAACAGTGATGAAGAGCGCAATAGCGACTCAACGAGTCGCGGACGCCAACGGCCTGAAGGGGTGTGCGACGCGCCTTGTTCTGCCTCATACAACTGCTCTATCACCCTACAAAAAACACACTTCGCCTGAGTGTGGCGATTTGCTTGAGTGTGCGCGTGCGCTTTCTGTTTGAGAGGGGCTTCGAATAGGCGGCAGCGTGATGGCGCAGGGTGTGCGGCGAGACAAGCAGGGTGATCGCGCTGGGCAGGTTTTGTGCGCGAGCGATGCGGATGAGGAGCCAGCGCTGCATCAGTGACAGGTGCAACTCGCGCGCCAGATCATTGAACAGCCGCAGGGGCGTGGCATCGGCGGGGGCATGCAGCGTTCGATTGCGCCACGCCAGCCAGAGCATGGCCCCGACGAGCGCCAGAAAGAAAACCAGCAGCAGCGCAGGAGCGGAAGATTCACGATTAAACCCGCCGCGAATAGCACGGGCCAGTTCGTCTCGGGAAAGCTGAGCGAGGATGAATATTGAATCAGGCATAATGTGTTCATCATTCGTTCGCCAAGGCGAACGGCTGACTATTTGAGTATTGACGCTTGCTCCGGGCTTGACGCCTGCGCCATCGCAGGCTTCACCTGCATCTTCATCAGCAGTTGCTTGAGCGTTTTCGCTGCTCGCTGTCTGACCTGAGCATCACGGTCACTGATGACCATTTCTGCGACATCACCGACGACATCCAGCCGACCTTCGCGCTGGGCTGCCCAGAGGGCGCTGATGCGATGCATCGGCTGCGCATCACTGAGCATCGAGCGCATTTGCGATGGGGCCTGCGCATCACCAGCGCGCAGGAGCTGCGCAATCGCATTGGCGCGCGGGCGATTTTCTTCACTCGTCGCCATGGTGCGAAGCAGGGCGATCGATTGACTGATGCGCTGAAGGTCGAGCGCTTCAATGGCATTGGCGCGAACCCTTGTCGCTGCATGAGACAGAGCGGCTTCGAGGGCTTGCGTGGCTGCGTGACTGGTGACACTGGCCAGCGCCCGCACCGCGGAGGCAGCGATTTTGTCATCATCCGACTGGGCCAACTCGAGCAATGCGTCCTCAAAGATCGGGCCTTGATTCAGGCTCACGATCATGTCGAGCGCTCGCAACTGAATGGCGACATCATCGCTGCTCAGTCGCTCGCCCATCAGGTCATAGAAGCGGTCATCGAGTTTGATCAGGGCCTTGGCGCTGGAGAGCCGTTGATGTGGATCGAGCTTGGGCCACTTGCGCCATAGTCCGCCAAAGCCCAGCGGCAGCATGACATCGGCAGCGAGCGTGCGAAGCGATTCATGTGCACTGGCCTGATTCAGTTTCAGCAGCAGTCGATGCAATCCTGACCACGCAATGGACATCAGATGTCGCGTGGCAAGCTCAGCAATCTGCGCATCAACATCGAAGCAAAAGGTCGCCACGGCATCATGCAACGCTTCTTCGATTTCAATGGATATGCTTCGCGCCTTGCTGGGCATGTTGATCAGCGCGTTCAGTGCGGCGAGCCTCATGGCGGTGTGAGGTGATGCGATAAGCCTGGCGAGCTGAGCCACGCATGTTCCCTGATCCAGCGGCAGCGATGTGATCCAAAGCGGCAGCCATTTCGCTTGTGTGGCGACCATCGATGCAATGTCTTCATCGGTCGGCAGCAGGCTGTCCGGGTTACTCAGGCGCGACAGACTCTGCTTCACGGAGGCGAGTTCGAGCAGTTCGCCTTGCTCGAGAATCATCGCCAGCTTGCCCGCCCGGCAAAGCCTGGAGAGCACCGAAGTCACCACCGGCTGGAGCGTCACTACCGTCAGCCAGCGGAGCGTGTGACGAATGATCGCTGGTTCGTGTGCATCGAGAATGAGTTGCCGCAGGCCTTCTACTGCGGGCTGCCGGGCATCACGAAGTGCGACCATCGCCTTCTCGCAGGGGCCGGGCAACAGCATGGCGAACGCCAGCAAAATCTCGGGCTGATGATGGTGGCGATAAAGCAGCAAGCCTTCTTCGACGGCGGACTGCACATCCTCCAGGCCTTCGACATCGGAGGTGAGGCCAGCTTCCTGGGCGAATTCGCGCTGAGCGGAGACATATTCCGTAAGTTCGAGCAGACAGGCTGCCGCGGCGCGGCGAAGCTCGACAGGGCCGGTGCGAAGCTGCTCGGCGATGAGATAGACGAGTTTGAACGAGCGCGTCCGCCTAACGAGGTCGATGACTACCTTCGGCCCGGCGGAGCCACGCTTTCGAGCGGCCTCGCGGCAGGCACCGTGCAGATCGCCGATGCGGCTGATGAGCTGCGATTGTAAATCTTCGGGCAACTGCGAAAAATGTTCGATAAGCGACGCGGTGGCTCCAGCATCGCCCCGAGAGAGTAAAAGTTGGGCCAGCGGGGCCAGTTCCTTGGGGCCAACCGTTGGCAACGCGGCGGCCAAGGCCTGATCCACCGATGAATCACGCATTTGCGATAAACGTTTGATGAGTAAGCGGATAGGCATATACACTTACGCTCTGAAAGCGGCCTTCCCGGGCACTGGAGAAGGCGATATATGAGTTATCGGTAATCAAGGTTACGCTGCTCCACGTTCCTGGAGACAAAATTCCAGCAATTTTGCAATATTACATCTTCCCAAAATGTCAGGGTCGGCTATAATCCTTTCTTGCACCTTCCTCACGATCAAAGGAACACTATGAGCGTTAGCCATAAGTCATGTAATGTTCAGTTCTTCCGTCTAATGTTGTACAACCGCCCTCTGCACCCGGAGCTCTTTGACCTCCAGCATCGCGTGGCCTACCGCAGCGGCGACTATGAAGTGGAATCCTGGCTGCTGCCAGCCGGCCACGTCGTTCGTTTTCAGGTGGGCGGCCAGTGCCTGACCGAAACCGTCATTGAACGGGGCGACCACCTTCCCGAAACCGGTCTCGTGCATGCCCTGCCTTGTTTTGGCGAAAAGGATTACACGATGACGCAGCCCAAAGACCTGCGCATCGGCTACCTGACCACCGTCCAAACCGAAGCCCTGACCGACAATCTCTACCAGGCGACCTACCGCGAGATGGTCAGCTTCGCCGCCGAGACTGGTGCCATCAGCCACGAATGGCGCGAAGGCGACGGCCACCCCTGCCTGTCGATCATCGACAGCCAGAAGTACAAGAAGGAATACCACATCCAGTGCTACCACCTGCTCGGTGCCACCGGCATGGTCCTTCGTACACAGTCGGTGTTTGAACTCAAGTAAGAATCACAAACATCACGCTTGGCTCACTTGGAGGCAAACTCCGTTTGACGTGATGCTCAAAATCGAATCCAATCCAACCGCGCGACTCAGTCGCGCGGTTTTTTTATATGTTTTTTTTGATATAGCCCCGGCGTTGGCCTTGTGCCTTTAATTTCCCGCTTTCCCGTTTTCCCGTTTTCTCGCTTTCCCGCTTTTTCCTAAGGTACTCATGCGTTGGATCTGGATTGATCGCATTCTCGATTTGGAAAAGGGTCAGCGCTGCGTGGCGATTAAGAACATCTCCGCGGCTGAGGAGGTGCTGCACGATCACTTCCCCGCAACGGCGACCCGACGGGCGATGCCGGTGCTGCCTAATACGCTGATCATCGAAGGCATGGCTCAGACCGCAGGCATCATGGTCGGCCACGCCAACGACTTCAAAGAGAAGGTCATCCTCGCCAAAATCGGCAAAGCGAAATTCTTCGCCGCCGCCAAACCGGGCTTCACCATCAAGTTCACCGCCCAGATGGATCGCATCGATCCTTCAGGCGCCTCGACCACCGGTTGGGTGGACCTCATCGACCTGGCCCTTGGCCGGGTCACGCCTCTGGCGGAGATTGAACTGATGTTCAGCCACATCGACAAGAACCGCTCAGGCCTGGCCTTTCCTGAACATAATTTCGTCTTCACCGATCAGTTCATGAACCTGTTGCGCGACAGCGGGTTTGCGAAATAACTTGCCAAGTATGTTGCGAAGTAAGAGGTTCGCAAGACCAAGCCCAAGGTGTACGTCGAGACATCTGTTGTTTCCTATCTGGTCTCGCATCTGAGCAAGGCACCGCTGATCCTCGGTCAGCAACAGGTGACGAAGAAATGGTGGCACCAGGTGATGGACCAATACACGCCATTCACTTCCGAAATGGTTTATACCGAGGCCGCCCGTGGTGGATTCGATCATGGCGGAGGCTCGACTCAGCGCCCTTGCAGACATTCCGTTGCTCGAACACGATCCACAGATCACGTCGCTGGCATCGGCCTATCTAAGCGGATTGGATTTCCTGAATCATTACGACCCGATGCCTAACATATGGCAGCGGCTTCTTGGTACGGATTGGAATATCTTGCAACATGGAACTGCAAACATATCGCGGCAGGATGGGTCCGCCGTCTGGTCAAAGAAGTGAACGAACGACTGGGAATTGTCACTCCCGAAATCTGCACCCCCTTGGAATTGATGGAGCGATCATCATGAAAGAAGATCCAATCATTGCCGAGATTCACGCGACTCGCCGACAGATCATGGCCGAGTGCGGCAACGATCCAGAAAAGTTCGATGTCATGCTCAAGAAGGCGCAGTTGAAACACCAGGGCCGCCTCGTGAATCTGAAAACAAAACCTAGGCGCGCCCGGCAAAAGGTCGCCAAGCAGGATGCCTGATCTCACTTCGCTGGTATCGACGGCAGCAGAATCAGGTGGTGCCTAGCAACAGATTCAGTTGCTTATTTGATCTGAGCCATTTCTTCTTAACCTTCATGCTATCCTTGCGTCGTGAGTTCTGAAAAGATTAATCGTTTGCTCAGCCTGATCATGATCCTGCACAGCGGGCAAGCGGGGTCGCCCGAGCAGCTCACCGCTTCGCTGGGTGTGACGCGTCGCACGCTGTTTCGCGATTTGAGCATCCTAAAAAAAGCGGGCATTTCACATCAGTATGAGCCGGGCAAAGGGTATCGCCTTGAGCGTGGATATTTTCTGCCCGCCATCAATCTCGATGTCATCGAAACGCTGGGGCTTCTCATCCTCGGCAAGACGGCAGCCGCTCAGCGCAATCGTCCGATGATGACCGCTGCGCTCTCAGCCATCAACAAACTGATCCTCGCCATACCCGAGCCGCTGCGCGTGGCCTGTTCCGATGTCATGGCCAACATCTCGGTCAATCCCGGCTCACAAAATCAGGTCGGACGTGAGGATGATCACTACCGATTTCTCCAGGCTTGTATCGATCAGAATCAGTCGTGCGACATGACCTATGGCAGCCCGCAGGCACCGGAGCCGATGAAGCTTCGCCTCGATCCTTACGCGCTGCATTTCGCTTCGCGGGCCTGGTACGTGTTTGGCAAAAGCGAAGTGCACAAAGCGATTCGTGTGTTCAAGCTTTCACGCATTCAGACGCTCACAGAAACCAAGCGATTTTTCCGTAGGCCAGCTCGTTTCTCTGCGGAGAAATTCATGGGCAAAGCCTGGCAGATGATTCCTGAAGGAAAGGTGCAGCGGATCGAGTTGGAATTTTCGCCGATGGTGGCGACCAATGTCGCCGAAGTGCTCTGGCATCCGACGCAGAAGACGCGCAGGCTTGCTGATGGCCGGTGTGTTGTCACGTTTGACGTGGCCGGCCTGCGCGAGATTACGTGGTGGATCTGCGGCTACGCGGATCAGGTGAAGGTGATCAAACCCAAAGAACTCGCCCAGACGGTGCGGGCGATGCATCAACGGGCGGCAGAGAAATAAATCAGTTCAAAGTTCAAGGTTTAAAGGTCTAGGTTTTTACCATGCCCTCGAACTTCGAACCTTGAACCTTGAACCTTGAACTCTGAATTTCAAACCAGCAAATCCCTCACCAGCTTCGCGCCTTCGACGCCGGTGAGGCGTTGATCGAGGCCTTGGTATTTGAAGGTGAGTTTTTCGTGGTCGATGCCCAGCGTGTGGAGGATGGTGGCGTTGAGGTCGTTGATGTGCACGGGGTTTTCGAGAATGTTGTAGGCATAGTCATCGGTCTTGCCGTACTCGATGCCGCGCTTGGCGCCGCCGCCTGCGATCCATGTGGTGAAGGCTCTTCCGTGATGATCGCGTCCGTGGTTGTCAGCGCTGAGTGCGCCTTGCGAATAAATCGTTCTGCCGAACTCGCCGCCACAGACGATGAGCGTGTCTTCGAACATGCCTCGTCGCTGGAGATCGCGCACCAGTCCAGCACAGGCTTGATCGACATCCTTGCACTGATTGCTCAGGTTCGATGGCAGTGAGCCATGCTGATCAAAGCCGCGATGGAACAGTTGAATAAAGCGCACACCCTGCTCCGCCATGCGCCGCGCCAGGATGCAGTTGTAGGCGAAGGTGCCGGGCTTTTTCGACTCCGGGCCGTAGAGTTCGAAAGTCGATTCGGGTTCCTTCGAGAGATCAACGACTTCAGGCACGGACATCTGCATGCGGTAGGCCATTTCGTACTGCGCGATGCGTGCCTGCGTTTCTGCATCGCCAAACTGTTCGAACTCTTCTTCGTTGAGTTTGCCCAGTGCATTGAGCATACTGCGGCGAGTGTCGCGATCCACACCCTCAGGATCGTTCAGATAAAGCACAGGCGATGCGCCACTGCGGAAGCGCACGCCTTGATGCTGCGAAGGCAGGAAGCCCGCGCCCCAGAGTCGCGAGAAAAGGGCCTGCTGCTGGCCTCTGCCCTTGCTGATCATCACGACATACGCAGGTAGGTTTTCATTCATCGAACCAAGGCCGTAGCTGAGCCATGCACCCATGGAAGGCTTGCCCACGGTCTGCGTGCCGGTGTTGATGTAGGTCATCGCTGGGTCGTGGTTGATGGCCTCGGTGTTCATGCTCTTGATGATGGTGATGTCATCCACGATCTTGGCGGTGTGCGGCAAGATGTCGGCATTGACCCAGGTCTGGTGCTCGCCAAACTGTTTCATATTGAACATGGGCGCGACGCAGGGGAATGCCTTTTGGCCGCTGGTCATGCCGGTGATGCGCTGATCGCCGCGAATGGAAGCGGGCAGTTCCTGGCCGTGGAACTTGCGCATCTCGGGGTGATAATCGAACATGTCGATATGCGAAGGGCCATCGGACATGAAGAGATAAATGACGCGCTTGGCGGTGGCCTTGTGATGAGGCAGGCCGGGCAAGGTGGGGCTCTTGAGAATGCCCGGCTGCGTTGTCGCCTTGGGCAGGGCGGCTGCGCCGAGCATCTGTGGATTCATCACCGAAGCGAGGCCGGCTGCGCCGAGCATGCCCGCTCCGCGCGTGAGGAGGTAACGGCGAGTCATCTGAACGGCGCGGTGTTGGAGTGGGTTCATGGTGTTGTTTTTCAAAGGTAAATCAATTGGCCAATGACATCACGGCTCGATGTTCGTGTAGCAATTCCAACAATACGGTGAATGGCATCTCCGACAGTCAAACGATTGGCGTTCCAGTAAACGATGCCCGCGTGTTCCTTGCCTTCACTGAGCCAGGCTGCATGGATCGCCAAAAAGTCCTGATCATTGGTAAGAAGAATCCGACCTTCAGCGGTCGCCAAGGGAAGAATTTTTCTTCGTCATCATGACCTGCAAGCCCACGGTCATGAACTGTGACGATGTCCATGCTCCATCGCCGCAGGCCTTTGATGATGGCACCTTTAATGTTCTCATCCGCGAAGGTGGGCAGCATGTTTACTTTTCCCACGTTCGCACGGAGTTGGGATTGTCGGCAATGAACTGTGCGATTGCGGCTTCATCTTCTCGCCACTGCATTTCTAAATCTTCCCGATGGTCGAAATAGTAAGCTAAGGCAGCATGAACCTGAGCGAGTGTGATGCCTGGATAGTTCTCACAGATTTCTTCTGGCGACTCCCCGTGAGTGGTGTAACAGGCGACAACATCTTGCACGCGAATCCGATGGCCATCAATGCGGGGACGACCGCCACAGGTGCCAGGCGTGCTGACAATGTATTTGTATTCGACGGGTGTGGGTGAGGCAGTTTGGGCCATTGTAAATCTCGCTTTAGATGAGGCTTCTTCGCTTTAGTATTTCGTCAGCGTCGCATCCATATTCAAAATAGTAGTCGCCACGATGGTCATTGCCGCGTGTTCACTGGCATCGAGTTTGTCATCGCGTGGTGATTCACCGGTAGCGATGAGTTTTTTCGCAGCATCAACATTCTTCTTGTAGCGGACCAGTTCGGATTCATAGAGATCAAGAAGAATCGCGCTGGCGCTGTTGCTGGGTCTGCGCCCCGTGGCCATGCGATAGGCGTAGGCGATGCGATCGCTCGTGGTGTTGCCGCCTTCTTTGATCATGCGCTGCGCCAGCACTCGCGCAGCTTCGACGAACTGCGTGTCGTTCATCGCGTAGAGCGCTTGCAGCGGCGTGTTGGTGATGGGGCGCTGCACCACGCAGGCCTCGCGCGTTGGAGCATCGAGCAGTAGCATGCCCGGGTGCGGGGCTGATCGCTTCCAGTAGATGTACATGCTCTTGCGGTAAATCTTCTCGCCCTTGTCCTGCACAAAACGCAGATTGCCATCGAGGCTGACTTCGTTCCAAAGACCCGGCGGCTGATATGGCTTGACGCCCGGCCCGCCCTGTTCATCCACCAGCAAACCGCTCACAGCCAGTGCCGAGTCTCGAATGAAATCACCTTGCAGACGGAAGCGTGGCCCGCGTGCCATGAGCAGGTTCAGCGGGTCAGCTTCGCGAAGCTCCGGCGAGATGCGCGACTGCTGCCGATACGTGGCGGACATGAGCATCTGCTTCATCGCCCGCTTAACATCCCAGGCATGCTCGCGGAAATCCAACGCCAGCCAGTCGAGCAAATCAGGATGCGATGGCCAGGCACCTTGCGCCCCAAAGTCAGCACTGGTCTCTACCAAGCCACGGCCAAAGAACATCATCCAGTAGCGATTAACCGCCACGCGAGCCGTCAGCGGATTGCTCGCACTGACGATCCACTTGGCCAGCCCCAACCGATTGGCGGGCACACCTTCAGGCAGGGCAGAGAGCACGCTGGGCACGTTGGGCTTGATGACTTCGGTCTTATCCGGCGATGCGTAGTGGCCGCGCATCAGCAGATAGGTTTCACGCGGCTTGTCCATCTCGCCCATGATCATGCTGGTGATCGTTGACTTCTTATAGCCTTCAATTTCGCCTTTGATCTTGGCGCGATCTGCGTTGAGTGCTCCGTGTTCCTTGTCCACACTGGCGAGGTAGTGATTGCGAAGAACTTCGACCTGCTCGGGCGTTCGCTTAATTTGTTCGATGGCGAGAATCGGAGCAATCGGATCGGAGCCCGCGATGGCGGCTACTTCTGCTGGAGTCAGCGCGCGATTGAAAAGACGAACATCATCGACAAGGCCCGCGAAGGGCGAACCCGGATGCCTGCGGCCGATCTGAAGCGGGGCGTTACTCTTCGTCGTGCTCTTGAGCCCATCCTGTTCGATGGTCCACTCCTGCTCGACGCCATCGAAATAAATCTTCACGCCGGCTGCCTTGGAGGAGCCGTCGTAAGTCACCATGACATGCGTCCACGCCTTGGCTTTGATCTTGTTCTTGGTGTTGACCTTGATGGCATCGGTGGGCCAGGTGCTGATGATGTGTACTGCGACGCTGCCGCTGTTCACATAAAGATCCCATCCGCGGTAGGCCTGGCCATCATCCATCTTTGAGAGCGGCACACCCACACCTGTATCATCAGGACGAATCCAGCAGCCATAGGTAACCGCATCGGTGCGATCAAAGTTGCCCAGGTTTTTGTCGAACTCGATCCAGTTGGCGCGGTTGACGTGGAACGCGCCGCCATACTTTCCCGGCTCCCATAGAGCGCTGCCTTTGACAGTGCCGACGCGTTTGGCGTCGATGGAGTCCTGCGTCTTGTTGCCAGCGGTTTCATCGAGCGTCAGATGAATCGCAGCATCAGTTGGTATCTGTGAAATCGATTCTGTTTTCGCTTTGTCACTCATCTGCTGCGTCCAAATAGCAAAGGCGGGCTCGATCTTTTTCTGATGAGCATCGATCTTTTCTTCCACGCCCTTGAGCCTTGTGGTCGCGCCGGCGATCTTTTCTTCCATAAGCGGATCAGGCACATTGATCACCGGGGCCTGGTTGCCGCTACGGCTCTGCATACCGGGGTCGGTGGTTTGATTGAAGAACGCGTAGAAGGCGTAATAATCCTTCTGCGTGATAGGGTCATATTTGTGGTCGTGACACTGGGCACACTCCATGGAAAGCCCCAGCCAGACATTGGCGGTGGTCTTCACACGATCGACGACATATTCAACGCGGTACTCTTCAGCGATAGCGCCACCTTCATCGGTGGTGCCGTTGTTGCGGTGAAAGCCTGAGGCGATTTTCTGATTCACATCCGCATCAGGAATCAGATCGCCTGCAAGCTGCTCGACCGTGAACTGATCGAAAGGCATGTTGTTGTTGAAAGCATTGATGACCCAGTTGCGCCAAGGCCACATATCGCGCGGGCCATCGGCATGAAAGACGCTGGTGTCGCCGTAGCGCGCTGCATCCATCCAAGCAAGCGTCATGCGCTCGCCAAAGGCGGGACGGGCCAGGTAATGATCGACCATCGCCTCATACCACGCAGGGCTTTTGTCATTCTCAAATCGATCAAGCTCAGCGAGCGTCGGAGGCAGACCATTGAGATCCAAAGCGACACGGCGAACCAGCGCCGCACGATCAGCTTCGGGTGATGGAGAGAGGCCTGCTTGATCCAGACGAGCAAGAATAAAATGATCGATCGGCGTCCTGGCCCAGTTGACGTTGGAAACCGCAGGCAACTTCGGCTTATCGATCGCGCCGAAGGACCAGTGGCCTTCCCATTTCGCGCCTTGCTCGATCCACTTCTTAATCAGCGCCATCTGGTGCGGCGTGAGCTTCTTGTTCGACTTCACCGGCGGCATGCGCTCATCATCATCCTGCGAACTGATCACCCGCCACAGGTCGCTGCCTTCTAGATCGCCTGCTTTGACCGGTGCTGTGCCATCGCGTGGACGCTTGACATCTTCTTCGACATCCAGGCGCAGCTTCGCTTTGCGATGCTTGGCATCGGGGCCGTGACAGTGGAAACAGTTGTCCGAAAGCAGCGGACGAATGTCGCGATTGAATCGCACCACCTCAGGCAACGCCACGTCGGCTGCGCTGAGCGGCCCGGCCCAACTGGCGAGCATAAAAAGTGCGAACATCAAAGTACGTTTGATCATGAGTATGACATCCACGGAGGAATGAAAACGGCTGTCGATTGCTGCGGCAAGCCCACGCATAGGCGTGATTCAACTAATTGAATTACTACGCTCGATGGTAACAAGCCGCAAGCGGGAATCCATGAGAATATTTGTTGCACCAACTGGCGCTCCGGTTTCGAGTCGCTTTTTCGGTTTATCAAAAAAGCAGAATCGACCACAGCTAAACACAGATAGAAAAGACTTCACTTTTGGCAACAGCTTCTATCTGTGTTCATCTGTGTCCATCTGTGGTTTCATTTTCTAAATGAAGTTCATCAGTGTCCACAATTTCATCTCGCTTCCATTTCACATCAGCGCCGCACTCAGGGCACTGAGAGTGAATCGCTCCATGAAGATCATAGCCGCAGCGGGCGCAGGCGGGCAGCACTTGCCCGGTGAGCAGATACTGAAGCAGCAGGCGAAACTCTTCACGGACTTGCCTTTTGAAACTGATATAGAAAATCGCGGTGCACACGATCATCACCCCCGCAATGATGGCGAGCGCGATGCCCGGCGGCAAAACAAACTGAGCCGCGATGCCCGCCATGTAGGCGATCATGATGCCGCGAAAGGCGGAGGAGCGAATCGCTTTGCGCATCAGTGCGGGCGGCGAAAAGGATAGAAGCAAATCCTCGCGCTGCTGAGGCGAGAATCGCTCAAGTTCGGGCACGGCACGGAGTGAACGCAGAAGTGACATGGTTGCACATCACGCCGGGTAATCAGGCTTCTGCGCCCAGTCCAGCTCGTACGTGCCGGGGATGCCCTGATACTCGCGCGGGAAAATGTAATCCTTCCTCAGCGGGTAGCCTTCCCAATCCTCGGGCAACAGAATTCGGCGAAGGTCAGTATGCCCTTCGAAGATGATGCCCATCATGTCAAACGCTTCGCGCTCGTGCCAGTCTGCCGCAGGCCAGAGATCCATGACGCTGCACACTGCCGGATCGTCGCGATCGATGAACACCTTGACGGCAAACTCATGCCTCATACGCATCGAGCGAAGGTCGTACACCACCGCGAGCAGATTGTCGGCCACGTAATCCACCGCAGTCAAGCAGAGCAGAAAATCGAAATCCAGCGAAGAGTCATTCTTGAGATACTCAGCCAGCGTCCGCCAATTGTTGGCGTTGACATGAACACGCGGGTGTTTGTCCTGCGGCAGCGACTCGAGAATGATCGAAGAATGCTTGTCCGCAATGCGCTGGGCGATTTGAGTAGGTGTCATGGAAACATCTTAACGAAAACCAATCGAAGTCAGCAAGGTGAAGATGACGTGATGGTATTTTCGAGTTAAATCGCACAACCGGCTATGATCGCATTTTCACTCCGACTGAACCCGAGACGCGATATGCCGCAAGCTTTGATGTACGAAACCCACATGCACACGCCGCTGTGCAAGCACGCTGCGGGTGAGCCGGAGGAATATGCAGCCGTCGCTCTTGAGCGCGGTCTGCGCGGCATCATCGTCACCTGTCACAATCCCATGCCCGATGGTTTCAGCGCCAACGTCCGCATGGAGCCAGAGCAATTCGAAACCTACGTCGCCATGGTTCAGCGAGCGCGTTCTGCTTATGCAGGTCGGTTGGATGTGCGCCTCGGTCTGGAATGTGATTTCTTCCCCGGCTTTGAATCCTGGCTGGAAAAGCAGGTCGCTTCGGAAACTTTTAATTACCTGCTCGGCTCCGTGCATCCGCAGATCAAGGAATACAAAGCCGCGTTCTGGAAGGGCGATGCCATCGGTTTCTTTCAGCAGTATTACGAGCATCTGGCGCTGGCTGCGGAGTCTGGTTTTTTTGATTGCCTGTCTCATCCGGACATCGTGAAAAACGTTGCGCCATCGAAGTGGGATGTTCAGGCGCTTAAGCCGGACATTCTGAGAGCGCTTGATCGCATTGCCAAAACGGGGTGCGCGATGGAGCTTAATACATCGGGTGTGAATAAGGATCTGCCGGAGATGAATCCGGGCGTGGCGATTCTGATGGAGACGAAGGCGCGACAGATTCCCGTGGTCATCGGCGCTGATGCTCATGTGCCTAGGCGCGTAGGTGATGGCTTTGCTACAGCGCTGGGTTTGCTGCGTGATGTTGGATACGTGAACGTGTCGCTGTTCCTCGATCGCAAACGGCGAGAGATTCCCATCAGCGATGCACTGGCGAGTTTGAAGTGAGTGGTGAGTGTCGACAAACGCGTATGATTTTTTCTTATTCCCCTCCCTCCTAGGGAGGGGCTAGGGGAGGGTCGATCCCGCAGGAAACCTGCATGAAACGCAGCACTATTTCTAGATCGAAAATCCAACCCTCCCCCAATCCCTCCCTGAGAGGGAGGGGAGTACGAGCTAAATGCGATGGCTCTGTCACGGCGATTCGACAGTTCAACTCGCACCACAGGAGGCCCAATGTCCAAGGCCAGGTTTCCACTTGATCTGAATCATCTGCCCAAGCTGCCACGCAATAAAAAGCCTGGCATCGGCTGCATCGGCAGCGGCTTCATCATGGCGGACTGTCATCTCGTGGCCTACCGCAAGGCGGGCTTCAATCCTGTCGCTATCGCATCGCAGACTTTCGCCAATGCTCAGCGCGTGGCCGAGCGCCATCATCTGCGCAAGGCTTACCCGACCTACCAGGAAATGCTTCAAGACAAGAGCGTGGAAGTGGTCGATGTCGCGGTGCCTCCCGATTTACAGATCGATGTGATTCGCGAGATCATCAAACACAAAGATCACATCCGTGGCATCCTCGCGCAGAAGCCGCTGGGCGTGGACTATGCACAGGCTGTTGAAGTCGTGAAGCTTTGCAAAAAGGCGGGCATCACGCTCGCTGTGAATCAGAACATGCGCTATGACCAATCAGTGCGCGCCTGCAAGACGCTGCTCGATCGCAACGCGCTTGGCGAACCCGTGCTCGCCACCATCGACATGCGCGCCATCCCGCATTGGATGCCCTGGCAGCAGCGGCAGGGCTGGGTGACGATGCGCATCATGTCGATTCATCATCTGGACACTTTCCGCTACTGGTTCGGCGACCCCGTCCGCGTCTTCGCCAGCATTCGAAAAGACCCTAGAACGCAGCAGAAATTCGATCACGAAGATGGCATCGCGATGTACATCCTTGAATACGAGAACGGCTTTCGGGCCATGAGCTGTGATGATGTCTGGGCGGTGCCTGATGGTGTGCCAGTGCGAAAAGGCAGCGGCGATATCGGCATCCACTACCGCGTCGAAGGCACGCAAGGCTTAGCCCGCGGCACCATCGGTTGGCCCGATTATCCTTCGCCATCGCCCTCCACCATCGACTACGCCACGACGCTGGCATCAGGGCAATGGTTTCAGCCGCGCTGGCCCGAGGTCTGGTTCCCCGATGCCTTTGGCGGCACGATGGCGCAGTTGCTGTGCGCATTGGAAGAGGAACGCGAGCCGGAGATCAGTGGTGAAGATAATCTTAAGACCATGGCGCTCGTCGAAGCGTGTTACACCTCAGCGCGCGAACACCGTGCGGTAGAGATTGCGCAAATCACGAAACAGAAGCGACGCTGAATGCACAGATATTCGTTTAGCCGTGGAGCAAAGGTCCGCCGGCGCTCCACGCGGATTCAGGATGGTCAATCAAGTTTTCCGCAGTTCGTCAACCTGAAAAAGGATTCCCCATGAAGCTTGGCCTCATCAACTCGGCGTTCTCACAAGCTGGCAAAGGCCTCAAATATGGTCTGGAGCAGACGAAGAAGATCGGCTTCGACACGGTCGACATTCAGGCGGATCCGCTGACGCTGGGCATCAAAGATCGTCGGCTCATCAAAGACACGGCGGACAAGTTGAACCTGCCGATCAAAAGCATCTGCTGCGTGGCGGTCGGGCTGATCGATTTCAATCCCAGCGTGCAGCAGTTTCATATCGAGCGTTGCAAGGAGCATCTGGACTTGTGCTACGAATATGGCTGCGACAATCTCCTGCTGGTCGTGGGTGAATACATCTGGCAACAGGAAGTCATCCCGCCCAAGGAACAGTGGCGACTGGGTGTTGAAAGTGTGCGCGAGCTGGGCAAGTATGCAAAGAAGCTCGGGCTGGAGATTGTCATTGAGCTTGAGCCGTTTGATCTGTCGCTGGTGAACACGGTCAAGACGATGATTCAGTTTCTCGATGATGTGGGCATGCACGACACAGTGCGTGCCAACTGCGACATTTCGCATTTGTATTTGATGGACATTGGGCCTGCTGAGATTCGCACCATGAAGGATTACATTGCTCACGTGCATCTGTCGGATTGCAACGGCAAGGCACATGGCGATCTGCCGCCTGGGCGTGGCGTGGTGCCGATCATCAAATATATGGAGGCGATTCAGAAGACGGGCTTTGATCGCACGGTGAGTATCGAATTGGAATTTGCCCCGCAGCCTGATCGCATTGTGGAGTGGGTGACGGAGGCTTATGAGAAGACGAATGCGATGATGCAGAAATTGGGCTGCCGGGGTTAGGCTGCCGGGGTTAGTTAGCCAGACATTTTTGCAAGTGATCGCTGCAGATTCGCACGGGCGGTGGTTTCGTATCTGCCGCGAAACATGGCGGTGTGGTAGAGGTGTGGTTGATGGAGCAGGCGATTGATCATCTTGCTGCGCTCGGTGTTAAACCTCGCGTCGTCCACCCATGCATATTCCTGACGGATTGCTTTTTCATACGCATCAAATGCACTGGCCTTGTGGCCGAAGATCGCCAGATCGATGTCAGCCATCAGCTTGGCGTCGCTGCTTTGAGGATCATCCTGATGCAGCGTGGCGGCGATGAGCGTGTGCATTGAGGCTTCGGTCACGCAGGTGATTTTTGCTCTGCGCATGACTTCGATTGCTTGAAGAGCACTGGCCTTTTCGTTGTCTGTTTTGTGCGAGTCATAAACCACATCGTGAAACCAGATCGCCAGTTCAAGGTCGTGTGGCTTCTGCGCCAGATACTCAGCACGCTCAAGCTCATCGAGACAGGCTTCGATGTGATGCAGATTGTGGTAAGCACGCTCAGGCGACTCGTAGGCAGCAGCGAGCGCGTCGAACACGTCGCCAGCTTCGCCCACTGCGCCCAGTCCATCCCACAGACGATTCCATCGTTCACGCAGATCGTGCATGTCACAGCCCCTCATTTGAGTGTGTCATCCTTGAATCGATTCGCGATTGATGATGCGCCAACATTCTACGCTAAGATGCTTTGCATGAAGCTGCGCATCATTGGTAACCCCATCGCAGGCGGCGGCAAGGCGCGGCCGCGCATCGAAGAACTCACTCGGCTGCTGCGCGCTGATGGCCACGTGGTCGATGTGCAACTGACCACCAAAGCGGGTGATGCCCGCGCCTGGGCGGCTGATATTCCCGATGACATCGAGCGACTGATCGTGGCGGGCGGCGATGGCACGCTCAATGAAGTGCTCAACGGCCTTGCGGATCCTTCGCGCACGCCGCTGGTGCAGATGCCGGTGGGCACCGCCAATGTGCTGGCCCGCGAACTCAAATTTCCCTGGACCCCGCAAGGCGTGGCGAACCTCGTGAACACCGGCATCATTAAGCGCGTCGATCTCTGCGAAGCGCGTAAGCAGCCAACGACTACTCCTGCTCCTGCTCCTGCTCCTGCCACTGCCCCTGCTCCCGCCCCTGACTCCTGGCATCGCTTCCTCGTGGTGATGAGCAGCGGCTTCGATGCGATGGTCATCGAAGACATTCACCACAACCGCAAAGGGAAGCTCGGTTTCTTCGGCTACATGAAGCCGATCTGGCGCACGATTCGCCGCTACAACAAGCCGACGCTGCGCGTGAGCGTCGATGGCGCTGCGCCCATCGAAGGCGCGATGATTGTCGTGGCCAATGCTGCGAATTATGCGGGCCTGTTCACCGTTGCCCATCAGGCCCGCATGGATTCAGGTGAGCTGGAAATCTGCGTGATGCAGGAAGGCTCCATCACATCGCTCATAGGTTTCGCTTTCGCTGCGTGGCGACGCAAACTCGCAGGCATGAAAGGTGTGACCTTCGTCAAAGGTAAGTCGCTGACCATTGAAAGCGACCAGCCAGTCGCGGTGGAAGTCGATGGTGAATGGTTCGGTTTCGCGCCGGTGGAAGTTCGGCTGACGCCAGCCGTCGTACCCATTGTGGTGCCTGTATCATGATTCACTTCCACTAGACTTCGTTCGCCAAGGCGAACGGCTAAATAATTTGTCTGCCTCCCTTGTTTGAACTCATCCTGAAAATCCTGGTGACGATGCTCAGCGTGACGGGCCTGCTCATTCTGGGCGGCCTGCTACGGCGGAGCCACGTCCTCAAACATCGCCATGATCGCCCGCTGCTCAAGCTCATCATCCGCGGCCTGTTGCCAGCGCTGATCTTCGGCCTCATCGCGGGCAATAAATCGCTGCGCGATCCTGTGCGCGCACTCACGCCGCCGCTGATGGGCTTTGGTCTGATTGTGTTTGGCTTTGCTGTTGCTGCGATGGCGGTGCGAATGCTTCGCCGGGTGCATCCGATGTCGCTGCCTGCTCAGCGCACTTTCATCTTCACCGTCGGCGTGCAAAATTATGGGTACATCGCAGCGCCCATCGCTGTCGTGCTCTATGGCATGGATTCGCTCGCGGTGCTTTACCTCCACAACGTCGGCGTCGATCTGGCCTACTGGACCATCGGCGTCCTCATCATGACCGGCCACTTCTCGCGCTCCACACTCCTGCGCGCCATCAATCCGCCCAGTGTCGCGATCGTCATCGCTCTCATCACCAACTGGACCGGCCTGGCCGATCACATACCCGTTGATGTCACCGATGCGATGACCTTCGTTGGAAAAATTTCCATCCCACTGGGGCTGATCCTTATTGGCGCGACCATCTCTGATCATCTGCGTGAAGCGAATCTGCGCGGCAGTTTCAAGATGGTGGCGACTGCGGCAGCGCTGCGCCTGGTGTTGATTCCGACATGTATTGTGTTTATCGCCTGGCTGCTGCCGGTGGCGATTGAACTCAAGCAGATCATGATCGTGCAGGCCGCGATGCCCTCGGGCGTCTTCGCCATCGTGATGGCCAGGCATTATCAAGGCGACACGCCCACCGCGATGCGAATTATTCTGGCTACCAATGTGATGTGCCTGTTCACCATGCCGATCTGGCTTCCCATTGGACTGGCGATCATCGGGGTGAAGATGTGAAGAAGTGAGGACTGAGAATTTGGCTTACGACACTTCGCCCGGTCGCTTGTCATCCTGCGGGAGCACTTCACTCTGCGGCGATTCTTCGCTCGTCATCGGTTCATCGTGTTCGCCATGCACCGCGACGTCTGCTTGCGTCTCCAGATCTTCTTGCGTCTTTGCCTCCATCGGTGCCATCCGGGGCATCGCATCTCTTACGCCCAGCATCGCCTTACGGCTGGCCGCCAGAATGCGCTCGCGCACCTGCATGAATTCATCGTGCGAAATCTCGCCCGCCTCATAAAGCCTGCGCATTTGCGAGAGCGAAAAATCCTGTTCTATCGCCGTGACCTCGTCAGCTTTCTTCATCTTGCGATAGACGATAAATCCGGCGACTGACCCAATCACTGCCAGGATGATCAGCACGATCAGCCAAAAGAAAATCTCCGAGCGATCCTGATCGCTCAGACCCTTCTTTGCAGTCTGCGCCAGCAGCGGCTCGCCGACACTGAACATCGCCATGACAAACGAACTTAGCACCGCAGAGGCTCCTATGTGAAACGAGATCGACCATCGCCAGCGTGGTCGTCCAGAGTAGTCGTGAAGTTTACACCCTCATCATAGGAAGACGGCCCGGCATCGGCAGGTCAGCCATCTGCTTTCGCAAACGCTGACATGCTGACACCGGGCCGTCGGTTGGTTATTTATTCGCCACTGGCAAACCGTCCAGAGCGACGGCCTGCCAGTGCCACAAAAGTCAGCCACACAAGTCAGCCATACAAGTCAGTCCATCATTCCGACTTTTCTTCGGCTTCGGCCTTGTCAGCCTTCTTGCTCTTCTTGCTCAGCTTCTTCTGGCCCTTGAGTTCTTCCTCGGTCATCTCGACTTCTTTCTTCTCGCCTTTGGCGATGATGGCGTCGAGGGTTTTCTGATCGCGGACGGAGAAGTAGAACTGGTCGTACTGGCCGTTACGCATCATTTCCTGACGCAGTTTCTCCGGGCGACGGCCTTGCTGAATCGCCATGTAAGCAATGCGGCCGTTAATCTCGCGCTCATCGACATCGACGCTCATGACCTGCGAAGCCTTGTCGAGGATGAAGAACAACTTGAGCTGACGGCGAGCCTCGTCTTCGCTCTTGGTGCGAAGCTCAGCAACGCGCTGCTCGATCTCCGCTTCAGGCATGCCCTGATAAGCGAGATCCATCGCCATACGCTGAAGAATGCGCCCGGTCTGACGGCTGCTCAAACCTTTAGGCAATTCGAAATCGATTTTCTCCAAGAGGAAATCGGTGACCTGTGCGTGCATCGCTTCGCGCTGCTTCTGATCGCGCTGACCTTCGAGGTTTTTGCGGATTTCGCCGTTGAGTGCTTCTTCGGATTCCAAGCCGGACTGTTCGAGAATCGCAGCGACATCAGCCAGTTCAGGGCGATGAATGATGCGCAGGTTCAGGTGAATGGTGATGGGCTTGTCTTTGATGCGATCGTTCTCGTGGCCGGCGGGGCCGGTGAGATTGATCACGACATGCTCGTTCATGTTTTTACCGAGGATTTTCTTGCCCAAGTCTTCGACGAGGATGCCTGCGATGTGGCCCTTGAATTCCTTGTCTTCGCCGTGGACGAGAACATAAGTCTGAGGCAGGTGGGCGATGGTCGGGTCTTCTTCGCCCTCAGCAGCCTTGAAGTCGGCAGCGGGTTCAGCAGCGTCAGCGCCCGCCATGATGCGAGCATCGCCTTCGACATAATCTTTTTCCTGCACGGGGCCGTCGTTGACGACATTGAGCTTGCCGTGACGTTCGCGAAGACGATCGAGCTCTTGGGTGACCATCTTGTCGGTGATTTCCATCACAGGCGTTTCGACTTCGATGCCTTCGAGCGAGGGCAGTTCGAATGAAGGAACGACTTCCACTTCGACGGTGTAAGTCATCGCGCCGGTGTCGGGCACTTCGATTTTGTCAGCGTCTTTTACATCAGGCTGGCCGACGACTTCGAGCTTGCTCTCTTCGATGGCCTGCTCGTAGGTTTCGCTGATGAGCTGCGATTTCACTTCATCTTTGACAGCAGTGCCAAAGCGCTTTTCGATGAGACGCTTAGGCGCACGGCCTTTGCGAAAGCCAGGGATCGCAGCATCATCTTGAAGCTTGGTGAAGTTGTCGCCGATGGCGCTGAGGATGCGCTCAGCAGGCACTTCGATGACCAGACTTTTGCGGGCCGGGCCTGCATCAGAGACGGTGACATTGAGGGGCTTGCGCTCAGCGACGGCGGTGGCGACTGCTGTGCCGGGGGTGCCGGTTTCAGCGACGGCTGTTTCGGTCGGGCCGTGATCGTGATCGTGGCTGTGTGAGTGGTCGGGATCGTGAGAATGATCGTGGTCTGACATGGCAGATGTTCCGTGGAGGCTATCCGTTTGGCGGATATAGGATGGGACGCGTGGAAAGGAGAGAAACGGGCAACGGAAGGGGAGTTGGGTGAGCTTCCGTACGAGATTGATCGGCAAGGAAAGGCGTAATGACTTTCGATGCCGATGCCCATTACGTCCGCCGACCTACGCCAGGCACCACCCACGCGGCGATGCCGGTACCTCGTGCGAACGCGGAAGTATTATTGAGGACAATGGAGCACAGGTCAAGTCACCGCGAAGGATCCAGTGCGAGCAGTCGCATCGCGCATAGTATTTGTTCTAACTTTAACCTTGGCCAACGCCGGGGTTGATTCTTCTCCATACCGAAAGACGCCCGCCAAGAACCAGTCAACAGGCAACCTGTTCGCACCTTCATCAGATTTGTTTACGCTCCGACAAAACGCTAGCATATGGTTTTCCCGCCTGAATTGAAGTCGTTCGTTTTCGACGGGTGCTCTTGGCTGTTGCCGGGTGTCCGCCGGGCTTATCTGACTGAACTGCTTTAATCTGCTGATCTTGTTTCACCCCTTTTGATAAGGATGCATTGATATGGCAACCGCCACGACCAGCCGCACAGCCGAACTTCTTGGAGCTGATGCCGATTCGCTTTTGAACCACGTCGCCAAGGGCTTCCCCAAGTCCACGATTCACATTCCCGGCGCTGACTTCATCGACCGTGTCGTTTCGCAGACCGATCGCAACCCGCAGGTCCTTCGCAGCTATCAGCAGATTCTCGCCAGCGGTCGCCTGGCCAACACGGGCTATGTTTCGATTCTGCCCGTTGATCAGGGCATCGAGCATGCTGCTGGTGCATCGTTCGCGCCGAATCCGATTTACTTTGACCCCGAGAACATCGTCAAGCTCGCCATCGAAGGCGGCTGCAACTGCGTCGCTTCGACGCTGGGTGTGCTCGGTGCGGTCAGCCGTAAGTATGCTCATAAGATTCCGTTCATGGTCAAGCTGAACCACAACGAAATCCTCACCTTCCCGAACAAGTTTGATCAGGTTATGTACGGCCAGGTCGAGCAGGCCTGGAACATGGGCGCTGCCTCCATTGGTGCGACGATCTACTTCGGCAGCCCCGAAGCGACCCGCCAGATTCAGGAAGTTTCCGCTGCCTTCGCCAAGGCGCACGAACTGGGCATGGTCACTGTGCTCTGGTGCTACCTCCGCAGCAACGGCTTCAAGATGAAAAACGCTGAAGGCAAAACCGTGGACTTCCACGCCTCCGCTGACCTCACCGGCCAAGGCAACCACCTGGGTGTCACCATTGAAGCGGACATCATCAAGCAGAAACTGCCGACCAATAACGGCGGCTACGCGGCCCTGAACATGGGCAGCTCGTCCTACGGCAAGTTCGACAAGAAAATCTACACCCAGCTCACCGGCTCGGATGAAAACGGCAACGGCGGCCACCCGATCGACCTCTGCCGCTATCAGGTCGCCAACTGCTACATGGGTCGCATGCCGCTGATCAACTCCGGCGGCGAATCCAAGGGTGCCAGCGATATGTCAGAAGCCGTCACCACGGCCGTCATCAACAAACGCGCTGGCGGCATGGGCCTGATCTCCGGCCGCAAAGCGTTCCAACGCCCGATGAAAGAAGGCGTGGAAATCCTCAACGCGATTCAGGATGTGTATCTGGATGAATCTATCACGGTCGCCTGATATTTCGCCGCTTGCGGCGTAGCGACGTCAATGCAGTGAATCAACGAAAGCCCCGCATCAATGCGGGGTTTTTCATTGACCTGAGACTATGATCGATAATGACGTTTTGCTGATGAACCGGAACTCCTAATGACCATCTGCCGATCATCGCCACTGATCCTGTTGCTCGTCGCGCTTCTCGCCTCCTGCGCCGCCGCCGTCGATCCTCTCGTGCATGAAGAAGCGATCACGCCGATCCGCTTGGAACTCGATGCGAAGGATTGGAATGCATACAAGGTTCCGCGTCTGCACGAACGTACACCTGAGACTGCACCCGATGCGACCATCGAGCTGTGTGAACCCGATGCCGGTTGGATTGGTGCTGTTCAAAACAAAAAGACATCAGTTCGTCTGCTCGTAAAGCCGACCGCCAAGGCGAAGGATCATCTGCTCATCGCCACGATCTGGGATTGGGAAAACCGTGCGATACAGCAGGTTGTTTGCAGCAGTGACAAGCCTCATGAAATGAACTTCGCCGTCGAAGGCAAAGGCGTTTATCTGATCACGCTCGATGGCTTTGAGGGTGATGAAGTAAAGAAGCATCTCTATCGCAACGTGCGCAGCTTCGCGGTGTTGCCTGACCAATCGAAGATTCAAGAGCGCTGGAAGACGAGCGATTACTGGCTGGGCATCTGCGCATTTCCTGGTCGCTATCACTGGTCAAACGGTGGCAAGCCATCGAAGCCCGAAGCGATAAGCGAAGAAAAGGCACGCGAGATCGAAGTGGATGCAATGGCGAAACTCGGGCTGACAGTAGCGCGGCTCGATGTGTCGATGGTGCTGCCAGAAAAGGAAACAGCGCCGATTGACTGGAAGCGAATGGATGCAGCGGTCAGCGCCTACACCTCGCGCGGCTTCGAACTGGCATTGCAACTGATGCACCCGCCAGACTGGGCGATGGAAGAAAAATACAAAAGCGAAACGAAAGACACCTGGCGGTTTCCGAGGCGCGAAGAACCTTATCGCCGCTATGTGCGTGAGATCGTCAGCCGCTACGGCAAGCACGCGAAGTTCGTGCAGGTTTACAACGAGCCGGACCAAGTGGAATTCTGGGCGGCGACGCCAGCGGAGTATGTGACGGAAGTCAATAGGGCACGCGAAGAGATTCGCAAAGTGCTTCCGGAGATACCAGTCGGCAACGGTGGGTATGCGTTCATCGACCCCAAGAAGACTGAATATTTCACACGAGAACTCAAGGGCAAACTTGAGCTTCAAGCCTACCACTCGCATGGCAACCTGCGCGAACTCATTCGCGACATCGATCAGATGCGCGCACTTCACAAGGATGCGGGCTACGACAAGCCTCGCTTCATCAACACCGAGTCCGGCTTCGCGGCCTGGCGACTCGATCAGGAACGCGCACAAGCAGCCAGCGTCGTGCACAAGATTCTCTACTCCTGGGCACACGGCGATGAAGGCATGCTGCTCTTCGCCTCGCGCATGACCAAAGCGCCAGGTCGCAGTGGCCGCGACTTTGGCTTTCTCGATTACGATTTCTGCCCGCGATTTGTCTATGGCACCGTCAGCGCTTTGGTGGAGCAACTGGCTGGCGCTCGCTTTGAACGTGTGCTGGTGGAATCGAACGACCTCAATGCCTACGTGTTCAGAAAGGGCGAGAAGAGTGTTATCGCCTGCTTCAGCATCGGCGAATTGAAAGTACTCAACATTTCAACAGACGCCCGCAGTGTCAAGTGTTTTGATGCGATGGGGAATGAGCGGGCATCGGTGAATGATCGCGAGGGCAATATCAGTATGAACCTGATCCCCTCTGTGAAATGGCTGGTGCTCGAAGGTGCCACTCGCATCGAGATGGTGAAGTGATGCAATAGCACTGAGCCGCGACTCAACGAGTCGCGGACGTCTACGAACTCCTTGAGCGTTCTTCGCGCGGAGTATTTTCTTGCGCGTATGCATAGCGCGATCAATATCTCAATCAGTCCGTAGGCGTCCGCGACTCGTTGAGTCGCGGCTCCACATATTCACATTCCCGGTGCAAAGCCGTGCCGCAGTGTGTTCTCACACACCGCGCGAGGCTCGACGAAATGCAACAGATAATCTGCGCCGCCCGCTTTCGAACCCACACCTGAAAGACCAAAGCCACCGAACGGCTGTCTGCCAACAAGGGCACCGGTGCAGCCGCGATTGATGTAAAGATTGCCCACTCGAAACGCGCGGCGAGCCTGCGCCAGATGCGATGGCGTTCGTGTAAAAATCGCACCGGTGAGTTTGTAGGGCACATCGTTGGCAATGCGCAGGGCCTCCTCAAAATCACTCGCTTTGATCACCGCCAGAACCGGGCCGAAGATTTCTTCGCGTGCCAGTCGATGTTCGGGCTTGATATTGATAAACAGATGCGGCGCGATGAAACGTGACTGCGCAATACCTGACGCTGCGTTCGCCTTGCGAGCCTGATCATCGCTTGAATCTTCACCGATGAGCAGTTGGCCTTCGCTTTTGCCGATCTCGATGTACTTGCGAATCTTCGCTGCCGATTCTTCGTCAATCACGGGGCCGACATCGGTCGATGGATCCGTTGGATCGCCCAGCTTCAGCGCGCGTGTCGTTTCAGCGAGCCGTTCAACAAACTGATCATGCACATCACTCAACACAATCACCCGGCTGCAAGCTGAGCACTTCTGCCCCGCATAGCCGAAGGCAGAATCGCGCACGCCCACGACCGCTTCATCGAGGTCAGCTGAGCTGTCGATGATGATTGCGTTCTTGCCGCCCATCTCGCTGATGACCTTCTTGACGTGCATCTGTCCATCAGGTGTCTGGCCCGCAGCGGCGACGATATCCAGACCAACCGACTTGGAACCGGTGAACGCAATGATCGCTGTGCGCGGATCGCGCACCAGCATTGCGCCGATTGTCTCGCCTTCACCGGGCAGAAACTGAAGCACATCCAGTGGCGTGCCTGCCTGCCAGAGAATCTCGCAAAGCAGCTTGGCGATGCCCGGCGTCTGTTCTGCGGGTTTGACGATGACCGTGTTGCCAGTGACCAGCGCCGCTACGGTCATGCCAGCGCAGATGGCGAGCGGAAAATTCCACGGGCTGATGACCACCGCGACACCGCGCGGCTGATACCACGTTTCATTGAGTTCGCCGATGTATCTGCCTAGCCTGCGCGGCTCAAACAGATCAATTGAGAACCTCGCGTAGTACTCGCAGAAATCAATCGCTTCACACACATCCGCATCCGCTTCCTGCCAGGGCTTGCCTGCTTCGTGAATGATGATGGCGCTCAGTTCATCGCGGCGCTGCCGCATGATCGTTGCTGCCTTCGTCAGAACTGCGGCGCGCTTGCGCGGGTCAGTGTCGCGCCAACTTTCAAAGGCTTGCTGCGCCTTCGCCATTGCAGCATCGGCCTGTGCGACTGTTGAATCGTTGGCAACGACAGGCACCTTTGATGTGGCGATTGCTTGTGCAAATTGCGAGCGCTGTTTCTCATCGGAGAAGTCGCGTGGTGACTCGGTGAGGAATGGTCTGCCGTCGCCGATGGAGCTGATGGCTGGGCTTAGATTCTCGTGATAGGCCAGTTCATTTCGCCGCGCGACTGACGGGACATAATTCCATTTCACGGTTTCACCTTGCGGCGCAGCAAGGAGTTCATCAGGCGAAGCGTTGTCGAAGAAACTGGATTTGAGCCAGGAGTTGTTGGAAGTATTTTCGAGAAGACGGCGAACGAGGTAGGCCATGCCGGGGATGGTCTGACCGACGGGGACATATTCGCGTAGGCGCAGGTCACGACGGATTGCTGCATCTTTGAGCTGCCCCGCCATGCCGTGGAGCATTTGGAGTTCGAGCGCGGCAGGGGGAAGCCCGCGCGCTTCCAGTGCAGCCAGTGCGTAGGAGATGGAGCGAACGTTGTGCGATCCGAGCGCGAGCTTGATGCCGCCTTGGTCTTTGAGCGTGGGAACAGCACTCACGATCGCCGCTGTCATGCGCTCAAAGCACGCATCGGTTTCTTCCTTGGTCGGCCAGACCGGCACCGGCCAACCTTGCTGCTCTGCGTGAATGGTTTCGTAATCCCAGTACGCACCTTTGACGAGGCGAACGGTGACCTGCCTGCCGGTGCGCTGAGTCCAGGCGATGAGCTGCGCGATGTCAGCATCGCCGGTCTTGAGGTACGCCTGCATGGCGATGCCTGCGTGGAAATCGATCTTTTCGCAGCAGCGCATGAAGAGGGCGAGCGTGAGCGGCTTGTAGCGAAACTGCTCCATGTCGAAGTTGACGAAGACGCCTTTGTGCTTCGCGGTTTCGAGAATGGGCGTGAGCGCTGCGGTCAGGCGATCGAGTGTGCGCTCAAAATCAATCGGCTGCGGATGCGCATCAAGTGAAGTGATCTTGATCGAAACATTGGTGCGCGGGATTGCCCCAAGGTGATCTCGCTCAAGTCTGGGTGTGGCTTCAAAACCTGCGACATGCTCGGGCAGCGTGGTGATGAGATCGAGATAGCGCGATGCATACGCATCCGCTTCGGCCGCGCTGATGCACGCTTCGCCAAGCAGATCAACGGAGAAGGCAGCGCCGTTGGCCCAGAGCTTTTTCAGAGTGGGCAGTGCAGAACGGGCATCCTCACCGGCGATGAATCTTCGCGCCATGGTGCGCACCTGGCGCGAGATGATGTCCGCAGTGATGCCTTTGACCAGGCCGCCGGCCGCGAGGGCGACGCCCATGCCGCGCGGGGCGCGAACACCAGGCTGGGCGAGGTATTCCATCAGGTGCTCATAGACCTGACGCGAAGTTTTGAGCATCGGAAAGACATCGACAAAGCGGAAAAGCTGCACCTTGAAATGTTCATCACGCGTAGCCCAGTCGGAAAGTCGATCGGACCAGGAGGTGGCACCGAAGAAAGTCTTGCCCGCATTGCGAGCCTGTTTGAGGAGGTCTCCGCCAATTTGTCGCGTGCGCTGATCGAGGGTGTTCATCGAAGTGATTCCACCAAGATTGAGTCGTGCCGTTGCGGTTCGAGCTTGTGATCGACCAGAGGACATGATTATTGTCGAAGACGAGTGACTAAGCCAACATCGCCGCTTGCGGCGTAGCGACGTCAGCGCTGTGAATCACCAGAACGTCTGTGCGCTTGTACCCCGACGGTTCGCCCCCCGGAACAGCCTCGCCATCGGGCTTGGGGCTCAATGATTGGAAAGTGACGGGCGCACAAAAAAACCTCCGAGCGCTCTCGGAGGTTTCATTGAATGTTGATTGTCGCGGCGAAGTCTTTACTCAGAAAGCTGCCGCATACCCAGGCCGATTTCGTTGAGCTTGGCTTTGATTTCCATGAGGCTGGTCATGCCGAAGTTTTTCACGCCCATGAGTTCCGCTTCGGTTCGCATGCACAGGTCAGCGAGCGAGTGAATGTTGAGGAGTGTCAGAGCCTTGCGGGCACGAACGGAAAGATTCAGTTCGTTGACCGAGCGGTTGAGCGTCGAGTCATCGCCGCCGGTGGAAGCCTTGAGCTGATCGTAAACGGCTTTCTTCGCAGCGGTCTGTTCTTCATCGGCGACTTGACCCAGGCGAAGGCCGCGCTGAGCGAGCATGGATTTAATTTCTTCGATGCTGGCTTCGCCGAAGTTCTTGAAGTTGCGAAGCTCGGCTTCGGTCATGCGCACCAGATCAGCGAGGCTGCGAATGTTCATCTTGCGAAGGGCGTTGCGGGTACGCACAGATAGATCGAAATCAGTCACCGGCGTATCGAGCATCGCGTTCTGCTTGTCGAGTACTGCATCGTTTTCATCATCGATGACCATCGCCTTACTCGCCATCACATCTTTGATGTAGAGGCGGGCACGCGGATGATTCGCATCGGTGACGAGCACCTGACGCAAGCACCTTTCGGCGGCGGCGTATTGGCCGCGATCTTCATACATGATCGCCAGGTTGATCAGGCCGTTGAGCGGCGCAGGCTGCGCTCGCACTGCCTCTTCATAGAGATGCATCGCTTCATCTTCCTCGCCCACCAGATCGAGCTGATATGCAAGGCGGAAGCAGACATCCGCGCTGTCCGGGTCAGCGGCGTATGCGGCTTCATAGGATTCAATGGCTTTCACGCGATCGCCAGCGTCCTCGGCCTTGCGGGCGATGTCGTAATACTTTTTGCTGGTGGCTTCATCACGGATTTCGACGTCTTCGTAGGTCGCGGCTGTCATGGATAGGGGCGCTCCAAATGGCGTTGAGGCAGCAGGTTGGGCAATCAAGTGCAGTCCATTAGAATAAGGCGGATACGAAAAAGTGGCAAATCGAGGGCTGGAGGTGTCAGATGTCGCAGCCCATATGTCAACATGGGTGTTGCCAATGGGCGATGAGAAGTCAATGATCAGCAATGCTTGCGTAATAGTCGCGGCGAGCGTTCCACCACAAAGTCGCGGGTAATAGCGGTGCCCTTCGATTCCAACGAAAGACCGGCATGATGATTCGCCCCTGGTTGATGTCGCTGATGTTTCTTGCAGTGGTGCCCGCTGCGCTGCTGGGTGCAGAGGCTGCGGCTCCGAAGGCGACCGTGGCTGACACGGCGGCAAAAGCCAGCGCGATACGCCACTTCGAGTCATTGGTTCGCCCTCTGCTGGCTGCCAAATGTTTTCAGTGTCACGATGACAAAAAGCAGAAGGGCGATCTTCGCCTCGACTCACGGGCAGCGCTTCTGCTGGGTGGTGCCAGTGGCCCTGCGGTTGTGCCGGGTGATGAGAGCAAGAGTCTGTTCATTAAAGCGATCAGTTATGAAGATGAAGATTTGCAGATGCCGCCCAAGGGCAAGCTGAGCGATGAAGAAATTGCGATCCTCACCCAATGGGTTAAGAGCGGGGCGGTCTGGCCCGGTGAAAAAGCCATCGGCGGCGCGACGGTGCGATCGAAGATGGCTCGCATCACCGATGAAGATCGGCAGTATTGGTTCTTTCAACCTCTCTCCAAACCAGCAGTGCCTGCGGTCAAGCAAAAGGATCGCGTCACCAATCCGGTGGATGCTTTCATCCTGGCACGCCTCGAAGCCAAGGGGCTTTCACTCGCATCGCCATCGAGCAAGGTGACGCTCATTCGCCGTGCGACGTTTGATCTGCATGGCTTGCCGCCTTCGCCGGAAGAGATCGAAAGCTTCATTGCAGACACGTCTGCGGATGCGTATGAGAAGTTGATTGATCGTTTGCTTGCATCGCCGCGCTATGGCGAGCGGATGGCGCGGCGCTGGCTCGATATCGTGCGCTATGCGGACAGCGATGGCTTTCGCGCTGATGAATATCGCCCGCATCTGTGGCGTTATCGTGACTGGGTGGTGGATGCGTTCAATAGCGACATGCCTTACGACCAGTTCGTCACCGCACAGCTTGCTGGCGATCAGGCCAGTCCAGGCGATGCGGATTCACTGGTGGCGACCGGATACCTTCGGCTGTGGCCTTACGAATACAACCAGCGCGATGTGCACAAGCAATGGAACGAGATCCTCGATGATGTCACCGCCAATGCGGGTGAAGTGTTCCTCGGGCTGAGCATGTACTGCGCTCGCTGCCACAATCACAAGTTCGATCCGATTCTTCAGGAAGACTACTTCAAGCTTCGCGCTTTTTTCGAGCCGATCCTGCCTGATGATACGCTGACAATTGCCTCGGCGAAGGATCGTGCTGCGTATGACAAGAAGATGACTGAGTGGGAAGAAAAAACGCGCGACATTCGGGAGAAGATCGAAGCCATCGAAGGGCCTGCCAGAGCCTCAGCGACACGCTCCGCGGTGGCGAAGTTTGGCGATGAAATCAAGGTGCATCTTCTGGCGCCGGTTGATGAACTGGCTCCCGCTGATCGGCAGATTCGCGACCTGGCCTACCGTCAGGTCGAGCATGAGCTGAAAAACATTGCGGGTCGAATCAAGGGTGAGAAAAAAACAGAACTGGATCAGCTTGAAGTCGAACTGAAAAAGTTTGATCACCTGAAACCTGCTCCGCTGACGCCGGTGACGGCTATCCGCGATGTCAGCGCGACGCCGCCGCCTACGATGATTCCCGGCGATCGCCGCGAGCGCCTCATCGAGCCGGGCTATCTGACGGTGCTGTTCAAGGACGATGAAAAAGATAATGGCAAGCCAGCGGCTGATGCTGCTGCGAGCGAACGCGATGCGCACTTTGTTGCCGCAACGAAAGGCAACGATTCGATCAGCAAGGCGGCGAGCCAGACCACCGGTCGCAGGCTCGAACTAGCACACTGGATCAACCGCTCTGACAACGCGCTGACCACACGCGTCATCGTCAACCGAATCTGGCAGCAGCATTTTGGCGTGGGCATTGTCGCCACCGCCAACGATTTTGGCCGTCAGGGAGAATTGCCGACGCATCCTGAATTGCTCGATTGGCTCAGCGGCGAGTTTCTTACCGGTGGCCGAACCTTGAAGAAGCTGCACCGCGTCATCATGCTTTCACAGGCTTATCAGCAGTCGAGTCTCGCCGCCGACAATTCCATTGACCCGGGCAACACGCTTCTTTGGAAGCAGCGTTCTCGCCGCCTCGAAGCAGAACAGATTCGCGATGGCATGCTCATGGCCAGCGGTGAACTCGATCTGATAATGCATGGCACCGGCTCCTCCGATGGCCAGGGTCGCCGATCGATTTATCTCAAATTCATGCGCAACAATAGACCGGAGCTGATCGAACTGTTCGATGGCCCCGATGGATTTAATTCCACATCACAGCGCAATGTCACCACCATCGCGCCGCAGTCGCTCATGCTCATCAACGGCGAATGGACTTTGCAGCGTGCTCGCAAACTCGCCGAGAGCGCTCGTCGTACCGGCGGCGACAATCAGTCGAAGATGATCGCCGATGCCTACCTGCGAACGTTTGGCCGTTCACCCTCTGCTTCTGAAATTTCCGATGTCTCCGCGTTCATCACCTCGCGCAGTAAGCCGATGGTTGCAAAACCTGTCGATCAGCCGAAGGAGCCGCAGGAGACGATCGACAAACCCAAGCAAGGGATCGTCTTCGAGTTTGGCAAGGGGCAACTCCTGCAACTGGCTGACAATCCTGCACTGAAGTTTGAAGAGTTCACAATCGAAGCTGTCATCCTGCTCAAGTCCAACGACAACAGCGCCAGTGTGCGCACGATCATTTCGCAGTGGGATGGCGCGACGACCAACGCTGGCTGGTCACTCGGGGTCACCGGCAAAAAGAGCAAGCATCTGCCGCAGTCGCTCATCCTTCAACTCGTCGGCAAAAATGAAGATGGTCAGCCGGCGTATGACGTGGTCGCCTCGGGAATCAAAGTGGAATTCAACACGCTCTACCATCTCTCCGTGAGCGTGAAGGTAGGCCAAGCCGATTCCAACGGCATCGCCTTCCATCTGCGCCCTCTGCTCGAAGGCGCAGCCGTGCAGACCGCACAGGTCAATCACACCGTTATCAAAGAGATCGACAACAACCTCGCGCTGACGCTCGGTGGTCGCGATGGCAAGTCGGCGGGCCCGCATGGATGGGATGGCATCCTCGCTAATGTTCGTCTCTATAAAGAAGGCCTCGCCCCGCAGCAACTGCTCGGTGGTCGCAGTCCCAAGAACGATGCGCTGATAGCCGACTGGCGCTTTGCCGCTGATGTCATTGAGAAGGATGTGTCCGGCGCAGGTCATCATCTGACCAGTCGCAAGCTCACCGGGGCAGCAGCTTCGATTTCATCTGAGGGTAGCTCAGACAAGAGCGATCCATCCTTTGATGCGTTCGTTGACTTCTGTCATGTGCTGCTCAATGCCAATGAGTTTTTGTATGTCGATTGAGAATAGGATTGAATCAGCATGTTCAAGCTAAGTCACAATCATATTGAGCGTCCCACTTCTCGCCGCGACTTTCTCGCCAGGGCAGGTGGTGGTTTCGGTGCGCTGGCGCTGACCGACATGCTCTCGCATGACATCGCCCGCGCTGCTGCCATCGGCAAGGCGCCGGTGACCTCGACAGTATCGCCGCTGGCGCCGCGTGCGCCGCATCAGCTTGGCCGCGCTAAGAGTGTGATTTTCATCTTCATCGAAGGCGGCCCAAGTCACATGGATTTGTTCGATCCCAAGCCTGAGCTGGATCGCCTGGCGGGTAAGCCGTTGCCCGCTTCGTTCAAGCCGGTCGTCACTGCGATGGGCGAACTCAACGCGCCGCTCCTGGGCACGAAACGAAAATGGAAACAGCACGGCCAAAGCGGCATCGTCATGTCCGATTGGCTTCCGCACATGGGCTCTATCGCCGATGACATTTCCGTCCTTCGCTCCTGCTGGGCTAACGGCCTCAATCATGTCGGCTCCGTCTGCCAGATGAATACCGGCTCCGTCCTCGCCGGTCGCCCCAGTCTTGGCTCGTGGGTTTCCTATGGACTTGGCAGCGAAAATCAGAATCTGCCTTCGTTTGTGGTGCTGCTCGACAAAGGCAGCAGCGTTGTCGGCGGCCCGCGCAACTGGTCCACCGGTTTCATGCCTGCGACATTTCAGGGCACGCTCCTCAAAAGCGGCAGCGAGCCGATTGCAAATCTCTACGGCCCAAAAGAAATCAGCGATGATCGCCAGCGGGCCAAGCTCGATCTGCTTGCACAGATGAATCGCCGACATCAGGAACCGCGCCAGGAAGAAACGCAACTCGAAGCTCGCATCCGCGCCTACGAACTGGCCTTCCGCATGCAGGCCGCTGCACCGGAAGCGATCGATGTGGCTGGTGAATCCGAGCACATCAAATCAATGTATGGCATGGATCAAAAGGAAACTGCTGACATGGGTCGGCAGTGTCTATTGGCACGCAGACTCGTAGAACGCGGCGTGCGCTTTGTGCAAATCTACAGCGGCGCCGGCAGCAAGTGGGATGCACACAGCAACATCGAATCGAATCACGCGGGTCTGTGCAAGTCGATGGATCAGCCGGTCACTGCACTCGTGCAGGACCTGAAGCAGCGCGGCATGCTCGATGAAACGCTCATCGTCTGGGGCGGCGAGTTTGGTAGGACGCCGATGAGTGAAAAGGGCAACGGCCGCGATCACAACCCATGGGGCTTCACGATGTGGTTCGCCGGTGGCGGCATCAAGCCCGGCCAGACGATCGGCTCCACCGATGAACTTGGCCTCTATGCCGTCGATGAAAAGTCACATGTTCACGACATTCACGCGACCATTCTGCATTGCCTAGGCATCGATCACACGAAGCTGCTCTATCACAACAACGGCAGACCCGAGCGGCCGACGGTCAATGAAGGGCATGTGATTGAGAGGCTGGTGTATGTCTGAGGTGATGGGTATTGCTGAGCTGCGACTCAACGAGTCGCGGACGCAAGCAGCCTGATTGCGTGATCATCGCGCCTTGTCTCGTTGCGACGAATCGTCCGCATACATCGTAGATCAATTAAGCCGTATTTTTAAGCTTATTTCAATGATGGACGCCCCATCAGGCTTTGAGCGTCCGCGACTCGTTGAGTCGCGGCTCATCACGCTGCACGGCGCCACTCGCTGCGCTCGCTTTGCGGCGCGATCGAGAGCACACGGTCGTACACGCGAAACACCTTGAGCATTCGTTGATCGAAGCTGTAATACTTTTCGATGCGGTGACGCCCCAGCCGGGACAGTTCACGCCGGCGATCCTTGCTGACAATCAGCGGTGCGATGTGGTCCGCCCAGGTCTCTTGCTCCTTGGCATCGAGCACCACACCACGCCGACCATTCTTGAGTAGCTCAGTCACAGCGCCGACATCGGCAGCCGCGACGGGCACACCCATCGCCATCGCTTCAAGGACGACATTGGGAAAGCCTTCGGTGTGGCTGGGCAAGAGCAGCATGTCGAACATTTCAAAGAACCGCTTCGACTGACTCTGAAAGCCCCAGAAATGCGTGATGCCTGAAACGCCAAGTTCAACTGCGAGGCGTTTGAGTTTGTCGAACTCGGGGCCGTCGCCGACGATGTGCAATTCGATATTCGGATATTTCACATGCAGGTCAGCGACCGTACGGATCGCGCGGTCCACGCCTTTTTCCGGGCTGAGCCTGGCGACAACGCCCATGATGAACGAATCGCGGAAGACACCCAGCTCCCGGCGAGCGCCGCGAATGGTGTGCGAGCGCTGATATTCGGTGCAGTCGATTCCGTTGGCGACGTAGGTCAGTCGCTCCGCTTTGACGCCGATTTCCAAACACTGTTGATGCAGCAGCGGGCTGACCGCGATGACTTCGTCATAGCGTTTGAGGCACCACTTATCGACGTGGTAATACATGCGCGTGCGGAAGGTGTCATTCGTCCATCCATGCACCGTCGTGACCAGTTTCATCTTCCAGAACCGACGGAGAATGAGACCGAGCAGATTGGATTTGTAATCGTGGCCATGCCAGATCGTCACGTTCTGCTGCCTGCAAAGGTGGTAAAGCTCGCGCACCGTTCGCAGATCGATCGCGCCTTTTTCAGCGATGGTGAAAAGCGGAGCGTTCCACTTTATCGCTTGTGAACGGATCACTTCGATGCCGTTGTCACCCTTGGGGTGGATGTAAGCGACGGCCATCTTGAAGTATTCATCGTTGGCGTACTTGGGCGAACGAAGTATGGTTTTCTCCGGCCCGCCGCCTGTGGCGCTGACAACGCGAACGTGCAGCACGGTGGGCCGATCAGCGGCAGTGGTCGCAGGTGTAGGATTCCGGTCAATGAGTTTGCCCACTGGCAGTTCATCATCATGCGATCGCGCATCGAGCATGGTCACGGTGCTGTGAGCCGTCAACTTGAGCAAGGGGCCGGCATCTTCAATAACGGTGCTGGCGATATCGATGGCGGCTGAACTGGCAGCAATGTCATCAGAAGAATCATCGCCCAAGGGCACGTCATCACTCTCAAAGGAATCTGTCAATCGAAGAGCGGGCTGCTCCTCAATCTCCAAGCCGCGAAACATGTCGTCGATGTTGAATGTCATGATGCTGGGTACTACCTGTTTTCGTCACATAGCCCCGGCCTTGGCCGGGGAAACGCCAACTCTTCAACGCGATTGTCCGACAATGGTTTCTTTGAACACTCAACGCCACATCATTATCGGTGAGTCACCCCGGCTAAAGCCGGGGCTATGTGGGCTAAAGCATGAACCCCGGGCAGGTCGCGCAAGGATTGTCTTTCGCTTGCTGCGGCGATAATTTCTTCTTGAAGCTGCGGCGAGACATGCGATATTTCTCGCTGTTCCAGATCTTCTTGAAGGGCTGCTCAAACACGTTGCCCATGTCTTCCGTGGGATCCCACGAACCGCAGCATGTGACCACTTCACCATCCCAGTTGATCACGCTGCTTTGCCAGGGCCAGGAGCAGTTGTAGATCTTCTGACCGTTGAAGGATTCTTCGGTCACTTCGCCCGCAGCGATTTTCTCATACGCACTGAGCACGTACTGCTTGTTCTGCGGCAGCCAGTCGCGCACGTGGTTCTCGATTTTCTTTTTTAGAATGTCCGGTGCCAGCCCCAGCGGCTGAAGCTGCTTATCACGATCTAGAAATCGCGTGTTCAGTGCAGCGGTGGAGAAGACCGCCTTGCAACCGAGTTCATCCGCAAGCTCTTGGAACTGGCCGATCTCGTGTTCGTTGTGTTTAGTCACCACGAAGTTGAGCTGAATAGCGGGCGTAGCGCTCTTCATCCGTTTTTTCGTTTCGACGATGTGGCGAACCTTATCGACGGCTGTCTTAAAATCCTTGCCCGGCTGATAAATCTCAAACGTCTTCTGCGATGCGCCGTGCAGCGAACAGGTCATCGTGTCCAGGCCCGATTCGATCAGCGCCTCCGCCTGTCCCTTGTCCGGTTTGAACGCGTGCAGATTTGAACTGATGTAAGTCCAGATGCCTTTGTCATGCGCAAAGCGAATCATCTTGTAAATGTCAGGCACGATCAGCGGATCGCCCCACATCGACAGATCAAGAGCGAGCAGCGTGTGCTTGAGTTCGTTGATGAGCTTGCTGTACTGGGCGAAATCCATTTTGCCTTTTGCGCGGCCGCCCATGTTCAGACCGGTGGGGCAAAGCTGGCATTTCGTGTTGCAGATATTCGTGGATTCAATTTTCATCCGATAAGGACGGCCCCAGACGCGCTCGGTCTTCATCTTGAACTGAATATTGATCATCGCCATGTTGAGGAGCTTGACGGTGGTCAGATATCGGCGATTACGCCAGACATAGTGCACACCACGCGCTACGAAATCGACACCGTCCATAACCTTGGCGATGAGGCGAGGGCGAGCCCATTTGCTCTTAAGCCAACCGGTAAAGCGGACGGTGCGAGCAAGCTGACGATCGAGTTGAAGACTGATGGCACTCATGGATTTACTTTCCTTCTCCAAGGGGCAAACTGAAAGACTGCGTAGTTGCGGAAGCGTTCAGACTGGGGGTCCAGCGGAGAATCGAAGGGCGTTTGGCGCGATTGCGTTTGGCGCGATTGCGTTTCGTATCATTGTCAGGTGATGCGGGCGAAGGAGGCGCATCTTCATCTGCGAGTTTCAGTGGTGCGATTCGCGATTCCAGATCGTGCCGAATCGTGCGCGGCATCGCCCCGGCAATGGCGATAATCAGCCAAGGGGTTTCAAAGACTTCTAGTGAGAGAAACGCGCCGCCGAACATAAAGAGAATCAAGCTGGCCTGACAGGCGAGAATGATCTTGTCCATCTGATAAAGCTGGGCGTCGCTTGCGGGGTCGGACAGTGCCGGTGCCTCTTCGATGTGGCGCTGCACGTTTGATCTGCTGCGCATCATCAGGAAGAGAGCGGTCATCAGCATGGCGACATAAATCATCGCCGCAGGAATGCCCGAATCTGCCGCGATTTGCAGGTACTGACTGTGAATGGTGCGGCCAACGTGATCAGCGCCGTAGTTGTGCGTGTAGGTGTTCGAGTTGCGAATGCCTACGCCCGTGAGCGGATGCTCCTTGACGATTTCCAGCGCAGCACCCCAGCTACTCATGCGCGATTGTGCTGAGTAATCACGGCTGAACTGCGCGGTGGACATGAAGCGATCGCGAATCTCAGGGCCGGCCAGCAATGTCACCGCAATGACGAGCATTAACGCGATGGCGGCGGCCTGATAGCGAGGCCGATGATGCCAGAGCACCCAGAGCAGCGCGACGAGCGAGGCGAGCATGGCGCCGCGCGAGTAGGTCATCAGCACCGCGTGCAGAATGATGAGGCCAAGCCCTGCGCTGATGGCCCGCATCCAGAGGCGCGAGGCGCTGACCGCAAAGGCGTAGGCAAAGGGCAGCCCCATGGCGAGCATGAGACCAGCACCGTTGTTATCGAGATCGCCAAAGCCGTGATGGAAAATGTCGATCCGACCATCGAAGAGATAGTTGTAATTCACTTCCCATGCGATGTAACCGAGGCAGACGACGATCATCGCGCTGAGCACACGAATGTGCCAGAAGTGATGGATGACAAAGTAAGTGATGAAAGCGAGCAGCAGCACCTTGGCATATTCAAAAAGCCAGTACTGCGACATGGTGGGATTATGCGCGGTGATGGTGCTTAGCGTCAGCGCGAGGCCGAAGCAGATGAGGAGTACCGGAATAACGCCCAGCCGCGCTTTGTGCCAGATATCGCTGAGGTTCAGGAGCACGCCGACGATCACCGCGCCTGCTGCCATGCGCGACCAAGGCCAAGGCTCGGGCATCGCCCAGTCCCAGAGATCCTGCGGGCGAAGCACGCTCAAGGTGTAGTACAGCATCAAGCCCCAGAAGGGATTGAAGAGCGATCCGGTGGAGCCAACCAGGACCATCAGGATGAGCAGGATGAACTGCTTCATGGGTTGATTTCGCCTTGCGTCGCAGTAACGAACTGCGATCAGCGGTAAGGACGGCGCAGCCGTCACCATCGTTAAGGTCGGCAGGATCAGCAGGGGGGTTAAGGGAGGAAGAGAAAGGAGAATTGCCTAGAGTGCGGTTATTGGGACGAATTCAATAGAAAACGTGTGGCACTGGCCGCTGCTCTGAGCGGTTTGCCAGTGCCACTCAGATGAACATCATCAAATCTACTACCCATCACTCTGCCTCAGCGAACCATTTCAGAACGCGGGCCGAGCGTGACTTTGGCGGACTGATTTTTCACTTCGCCGGTGTCCGGATCGGTGCGTGAGAATTCGACTGTAATCTCCTGGCCGACTTTCTTTTTGCGAATGACAGCCACCAGATCATCGAACCCGCCGATGGGGCTTTTGTCGATCTGCGTGATGACATCGTTTTGCTGCAGCCCCGCCTTGGCGGCAGGGGAGTTGGGATGCACTGTCAGGATGCGCATGCCATCGGAGTCTTCGTTGGATGCAGCACCGACACCGATGAACGCACTGCCGAACTGCGTGATGCGAACGTCTTCGGGCAGTGAAGAGCGAAGCTTCTTGATGCCTTCATCTGTCACATCCGCATCGGGCTCCACCTGAACTTGACGCAAAGCAGGCACATGGCGGATATAGCGGAGGCCGCTATCTTTGCCTTCCCATTTGGCGTCGAGTTGAAGTTGTGTGCCTGAAGCATCGATGTGACCACCCAGCGATTGAAGCATGGCAATGGCGCGGCCCTGTCGCGATTCGGGCAGCGCCAGCAGTATGGCGGCAGCGCGGGTTGCAGCCGATGGATTCGATGATGACTTGAGTTTCGCCAGTGAATCTTCTGCAAGATTGCGATTGTCAAAATCACCAGCGACGGCAATCTCGCTCAGCGCGTGCACCGCACGCCAGGTCACTTCTGCATTCGATTGCTGCGCTGCTTGCGTCAAAGCATCCACCGCAGGCGTTCCCGTCAGAATCAAATGCCGCGTGGCGGATTCACGAATATCAAACTGATCGCTGTCCAGTTCCTTGATCCACTGTCCAACAAGTGGATCTTTGGAAAGTGCATCGGCAGCAATGGCATGAGACTGGCCGATCACCAAGGTCAGCGCGAAGAGGGGCAACATCATGCGACGTGTAATGGCCATGACAGAGGCACACTTTCAAAGCAACTGTGCGGAATCGACACAGCTTACTTCGGTCATTGTAGGCCTGTTCGTCCACTGATGAACGTGATGCTCAGAGCAATCGCATGTAGCTTTGAGAGGGCGAAGCTCCCATTGAAGTACATGCGATGGCGCTGGCAATGCAACGACAATATTCGATCCGAGTGCTGATGTCATGCTATAATGATCCGTTCAGTTTCCTATCTGTTTCCGCAGGGGGTTCATCATGTTTCAAGCATTTGGCGAATCATCGGTTCGTGCTCTTTCGCAATGGCCCATCGCTGTGGCTGCATCGATGCGGGTGCTTCGTTTTTCTTCGCTCCCGTGTCCGCGGGACATGAAACGGACACGTTTTTCTGTCCGGGCGGACATCCGAAACAGCGTTTTCAGCTCGAAAATAAGGGGAGGACGTCCGGCGGACATGAGGAGGACATCAGTTAAATTTCGCTGCGTTAATGGATTGCGCATGAAAAGCAATGGGAGGGGGTGGGTGCGGACATGTCCGCCCAGCACCAGGCGAGCCATCGCACATCTAATTGAAGGGGTGTCACACGTCTGCCGTGTCTGCGAGCTTCAGACATGGCTGATCGATGACGGGCTTCTCGCCGATGCTCACCAGCACAGCGGTCAGATCATCGACCTGATTCAGCGAGCCACTTTGCTCATCGAGTTTGCGCGCCAGTCGGCCAAAGGCTTCATCGAGTGTGCCGTTGGCCAGGGCTTTGAATTCTTCCGTGTAGGCATCATTGGCCATGCGACTTTTCTTGCCGGTCTTGCTGAGCACATCGGGGAACGCGACTTCAAAACCATCGGAATACAGCAGCAGCCGATCGCCTTCTTTGAGCTGAATATTTGCTGTTTCAAAAGTCTCATCAGGGAAGACGCCCAGCAAGCCGCCTTCAGGTTCGAGCCATTCGTGTGTGCCATCAGCGCGAAGGATCAGCGGGTAAGGATGGCCAGCTCGCGCGAAGGAAAGCATGCGCGTTTCGCAGTCGATGATGCCATAGCAAGCGGTGGCGAAGCGAACGTGTCCTTGCTGCTGGCGCACCATGTCGCGGTTGAGATGGGCCAGCGCTTCAGCAGGGGGGATGATGCGAATTTCCTTGCCCGCATCATCCATGCGCTTGCCGGTGCGCAGCGATCGTTTGATATAAACCGTCATCAGCGCAGCGGGCACACCGTGGCCTACAGCATCAGCGATGAAGAATCCGATGTGGCGTTCATCCAGCTGAATGACATCGTAGATATCGCCGCTGACATAACTGGCCGGGCGAAAGAGCACGCGAAAATCAATGCCTGCAACAGGCTTGACCTGACCGGGAAGGAACTCGCGCTGAAGCTGGGCTGCCAGGCGAAGTTCTTCATCGATCTTGTCGAACTGCGTGGCGAGGCCGCCGTTGTGAGCGTTGAGAATCTCGATTTCCATCAGCAGGGCGCGAATGATTTCGCTCTGCGTGTGGATCGTGCGCAGCATGGCGCAAATCGCCAGTGGTGGTGCATCAAGCGGCGCGACTGCAATGTTGTCCTGATAAGTCGAACCGATGGGCAGCGACTCGAAAGGGCGACTGATGATGGCGGCGCGGTGACGATCCTGAAGCCTGGCGATCACTTCATGAAGCTGCGCAGATTCACTGCCATCGGTGATGATCCAAGCAGTGCGACAGCGATCGAGAATAGTGTCATCTTGAGCCGCTTGTGTGAGTGTTATGCGCGTGACCGATGGGCGATCTTTTGCAGGCCACTGCGCAAGCACGGCTTCAATCGGCTCACCCGAAAGACAGTCCATCGAAGAGCCAATAAGGATCAGGCTGTTGCCGGCCATGCTCGCCTTCCAGAACGAATGATTCCAAATAACCCACCGGTCCAAAGGTCGAAAGAGAGAAAGGTTGAAAGGGCAGTTCGCCTCCTTCGCCCATCTCCTGCAAGTAGACCTGTTGATGGTATCGGATCACTTGGCGCGGGCCTTGAGGTCTGGGGAAGGCAGGTCGAGTTTGTCGCCCAGTTTCAGGCCGAGTTTGGCGAGTGTGCCGGCTTTGAATTCGAGTGCGAACAGAATCTCATCGTTGCTCGGGTACCGCCGAAGGTCGCGTTCAGGTGTGTCGTAAGGCTCGACCTTCATCTCATACATTGCGGTGATGGTGCCATCTTCCTTCGCAAAAATAATATCAATGGGCACCAGGCAGCGGCGCATGACAAAGCCAGCTTCCTGCTCTTGCGAAAAAACGAAAAGCATCCCGCCTTGTTCATCGATGTGGGTTCGATCCGAGAGGCCTCGCTCGCGCTGAGCGCTGGTCAGCGCGAGTTCCATGTTGAAGCGCATCTGATTGATGGCGATCAGTTGCGTGGCGGGGGCAATAGCCTGTGAAGAATCCTTGGTCTGATTCTGCGTCGCACGCGTGTGATCGTTGCACGAAACAAGCAGGGGGGTGAGGAGGGCGATGAGTGAAATGAATAGGGCGCGAGCGCGTTGGCCCATATGAAGGACAATGTAACCACGGGCGGATCGATTCATTTTCGTCATCTTCATCTTTGTCATGATTCACTTTACCGACTCAAAAGCCACTTGTGATCATCGTTTTTGAAAATCACCTGTTCATGCGGCAGTGTATGAATGTTCAATCCTTTGGCGAACTCACTCGCGCTCATCGGCACATCATTTTCAGTGATGCCGCAGGTATGGGCAATCCATCCAATGATACGTTCCACAGCAACACCTTGATCGCGATACCACGACAGCCGGGTGTCGCCATGCCGCTTGGCCAGGCGTCTTCCATCTTCACCGACGACCAAAGGCAGATGGTAGTAAGTGGGCAGGGGGGTGAGGTCGAGATATCGGTAAAGCCAGAGCTGCCGGGCAGCGGAGGGGATGAGATCATCGCCGCGCACGATGTCCGTGACGCCTTGCCTTGCATCATCAATAACAACAGCAAGCTGATACGCGGGAAGATTCGCCTTGGTGGCGATGACGAAATCACCCACCTGCTGCTGCACGTTGATCGACTGTAGTCCGGCAACGAAGTCGAAAAATGAAATGGATTCATCGGGAACAAAAAGTCTCAGCGCCTGTGTCCCAGATTCTGAATCCGATGAGCGGGGCAGCAGCATCTTCTCAAGCATCGGCTGCACATCGTCCGCGTTTTCATATCGAAACATATCTCCCAACTTCGATCGGCAAGTGCCGGGGTAGCGCGGCTCATGATCGCCTTGATTGGGCGCTGACTGTGCCAAGGCAATTTCAGAGCGCGAGCAAGAGCAAGGATAGGCACGGCCTGCTGAGTGCAGCTGCTCGATCGCAGCGACATAAGGGGACAGGTCATTCATCTGATAGAAGGGGCCTTCATCCCAGTCGATCCCCAGCCAGCGAAGATCATCAATTGCTTGTTGCTGCGCCTGTGGCCGCACGCGAGGCGTATCCAGATCTTCAATTCGCAGAACGATCTTCCAGCTGCTTTGACGAGCCAGTGCCCAGTTGATGAGAAACGTTCGCGCGTTGCCCAGATGGAGAGCGCCGGTGGGGGAAGGGGCCAGGCGTGTGACGCGATCGAGCATGGGTACATCATAGGGAACGTGCAATGCGGTTGATCACTGCGCTGATGTCGCTACGCCGCAAGCGGCGACGGCAGTCATTCGCTCCGTCGAACAACGTGCGATATCGTAAGCCACATGATCGACGATGATGTCCATCCGCTTCGACTGGCTGTGCTGATTTCCGGCGGGGGGCGCACGCTTGAGAATATCGCCAGCGCTATCGCCAGTGGCGATCTGCATGCGACTGTGACCACAGTCATCAGCTCGCGACCTGGCGTCTTGGGTCTCACGCGGGCTGCGAATCTGGGCATCGTGGCAAGCGTGGTTGAGCGAAAGCAGTTCAACTCCCCTGCCGAGTTCTCGGACGTTATCTGGCAGCAAATCAGGCAAGCGGGGGCTGATCTTGTCTGCCTGTGCGGCTTCTTGTCGCTCATCACTATTCCGCCTGATTTCGCGGGCAAAGTAATCAATGTCCATCCTGCGCTGCTGCCCAGTTTCGGCGGCAAAGGGATGTATGGACATCATGTTCACGAAGCGGTGATCGCACAGGGCTGCAAGCTCTCGGGATGCACTGTTCACTTCGCGGATGAGAGCTACGACACCGGCCCGATTCTGGTGCAACGATCATGTGACGTCTTAGAAAATGACACGCCTGATGCACTGGCTGCTCGTGTGTTTGAAGAGGAATGCATCGCGTATCCGCAGGCGCTGAAACTGCTGGCGCAAGGCCGTGTGATCATCAAGGGAAATCGAACCCGCATCGCGCCGATGCTCGATGACATGCTCGAACGCGCACGCCAGTTCAGCGAGATCGCTCATGAAGGTCAGTTTCGCGTAGGCGGGCTGCCGTACGCCACGCACCCGGCAAGTGTCGTCGAGATTCTCAAAGCGCATGGTCAGAGCGACCCGGATGTTCTCATGGCTGGTTACCTGCACGACACGATGGAAGATTCAGGTGTCACACAGAATCAACTGGCACGGGCGTTCAACTCGACTGTCGCGAGAATCGTTGCTGAACTGACCATACCCAAGGAACACGAAGAACCATCGGAGAAGAAGAACGCATGGCTACTGTCCCACGCTCCAAAGCTCAGCGAGCAGGCGAAATGGATCAAGCTGGCTGACCGGGCTCACAACGTCAGCCAATTGTCTGCGAAGAGTCCGGATCGGCAGCAGCGCTACGTCAAAGCCACCAAGTTGCTGGTTGAAGCGCTCAAGCCGTGGCCTTGTGAGTCACTGGGGCTGCAGATCATCTCTGAACTGTCCAAACACAAAAACGCCTGAAATCGCAGGTGTTTTTCAACATCCTGCACGCCCTGCCTTGAGTCCGATAATGTACCTTATGTATAACAGGCAAGGAGGGCGGAGCAGGGAAGGTAAGCCACGGCTCATCACGCCATTCTTCTGTGTATTCGGGGGTCTTCTACGCCTTTTGCGACTCTATGCGGAGGTTCGGTGTTGTCTATTGCATCGTTCGCCAAGGCGAACGGCTAACTGCGCCCGAAACGACTGTGCCGAATGTTGGCACGCGCACTTTGCGAATCGTATGGTTGATGTTGTCAAGGTCTTAATGTTTCGCTTCGATGGACCGATACGCGATTACGAGGATCACTGATCTTCCGCTTTGGCGGTCGATTCTGAATCCTGCATGGGGAGAAAAGTCATGAGCCATCGCCAATTCAATGTTCATCGTGTCGGCTTCACGCTCGTTGAGATTCTGATCGTCGTGGTGATCCTGGGCATTCTCGCGGCCATCGTCGTGCCGCAGTTCACCAGTGCTGCTGCGGAAAGTCGCGACAGTTCGCTGCGCATGAGCCTCAACCGTGTACGTCAGCAACTGGAAATCTACAAAGAACACCACGACGGTGAATATCCTTTCCTGGCTGACATTTCGGAGCAGCTCACAGGAACCACGGATGTGGCTGGCAACGTGTTGCCTTTGGGCACGCCTGGCGGCTTTGGGCCTTACATTCGCGAACTGCCGGTGAATCCTAATACGGGTGGACGCGACGTTGACAATGCAGCCGTGGGCGGCAGCGATTGGTTCTACGATGAAAACACCGGCTCATTTCACGCCAACGATTCCATTCTGACACGCGCCTATTGAATCAACTGCCACTGCACCATGGGCACAGAACAATCATTGGCTCATGTCGTATGATCTTGCGGCATGAATCGAAATGAACTTCAACTGCTGGCTGAACTGAGCGATCCTGATGAAGGAACCGTCGCGGCTGTCGCATCGCTGACGGGCAACATCATGCTGCTGGGAGCCGGCGGCAAGATGGGTTATGGCGTGGCGCTGATGGCGCTGCGTGCTGCACAGATGGCGGGCACCAATCAGCGCATCATCGCAGTCTCACGTTTCACTGATTCAGATCTCGCGGATCAACTCAAGCTCGAAGGCATTGAGACCATCGCCTGCGATCTACTAGATCCCCGTGCAGTCCAGCAGCTTCCTGATGCTGCCAATGTTATTGCGATGGCGGGTCACAAGTTTGGGATCACCAGGAATCCAGGTCTGTCGTGGCAGAGCAACGTCTGTATTCCATTCAATATTGTTAAGCGATTCTGCGACAGTCAGATCGTTGTACTTTCCAGCGGTAATGTCTATCCGTATGTCGATGTGGATGGCGGCGGCGCAGTGGAAGCAACGCCGCTTGATCCTGTCAGCGAATATGGCTGGACGGTGGTCGGCCGGGAAAGAATTTACGATCAGTGTTCACGCACTTATGGCACGCCGATGTCGATCCTTCGGCTGAGCTACGCCAACGAACCTCGCTACGGGGTGCTCGTGGATATTGCGATGAAGGTGCGCCGGGGTGAGCCGATTGATCTGACGATGGGGCATGTGAATGTTGCCTGGGCGACGGATGTGAATCGCGTCACGATGAAAGCATTCACGATGACTGATGCACCGCCGGCGATCCTGAATGTGGCAGGCTCGCAGACGTTACATGTCCGCGAACTGGCGGAACTGTTTGGCGAAGCGTTCGGGCTGACGCCGAATCTGGTCGGAGAGGAATCGGCAACTGCCCTGCTCAGTAATTCGAGTTCATGCTGGCAACGTTTTGGTGAACCCGAAGCCACGGTTGACTATATGATTCGGCGCGTTGCTGAGTGGATCATGCAGGCGAATGTCATGTGGGATCTTCCCACGCGGTATGAGGTACGGTCAGGGGAATATTGATGAGACCAGCATTGGAACACCGAAACTGTAGCTGTAAGCGATGCCCATCAGATTGCCCGGGTTCACTAATCCTCATGACCACCCGCGAATGAACCTGTATTCGCTGAAATGAATCATCAGACTGGCTCAACATGGAATCTGGATGTAATCATTCACTACTGACCATTAGCTGAATCCGTGTCTTACACTTTGTTCGCAAGGGGAGTTGTTTGTCTCGCATCATCTGTTGCAAAGTTTGTCCTCGCTGTGGATCGGGCTCGTTCCGAAAGGTTCGGGCCGACGCGGTCATTGCGATACGAAGAGTTCGAGAATGCCGGCGATGCAGCCAGCAGTTTCGCACTCCGATGCCTCTGTGGTTTTGTCTGCTCCTCATCCTTCTGGGTGTCGGCCTTATGGCGTGGCTGGGGATGAGGGTGCTCGAGATCGGCGTTCACTCAGATTTACTTCGCCCAATTGAGCCTGTGATCCTCGCAGGCATCGGCGCACTTCTGACAGTATTCGCTTTGTTCAAGCTGGTTTTCGGGCGAGGTATAAAGCCGCCGGAACGCCATCACTGGCGAGATCGCAAAGAACCGGTTGGCCCTGCTGTTCCCAAAGGAATGCATTTCGCATCGATCGCATCCAAGCCCGCTGCGCCACCATTGCCGGAATCTTCTGCATCACCGACCGCTCGGTCGTTTGTACGAACGGAAGAGGGATCTTTTGAATCGACCAGGCACGCTGCCACCCCACCGCCTTCATTGGGTTCAGCGCCGATGCCTTCGAGCGCAGTGCTTGCTGTGCTGCGCGACGGGGCTGTCATTCCCGCGCATCCTTTGGCGCTCAACAGCCATCGCGAGTTTGATGCTCATCACACGCAGGTCCTGTCGCGCTATTACCTGGCCTCTGGTGTACAAGGTTTGGCGGTGGGTGTGCACACAACACAGTTTGGCATTCGCAAACCCAAACACAATCTGCTGCGACCGGTGCTTGAACTGGTCGCTCAGGAAATGGTGGCACACGAGAATCGCACCCATACAACGCTCATCAAGGTCGCTGGTATCTGCGGCAACACGCAGCAGGCCGTGACCGAGGCGCAGCTCGCTAAGGAACTGGGCTACGACATCGGGCTCCTTAATCTCGCCTCGGTGCCGTTGGATGCGACGGATTATGAACTGATTCAACATTGCCGGGAGGTGGCGAAAGTGATGCCGGTGTTTGGGTTTTATTTGAGTCCGTCTCTGGGCGGGCGTCCACTGCCCTACCGCTTCTGGCGTGCATTTGCGGAAATCAGCAACGTCGTGGCGATCAAAGTTGCAACCTTCAATCGCTATCAGGCGCTCGATGTCATGCGAGCTGTCGCAGAATCCGGCAGAGCATTGACGACACACGACGGCGGCTCAGATAATCCAATTGCGATGTACACCGGTAACGACGATACGATCGTCGAAGACCTGGTGGGCGAGTGGCAATTCGATGTGAACGGCTCCACCATCTCGCAGCGCATCGTCGGCGGCCTGCTTGGACACTGGGCTTGCTGGACCCGCGCAGCTGTTGATACATTTCGTGCTCTGAAAAATCTGTCCGGCAATGGCTCCATACCCACCGATGCCGCCCTGCTCGCCAGGCAGGTCACCGACATGAACGGCGCGATCTTCGACGCAGCCAACAATTTTCGCGGCGCCATTCCCGGTGTGCTTGAAGTGCTTCACCGTCAAGGGCTGATCGATAGCAACCTCTGCCTCGATCCGGCTGAATCCCTGAGCCCCGGCCAGGCGGAAGAAATCACACGCGTCTGCAATGCGTATCCACATCTGATCGATGATGCGTTTGTACACGATCATTTAAGCGAATGGAAGAAATGAACAGCTTCATTTGCAGCCGCAGCGTCCTCGCTGTGCAATTGCACGTCCGCGCAGCGAGGACGCTGCGGCTATGAAAGATCGCTTAAATGATGAATGCTCACTTGGGAATCTGATCGGCGAATTTCTTCTTGAATTCATCAAGCGAAGCGCAACCAGCGGGCAGCGCCGCTTCATCCACAAGCAGCACCGGAATGCCATCGCGAATCGGATAGCGCAGGCCGCCGATGCTGCCGACGAGAAACGCCCCTTCCATAACGAGTGGCGAGCGCGTTAGCGGACAAACGAGAATCTTGAGCAAATCAGGATCGATAGTGACAGATGCAGGCATGGGAATCTCCGCGTTTGCGTGCATCATATCACTCAGTTGAACCGCCGTAATATTTAGCCGTTCGCCTTGGCGAACCAAGTGCAATCACGACGCATCACGATCCACGCGCTCGATATCCGCCCCAAGCTGTTGCAGACACGTTTCCATCCGTTCATAGCCACGGTCCAGGTGATAGACGCGGTGCACCGTCGTCGTACCTCGCGCGGCAAGGCCGGCGATAATCAGGCCAGCACTGGCGCGAAGGTCGCTCGCCATCACCGGAGCGCCGACAAGCCTGCGGACGCCGGTGACGAGTGCAGTCGGGCCGTTGCGGATGATATTCGCACCCATGCGCAGCAGCTCGGCTGTGTGCATGAAGCGATCGGGGAAAATCTTTTCCGTGATGATCGAGTTGCCATCGGCCAGGCAAAGCAGCGCCATGATCTGCGCCTGAAGATCAGTCGGGAAGCCGGGGTGTGGCTGCGTGGTGACTTCGACAGGGTCCAGCCGACGTGCACTGGCGACGCGAACCGTCTCGCGCAGGCGATCGACCTGAGTGCAGTCATCCTTGGGCAGTTCGATTTCGACGCCGACTTCTTTGAGACGATCGATCGCAGCCGTGAGGGCATCGACTGGGCAATTATCCAGCACCACATCGCCGTTGGTCACCGCCGCAGCCATGATATAGGTGCCTGCTTCGATACGGTCAGGCATGACGGTGTGATCGACGCCATGCAGTTCATCAACGCCTTCGATGACGATGCGCGGCGAGCCGTGGCCGGTGATGCGAGCGCCCATCGCATTGAGCATGCGGGCGAGATCTTCGATTTCTGGTTCGCACGCAGCGGACTCGATGATGGTCGTGCCTTCCGCGAGGACCGCAGCGCTCATGACATTGGCAGTGCCCAGCACGGTGGAGCCGAAGGGCCCGCCGAGGAAGACGCGCGTGCCGCGCAGCCGCTTGGCCTCGGCGACGATATAGCCTTCATCGAGGCTGATGCGAGCGCCCAGGGCTTTGAGGCCGCGAATATGTAGATCGACCGGGCGTGGGCCGATGTTGCAGCCGCCGGGCATCGAGACACGGGCGTAGCCGCGCTTGGCGAGCATCGGACCAAGCGTGCAAATAGAGGCACGCATGGTGCGGACGATGTCGTAATCGCATTCACTGGAGGTCGGATCGGTGACGTGCAGCGTCAGCTCGTTGATCTCGTCAGCAGTCGCGCCGCCGTAGTCGATAGGCGAGGCTGAGCCGCTGCGAGGAATCGCGCCGACCTTTCGGCTGACCGCTGTCGCAACGCCACCGTTGTCGCTGCCCCCTGCCGTCAAACTGGCGGGCGAAGCGACCGTGATGACCTTGGGCTTGGCGTTTTTAGCCGCACTCGCCATGCGCCAGTTCGCTGTGCAGCCGATGGACTGAAGCAGTCGGCACATGTTTTGAATGTCGGAGAGATCGGGAACGTCGCGCAGCACCACAGGCTCATCCGTGAGGAGCGCCGCTGCCATCAAAGGCAGACTGGCGTTTTTGGAGCCGTGAATCCGTAGGTTGCCGCGCAGGCGTTTTCCGCCGTGAATAATGAATGCATCCATGCGCCAGACACTTTCGCAGATTGGGGAGGTTTGAGCAAGAGCAAATCGTTCGCCGCCACCTTTTTATCGGATGACCTGCTCGCTTCACTTGCAAAAACGGAAATGCTGCGTGGCGTGGGAGTCCAAGGGGCTGGCCGATTTTCATTCGGAGCCACTGAATAAGCTGACGCAATCGTTTTACAAGGAAATCAGGAAAAATGTAAAAAAGGAAAAGAAGCCTGTTAATTAGGGTTTTTCCTGTCTTCTTCTTCCTCCTGTTTTCTTAAAAAAACTTTTTTGGGCTTTTCAGAAGTCCCATTCGCTTGTTCATCAGTGCCTTGACGCCTTTTCTTTTGCGACTTTTGCGATTCTTTGCGGCCATCCATTCTTCTCTTCGTTCGCCAAGGCGAACGGCTAAATAGTGATTACCTCGCCCTTCGGATATCCTTCTCACCATGACTGCACGATTTACCATTGTTGGCCTGGGCGAAGCGCTCTTTGATGTCTTTCCCGATCAGCAGCTTCTGGGCGGGGCACCGCTCAATGTCGCAGTTCACGCTCATCAACTTGCGCAGCCCAAAGGCGGGCGCGGTGTCGTCGTCAGCCGAATCGGGCAGGACACTTTGGGAGACGCCCTCTTGGCTGAACTGCGATCGCGAAGCATGTCAACGGAGTATGTGCAATCCGACCCCGACCGCCCCACCGGTACCGTCTATGTCGAACTCTCCCCTGCCGGCGAGCCGACTTACGACATCGTGCAAGGCGTCGCCTGGGACTGGATGCAGTTCGATCCCGATGCCGAATCACTGGCGAGCAATTGCCAGGCTGTTTGCTTTGGCACCCTCGCCCAGCGCGTCTCTGAATCGCGCAGCTGCATTCAACGCTTTCTCACTGCTGCCAAAAGAGCCATTCGCCTGTTCGATGTGAATCTCAGACAGGCTGCCTACACCGCGCAGATCATTCGCAGGTCTTGCGAGCTTTCCACGGTCGTCAAACTCAACGAGCAGGAGATGCCAATCGTCGCGGAGCTTTGTGCGCTGATGCCTTCGGCTTTGATCAAGGCAGATGATCCCCTTGAAACACTAGCGCTGATGCTGATGAAAAAGTACGAGCTGAAAATGGTCGTGCTCACCCGAGGCGAGCGCGGCACAGTGCTGCTGACGCCTTTATCGCGGGTGGAAGGCGAAGCTGTAAGTTATGAAGCTGAAACCGGTGCTGATCGCGTTGGCGCTGGCGATGCGTGTACTGCCGCGATCTTGCTAGGCTTGGTGCAGCGATGGCCGCTGGAGAAGGTCGTGAAATTGGCGAATCACATGGGGGCCTTTGTCGCCAGTCGCCGCGGCGCGACGCCCGCCCTGCCCGATGAGATCAAGGCGATGATCGGCTGAAGCATCAGCCCCGCCCGGCAGTTCGAAGTTCCGAGTTGCGAGTTCAAGGTTCAAAGTTGTGAGCCCGGAAACATCGTAGGCAAGAACCATCTCAACCTCGAACCTTAAACCTTGAACCTTGAACTCCAACCTATTCAGTGCACCCCTTGCGTTGCCAGCCATCTTTCTGCATCGATCGCCGCTTTGCAACCCATGCCCGCTGCGGTGATCGCCTGACGATAAACAGAGTCAGCCACATCGCCGCCAACGAAGACACCTTCGATGTTGGTTGTGGATCGGTAGGTGTCAGCGAGTTTGATGTAACCCTTCTCATCGAGGTCGAGTTGGCCCTTGAGGAACGAAGTGATCGGTGTGTGGCCGATGGCCAAGAAGAGGCCGCCCAGTTTTTGTTCGCGTTCCTCGTTGGTCTTCTCGTTCTTGAGGCGGACGCCGGTGATTTTTTCTGCGCCAAGCACATCAACAACAGTCGTATTCCAGACGATTTCGATTTTGGGATTTTCCATGGCTCTGTCCGCCATGATCTTGCTGGCACGCAGTTCATCTCGGCGAACGTAGAGATAAACCTTGCTGGCAAACTTGGTGAGGTAAGTCGCTTCTTCCACTGCGGAGTCGCCGCCGCCGACGACGCCCAGTTCCGCGCCGCGAAATACGGGCAGCGCACCATCGCACACGGCACAAGCGCTCACGCCGCCGCCGGTGGTTGCCAGCCGCATTTCATTTTCCAGTCCGAGCCAATTGGCCTTGGCGCCGGTGGCGATGATGACGCTGTGAGCTTTCACTTCAAAACCGGCATCACCTTTGATCGTGAACGGCCGCGACTTCAGATCGACCGACTCCACATTTTGAAACGAAGCGTAAAGCGGGAAATCTTTATTGAGATCCGCTTCACCCTTGACGCCCTCTTCACCGACCACGCGGGTGCCAAAGCGCAGAGCCTGCTTGGCGAATTCCTGCATCATCTGCGGGCCTTGGATGCCGTGAGGGAAGCCGGGGTAATTTTCGACTTCGGTGGTGAGCATGAGTTGCCCGCCGGGTACGAGACTGCCCGCGGCACGGCCGGGGAACATCAGCGGACTGAGATTCGCGCGAGCGGCATAAATGGCAGCGGTCCAGCCTGCGGGGCCGGAGCCGACGATGACGACTTTTTCGATGTTGTCTTTTTGATCAGTCATGGGAGCGGGATTCTAGGGAAAATGGTGTCGGCATGAAAGCAGTAGATTCATGCAGCAGGGGCAGCGTAATTGGCCCTTCGCCTTAGCGAACGAAGTTTGGCATGGCCGAAAAAGTCGCAAAAATCGCAAAAATGAGTTTGTGACCAGTCGGCACGTGCCATATTCGGTTTTCCTAATTCATAAAACTGCACTTGGCCTGAGCATCACTGAAGAGATTACTGACGACAAGCGAAATCTATTTCAGATCTCCCGCTTCAGTTTAGAGGCGCGTAGTGGTGGCGGGTTCCTGCGCACGACCACCGAAGGCAGCAACAAGATGAATACTGCACTTCACTCACCTGCTGATCGATGACAGATAGGCACGCCATCCGCCATGGTGGCTGATGTCGGTCGCTCCTGTCAGGCCGAACGGCTCACAGATAAATCCCTTGACGGTTGAATCATCTTCAAGGGTTAGTGTGCCAATGCCCAGGGGTGAAGGAATACCATCGACAAAGCTGCCCAAGGATTCGTGCGGGATGTCCCATAGTTCGACTTCAATCGCGTGGCCGGTCTGACCATCACCCACTCGCAAAATGCCGGGCTTGGCGGGCGCTGAATTGGCCAGTGCGTAGAAGCGATAGATCGGGGCGGTGCGGCAGGTTCGCATGAGCGTTCCTCCGCGCTGGGTCAGTTGCCAGTTGAGCGGTTGGCCCGACAGATGGGCGCCGAGCACTGCGAGTCGCACGAAGCCTGGTAGTGGTGCTTGGGCCGATTCAGGCGTGTCACCGTCATGCGTGGCGAGCGTCGTGGTTCCTGTACCCAGTGCAAGTGCTGCCGCGATGTGGATCTTGCTGCCCAGCCGCGCGAGCATGCCATCGCACCAGGCCGGTGCCACAAGGGTGACGCCAAACGGCAGGCCGTGCGAAGTAAACCCAGAGGGAACAGCTATTGCCGAGTAGTCGAGCAAATTTACGAAGTTCGTGTAATACCCCAAATTCGTGTTGAGCTGAATCGGTTCAGCGGCGACCTGCTCATGTGTATAGATCGTTCCTGCCGTGGGCAGCAACATCAAGTCGATTGATTTCCACACTTCGTCGGCGATCGATTTGAGCCAAGCCAGTTCGTACATCGCTTCAAAGGTTTCCACGGCTGAAATCTGCGAAGCCTTTTCAATGATCGATCGTGTCACCGGCAGTAGTGAATTCGGCTGCGACTTGATGAAACTTGAAATGGCGGCATAACGCTCCGCCACCCAGGGCCCGCCATAGAGAAGTGCCGCAGCATCGGCGAAGGGTGTGAAATCAATCTCGACGGCGACGCCCCCTGCCCATTGCATGCGCTGGGCGGCTGCTTCATAGAGCGATGCATATTCATCATTGCCAAAAAACTGAAGATGGCGGCGCGGAACTCCAAAGCGAAAAGGCTGCGGCAGAGTCGCTTGCATGGAATTAAGTGGCGAGGATCGAGAGAATGGATCATGTGCATCATGACCCGCCACAACACGAAGGACTGCCGCCGCATCATCGCAGGTCAGTGCGAAGATCGAAACGCAGTCGAGCGAACGGCAAGCAGGAACAACGCAATGGGTGCTGATGTAGCCACGCGTAGGCTTGAGTCCGACGATGTTGTTGAATCCCGCAGGAATACGGCCAGAGCCAGCGGTATCGGTGCCCAGTGCAAAGCTGACAAGGCCAGCCGCCACAGCGACCGCAGAGCCGGAACTTGAACCACCGGAGATATATGACGGATCAAAGGTATTGCGACAGGCTCCATAGGGCGAGCGCGTGCCGACGAGACCGGTAGCGAACTGATCGAGATTCGTCTTGCCAATGAGGATCGCACCCGCATCCATAAGGCGATGTACGCATGTGGCGGATTGCTCGGGCGTGTACGCGAAATCCGGACAGCCCGCCGTCGTCGGGAGGCCCGCGACATCAATGTTGTCCTTCACAGCAAAAGGAACACCCAGTAGCGGCATCGCCGCGCCCGCAGCGGCTCGCGACTTCGCTTCGCTCCATTGCTGCATCACCTGATCTTGCGCCAGCCTTGCGATCCAGACCGCCGGGTCTACATAGGCATCGGCGCGCGACATCGCTCGCATTAGCAACTGCTCGCGCTCAGCTATTGGTGCTGCAAGAATGCTTGCGATGGTCGCCATGGAATCATTCAATTCTTTTTGAGGCATCGATCATTGCTCCATTTCGCGTATCGCTAGATGATCCTGACATCAAGCCCAGCCCGGCTGATGATCTCACGAGATTTACCTTGTGCATCGATAACAAGCAGGCCGCCACTTGCGGATAGTCCTGTCACTGTCGCTACAGTCTCGGGGCCATTTTGTTTGAGCAGAATCTGCCTGCCAACCATGCGCGACATCGCAGTCCAGCACTCAATCCAATCGCTTGGTCTTTGCCAGAGATGTTCGAGTTCTGTCATGAGTTGCCCAAAGAAAATCGGCAGCGGGATTTGTCGGTCAAGCACCATGCTGGCTGAGCAGGCAATGGTCGCGAGTTCCGCTTCAAAGCAAGACTGATTGAGATTCACGCCGATGCCCACGACATGCACCACACCCGCAGCCTGTGCGATGGATTCAACGAGAATGCCCGCAATCTTGCGATCTTCCACAAGCACATCGTTAGGCCATTTCAGGTGTGCATCGATTCCCCATTTCTGCCGAAGGATTTTGGCGATGGCGATGCCAGGCATCAATGAAATGGCGGTAGCAGAGGGCGACTCACGGCGCAGAACCAGCGACATCCACAGGCCCTTGGGCTGGCTGGATTCCCAGCGATTGCCGTCGGTGCCACGCCCGGCAGTCTGCTGGCCCGCGACAAACACAGCACCATGGTCGGTCTGCCCGCTGGCGACGGCCTTGGCTGCCTGAGTGCTCGTCGAGTCGGTCGATTCAAACCAGATGAGCGGATGCCCGAACTGGATCGCTTGTACTTGTTCCAACAGGTCTTGACGGTTCATGATGACTCGCTCGGCATGCAATGCTCAAGGCAATGGCAGGCCCATTGACTAGTATTACGATTTGATCATAATGTAATACGTGAGTGCTAAGCAATCCGAATCTGATCTGACCCGCATCAGCATTTCGCTGCCGGCGGATTTGCTTGATGACCTCGATGCCATGGTGAAGCAGCGAGGCTTGCCCAGCAGATCGCATGCAGTGGCGGAGACGATTCGCCAGCAGCTCGCTGAACACTCCCAGCGTCTGGGCAAGCGGGTGCTGGCGGGAACCATCACGGTGGTCTACCGCGCCAGCCGTGGACGCATCCGCAATGAACTGGCAGCGGTGCAGCGGAAATTTCTCAAGGAAACCATCAGCTCGCAGCACGTGTTTCTTGAGCACGATCACAGCCTTGAGGTGCTTCTGGTGCAAGGCCCCGGCAAACGGTTGCAGCTCATCAGCAATGCAATCGCAGCAGTCAAAGGCGTATTGCAGGTGCGATTGTCCGTCACCGAACAGCGCCTGCCGCCTTTGTATTAAGTGGAACGCAGGCAGAAACAGGAATGAATGATGGATGCTGGATCAGTCAAATGCGACACCGCCACGCCGCTCAAGGCCCGCGAACATGCCCGCGCCATGGCAGGCACGGTGGTTCGCAACATGCCCACGATTCCTGCGGCGGATGCACGCGATCTACCGACGGGCGTTGCCGCCGGTGATGTCGTTTGGGATGAGACCATCGGCGCAGGCGGCTACGCTCATCGCATTCTGTCGCGCGGTTCGCGCCTGCGCATCACAGATATGGATGGCGATGCATGTGTCAACCTGCTGCTCTTCAACGCTGACCGCATGATCGAACGGCTCAATGTCGCTGACACTGTCAAAGTTCAGTGGAATGCCTATCTAGGAAAAGGCAAGCTGCTCCTCTCGGATATGGGCCGGGTGATCATGTCGATTGTCGATGACACAAGCAATCGGCACGACACGTTCTGCCCCGCGTCCAGCCCTAAATCCAACATCGCCAAGTACGGGCAAGGCGACAACTACACCACTGCCCCCAGTGCACGCGATCGTTTTCTAATCGCGCTGGGAAAGTATGGCCTTGGCAAGAAGGACATCGCACCCAATATCAATCTCTTCAAGGGTGTTCACATCGAAACCGATGGCGCGACAACATTCCACGGCGATGTGACCAAGCCGGGTTTGTTCGTGGAACTACGTGCGGAAATGAACGTGCTCGTGGTACTTGCGAACACGCCGCATGTGCTGGACCCTCGCCCTGAGTATCACGCAACGCCGGTGCGATTGACCGCTTGGCGGGGCCAGGTCACGCCGCTCGATGACGCTGTGCGAAACGCCAGCCCCGAAGCTATGCGTGCGTTTGAGAACACGGAGGATTTCTTCATTCGATGAGCGCGGGCACGGCACTGTATGACGACAGCATCGCAGGATTGATATTCACATGACTGAGCAAGACACCACCTCACCGCCGATCACCGGACGCATCCTATTCGATGATGTGGTCCCTGCGCGTGCGCCATGGGCGCGCCCGGTGCTCAAAGGGCAGACGCTTCGCATCCTCGATCTGCAAGGCAATCAGGCGGCCGATTTTCTCGCATATCACCTGCACGATGAAGCGGAGCGCTACAGCGCTGCAGAGACGATCGCGAACCAGCGCAATCTCTATCTCACCGTCGGCACCGTGCTCATGAGCAGCGACGGCAACGAGATGATGACCATCACCGCTGACAACTGCGGCAGGCACGACACCATCGGCGGGGCATGCAGCGTCGAATCAAACGCCCTTCGCTATGGCCATCACACTCGTTGCCAGCATGCATGTGTGGATAATTTTCTTGATGCCCTGGTTCGCCGTGGCATGGGCAAGCGCGACATGGTCAGCAACATCAACTGGTTCATGAATGTGCCTGTCGAAGCTGATGGCAGCCTGGGCATCGTCGATGGTATCTCGGCACCGGGCAAGTATGTCGATTGCCGTGCGGAGATGGATTGCCTCTGTGTCGTGTCGAACTGTCCGCAAATCAACAACCCCTGCAACGGGTTCAATCCGACACCCGTGCGAATGATCATCTGGGAAACGTGAGCGCGTGATGTTCAAGACTGTGCTGATTGCCAACCGAGGCGAAATTGCCTGCCGTGTGATAAAGACACTGCGAAAGCTGGGCGTGTGCGCTGTCGCGGTTTACTCGGAAGCGGATGTCGATGCGATGCATGTTTCGCTGGCGGATGAGGCTGTCTGCATCGGGCCAGCGCCGGTGGAAAAGAGTTATCTCAATGTCAGCGCCATTCTCGATGCGGCGCGGCAGACCGGGGCACAGGCGATTCATCCGGGCTACGGTTTTCTCAGTGAAAATGCAGACTTTGCCGACACCTGCGAAGCGGCGGGCATTGCCTTCATCGGCCCCACTGGTCAGCAGATGCGCGACTTCGGTCTCAAGCACACCGCCCGCGCACTGGCTTCGCGCAATGGCGTGCCGCTGCTGCCGGGCACCGATCTGCTCGACTCGCCGCAGGCAGCCATTGAAGCGGCCAGCACCATCGGCTACCCCGTCATCCTCAAAGCCACCGCAGGCGGCGGCGGCATCGGTATGCGCATCTGCCAGAATGAAGACGATCTGAGCGATGCCTTCGATGTGGTGAAACATCTAGGCGAAGCGAATTTCAAAGCATCCGGTGTCTATCTCGAACGCTTCGTCACCGATGCGAGACACATCGAAGTTCAACTCTTTGGCGACGGCCAGGGCAATGTCATCACGCTGGGCGAGCGCGATTGTTCTTCTCAAAGGCGCAATCAGAAAGTCATCGAAGAAACCCCGGCACCCAATCTATCACCCGAGGCCAGAGCGCAGCTTTGCGATTCGGCGAAGCGACTGGGCGCAGCTGTCAGCTACCGATCGGCGGGCACCGTCGAGTTTGTTTTTGATGCGCAGCGCAACAAGTTTTACTTCCTCGAAGTCAACACGCGGCTGCAAGTGGAGCATGGCATCACCGAAACTGTCACGGGCATTGATCTCGTGCAATGGATGGTGCAACTGGCGGCAGGCGATCGGTCGATGCTCGACTCCTACACCCATCAGCCGCGCGGCCATTCGATACAGGTGCGCATCTACGCCGAGAATCCCGCGAAGGATTTTCAGCCCAGTTCCGGATTGCTCACGCATGTTTCCCACGATCACGACCACCGCGTTGATGGCTGGGTCGCCAGCGGCACAAGTGTGAGTCCGTTCTACGACCCACTGCTTGCCAAGACGATCGTGCATGGCACGACGCGTGAAGAAGCCATTGCGAATCTTGAAGATGCTCTCGCGTGCACCACGCTCGCAGGCATCGAGACCAACCTTGAGTATTTGCAACAGGTCATCAGCTCGCCGCAGTTTCGTGAAGGCACGATGACCACGCGTGCGCTGTCGCAGTTCGCTTATACACCAGCGACTTTTGATGTGCTGGCTGCGGGTAATTTTACAACCGTGCAGGATTACCCCGGCCGCATCGGCTACTGGGATGTCGGCGTGCCACCCAATGGCCCGATGGATCATCTTTCTTTCCGCATGGGCAACCGCCTTCTCGGCAACGATGAAGGCGCTGCTGGCCTCGAGTGCACCGTCATCGGCCCCACGCTTCGATTCAATTGCGACGCCACCATCTGCCTCACAGGCGCAGCCATGCGTGCAACCCTCGGCGGTCAGCGCGTGCCTTATCACGAGCCTGTAGATGTGGCTGCCGGTTCAACTTTGCAACTAGGGAAAATCGAAGGCCCCGGCTGCCGAACTTATCTGCTCGTGCGCGGCGGCATTGATGTGCCCGATTATCTGGGCAGCAAATCAACCTTCACGCTTGGCAATTTCGGTGGCCACGGCGGCCGCACACTTCGCACTGGCGATGTGCTGCATCTGAATCGCGACACACCGAATGATTCTGCGCCCATCAGCAAAGTGGTGCCCCCCACTCTCGCCAAACACTGGCACATCGGCGTCTTCGATGGCCCGCATGGTTCGCCCGATTTCTTCACCGATGACGATATCGACATGCTCTTCGCCACCGCATGGGAAGTGCACTTCAATTCTGCACGCACCGGTGTTCGACTCATCGGCCCCAAGCCGCAGTGGGCACGCAAGGACGGCGGCGAAGCGGGCCTGCATCCATCCAACATTCACGATAACGCCTACGCCATCGGCACCATCGACTTCACCGGCGACATGCCCATCATCCTTGGCCCCGATGGTCCGAGCCTGGGCGGTTTCGTCTGCCCCGCCACGATCGTGCAAGCTGAGCTTTGGAAAATCGGCCAACTCGCACCCGGCGACAAAGTGCAGTTCGTGCGATTGACCAGTGAAGAAGCATCGAGACTCGAGCGCGAACAAGATGCGATGCTGCGCGGCGATTCACCCGTAAAGCAGCCGGACTCGCTGCAATCCTCGCCTGATTCTCCAAAGTACATCCTGCGTGAAATCCCAGCATCAGAGATCAGTCCGCGCGTCGTCTATCGGCGCAGTGGCGACAAATATCTGCTCGTCGAGTACGGCCCGATCGTGCTGGACATGAAACTCCGCTTTCGCATTCACGCATTGATGTACGCCATACGCGGCGCGATGCAGCGTGGTGATATTCAAGGCATCATCGATCTCACGCCCGGCATCCGTTCGCTTCAGATTCACTATGACAGCCGTGTGCTGCACCTTGATGATCTACTTGATGCGCTTGTCGAAGCCGAACGTGAATTACCGCCGGTGGAAGAGATGGAAGTCGACTCGCGCATCGTTCACATGCCGCTCTCCTGGGAGGATGCGGCCACACTTCTGGCCATCGATCGCTACATGAAGGGTGTGCGTGATGATGCGCCGTGGTGTCCGAGCAATATCGAATTCATCCGCCGAATCAACGGGCTCAGCTCAATCGAGGATGTCAAGCGAATCGTGTTTGATGCGAGCTACCTTGTGCTTGGCCTAGGCGATGTGTATCTGGGCGCACCTGTTGCCACGCCGCTCGATCCAAGGCATCGTCTGGTCACCACGAAATACAACCCGGCTCGCACATGGACACCTGAGAATGCGGTGGGCATCGGCGGCGCCTACATGTGCATCTACGGCATGGAAGGCCCGGGCGGCTATCAATTCGTCGGCCGCACTTCGCAAGTGTGGAACACCTTCAAACAGACGAAGGATTTCAACGAGGGCAAGCCGTGGCTGCTTCGCTTCTTCGATCAGATTCGCTTTTACCCGGTGAGCCATGAGGAGCTACTGAAGTTTCGCCATGATTTTCTGCAAGGCCGGACCTCGCTCAAAATCGAACCGGCTCGTTTCAACTTGCGCGATTACTTCGCATGGCTCGACTCCATCGAGGGCGAATGCCAGACGTTCAAGGCCAAGCAACAGACAGCCTTCGATGCGGAGCGTACCCAGTGGGAGAGGCGAGGCGAATTTCAGCGGGCCGCAGCAACCGAATCTATCGCGGCAGCATTGCCCGCTGATGCACTGATCATTCCTGTTGGACAGGAAGCGATCGAGTCGCCGATGGGCGCGAGTGTGTGGAAGCTGCTGGTGAAAGAAGGACAGACCGTGGAGGCGGATGAGGAAGTGGCGGTGCTGGAAGCGATGAAGATGGAGACTTCCATTGCGTCGCTTCGCCGCGCTGTGGTCACGAAACTGCTCTGCAAGACAGGGCAGATCGTGCAGGCGGGTCAGCCGCTGATGTTGGTGAAGCCGCTCGATTGAGTTATGTCGATCGGCAACGCATGAGCGTGACTCTTCATTGGGCAGTCGCATGCTGCTCAAGGGTGGTGTGGTGCGCGATATCTGAACACGTCTTGTTTTGAACATCTGTCGAAGTCGCGACAGTTGCGGTTTTTCATATGGGAACCGTGGATTTGATTCGCAACTTCGCGTCGCGCATTTTCAAGGCAGGATATGGCCCTGATGGATGCGATGCCAAGTTTCCGCGCACACCCATTCGTGACAACACAACGAAAAGCGAAACAGATTTGAGAGCGTTCAAACATTTTTTCGCACTCACAGCATCAGAAATCACGATTCATCTGCGATCGCCCTCGCTTCGCGTTCACTGGCACTGGCTTTGCCTTTGAATTGGTCATCGGTGCTATGCCCCCAAACGGTCACCACTGATTGGGCTGTCACCAGATTCGCCGCTGTTGGCGCTGACTTGCAACTCAACCCACACTGGAGAGCGCACATGAAACGGTTCACTTTTGTTCTGACCTTGCTGATGATGCTGCCCCTGCAAGCGACCGGCTTCGCTGAGAAGCTCAAGATCGCTTACAGCGACTGGCCCGGATGGGTCGCGTGGGATGTCGCCATTCAAAAAGGCTGGTTCAAGGAAGCCGGTGTCGATGTCGAATTTGTCTGGCTTGAATATGTGCCTTCGATGGATGCCTTCGCCGCGGGCAAGGTCGATGCAGTCTGCGTCACCAACGGCGACGCCATGGTCACCGGGGCCACCGGTAAGAAATCAACCTGCATCGTCATCAACGATTTCAGCTACGGCAACGACATGATCGTCGCCAAGCCTGGCATCCGAAAGATGGCGGACCTCAAAGGTAAAAAAATCGGCGTTGAACTCAACTTCGTCGATCACCTGCTGCTGCTCAAAGCCCTCGAATCTGCAGGCATGAGCGAGAAAGATGTCACCCTCGTCAACATGGCGACCAACGACACACCTCAGGCCTTGGCCTCCGGCGGCGTCGATGCGATTGCTGCCTGGCAGCCCAACTCAGGTCAGGCCCTCAAGCAGGTGCCCGGCTCCAAAGCGATCTACTCCAGCGTCGATATCCCCGGCCTGATTTACGACGGCCTGTTCGTCAGCAAGGAAAGCCTTGCCAGCAATAAAGCTGAGTGGACCAAAGTTGCCGCTGTGTGGTTCAAAGTCGTTACGTACATCAAAGATCCCAAGACCCAGCCTGATGCGCTGAAAATCATGGCCGCCCGCGTGGGCATCAGTGCAGAGGAATATGCGGGTCTGCTCGAAGGCACTTTCCTTCTTGATCTCGAAGGCAACACGAAGGCCTTCAAGATGACCGACACGCTTGAGTCGATTTACGGATCGAGCAAGCTGGTCAACGATTTCAATGTGAAGCATGAGGTATACATGAAGCCGGAGGATGTGAAGAGCTACTTCGATCCGAGCCTGGTTGCTGACGTCGCGAAGATGAAGAAGTGATCAGCTCTGCTCAGGCATCATGAGAACACACAGGCCCGATGGCAATGCACTCTTGCAACTGCCATCGGGTTTGTTCTGAATCGATTGGTTCTGAATCGAACCGTTTGTAAAGGTCTCGCCGTTGAACTCGAAGGCCGATTCAAACTCGACAAAGCCACGCGCTCCCGCATGGCTGGCGATCCGCGCAGACCCGCCAGCCAAGCGGTCGCTGGTGCTCAAGATTTTCTCGTTTCTGATTCCGCTCGCTATCTGGTGCATGATCAGTTACGTGCCCTTCATCTGGCATCCGCTGGTTCGCATCACAGATCAAGGCGGCTCCGATTTTCTTCAGCCGGACATGCTCATCGACCGTGCGGAGTTCGACAAAGAGAACGACCGATTGCGTGAAGAGAAGCTCACAATTGCCGCAGGATCACCGGCCAACCCGATCTTCCTGCCCGCTCCGCACGAAGTAGGCCGCGCGCTCTACACCGCTTTCAAAACCCCGCCACAGCGCAAAGGCGATCCGTGGTTTCATGAAAGCCTCTGGCACAGTATGCAGATTATTTTCTGGGGCTTCTCGCTCTCGTGCATCATCGGCGTACCGCTGGGCATCATCAGCGGAACCTTCCCAACTCTGGCCCGGCTCACGGAACCCTTCGTCGATTTCGTCCGCTACATGCCTGCGCCCGTCTTTGGTGCACTGTGCATCGCCGTCCTGGGATTGGCAGATGCGCCCAAGATCGCCATCATTTTCATCGGTACGTTTTTTCACATGGTGCTGATCATCGCCAACACCACGCGCCTGCTCGATCCCGCCCTGCTCGAAGCTGCGCAAACGCTCGGGGCCGACCGCAAACGCCTGATCAGCCGCGTCATCGTGCCCGGCATCCTGCCCAATCTTTACAACGACCTGCGCATTCTCCTTGGCTCCGCATGGACACTGCTCATCATCGCTGAACTTATCGGCGCGACCTCCGGTATCAGCTACTTCATCAATCAGCAAGGCAAGTATCGCAACTACGAAAACGTCTTCGCAGGCATCATCATCATCGGACTCATCGGCCTCATCACCGATCAATTCCTCGCTCGCATGCGCCCAGTTCTCTTTCCATGGCTTCGCAAAGGGGCAGGCAGTTCGGGCGGCTTCTTCTACTGGATCAGTGGCGGCAGATACACGCGAAGACCCCTGCCACTATTCGATCAACGCAGTAGCAGCGAACTCGATGGCGCAGCAGCGCACGACGTCGGCGTCGTCCCCGGAGGTGATCAGTGAATCCTTCCGATATCGCCACAACAACTCCGCTGCTTCCGATGAGCGATGCGCTCGCTGCAAGATTCAAACGCATCGATGAAAGACCTGTCGTTCTTGATGTGCTACATCTGGGCAAGCGTTTCACGCGAGGCAAGAAGCACATCGACGCACTGCTCGATATCAGCTTTCAGGTGCATCGCCGTGAGTTTCTTTGTGTGGTTGGCCAGTCCGGCTGCGGCAAGAGCACGCTCGCACGCATTCTCGCAGGCCTCGATCATCCCACCGCAGGTCAGGTGCTTGTCGATGACATGCCTGTCACCGGCCCCGGCCCAGAGCGTGGCATGGTCTTCCAAGGCTACACGCTTTTTCCCTGGCTTACCGTCCATCGCAATGTCATGTTCGGCCCGCTCAGTCGCGGCATCGGCCCCAATGAAGCCTCCGCTCGCGCCTGTGAATGGATCGACATGGTCGGCCTCTCCGCCTTCACCGATGCCTACCCCGATCAACTCTCAGGCGGCATGAAGCAGCGCGTCGCCATCGCCCGTGCACTGGCCAATCAGCCACGCGTGCTCCTCATGGATGAACCCTTTGGCGCACTCGATGCACAGACCCGCTCGAAGATGCAGGCCCATCTGCTTCAGATCTGGCAGAACGTGGATGTGACGATCATTTTCATCACACACGATCTGGAAGAAGCGATCTATCTTGCGGATCGCGTGATCGTTCTGGGCGCCAACCCCAGTCGCATTGTGGAGACGATCGATGTGCCGCTGGCACGACAACGATCGCGTGATGATCTGGCATCGCCGCAGTTCATCGCCACGAAAGCGCATCTCGAAAGTCTCATCCACCCTCCGCAGCAGGCGACAACCATCGAGCAGTTGCCGATGCCTCGCATGACGATGGTGGGTGACGATGTGTGGTGAATCGCAGGCAAGGTCCAAGCATCTCTCTATTGCAGTCTGAACATTTTAGGCTCATCCGGTTAACGAACCTCGGCAATGCCTTCACCTCACGCAACCCTTGCCTGCGGAGCAGCTTCGCGCGCCTGGCAAAGAACGTCGAAACCACCAGCCCGCGCGGCCCGCAAAACGCCGCCACTGATGATCCGCCAGACGCTGTCGATGGCCGAACGGTTACCCCTTAATCGCCTTCGCCAGTCGGGCGATGCCTTCGTGGATTTGCTTCACGGTACTGACGCCAAAGCTTAGCCGCATCGTGTTCTGCGGAATGACCCGCGTGGTGTCCGGGCCGTAGCAATATCCACCGGGCACATAGATCACGCCCTCTTTCAGACAGCGCACAAACAGGTCGGAATGGCGACCCGTCTGCACATGCTCAGGCAGCGTCAGATAAACATACAAACCACCCGTCGGCTGCGTCCAGCTTGCACCGGGATACCCCCCCAAATGTTCCTTCAGCGCCGCGAGCATCGCATCGCGTTTGATCGCATACACACGGCAAAGCTCCTTCACATGCTTGTGATACAGCCCGCTCTTCATCGCCGCCAGCAGCAGATGCTGCGACAGATTGTTCGATCCAAAATCGTGATTGCCCTTTTGCGCCAGTGCCGGATCGACCAGATCGCTCGGCAGCAATCCATACCCCGTCTTAAAGCCCGGCGAGAACGGCTTACTAAAAGTCTGAAGCAGCGCCACATATTCACCCGTACTGTCATGCTTCTTAATCGAATGAGGCACGGAGCCTTCGTAAGTCAGTTCGCGGTAAGCCGCATCTTCGAGCAGCAGAATTCGCCCGCCTGATTCAGGATCGTTCGACCATTTGCGAACGATGTCGAGTACGCGCGGCCTGCGATCTTCGCTAAGCGTCAGGCCGGTCGGGTTCTGGTGATAGTCACAGGTGTAAACCATCTTGACGCGGTGAAGTTGCCCTTCATCAGCGATCTTGGCGAACACTGCTTCGAGGCGATCGGGGATCATGCCCTGGTCGTCCATTTCGACGCCGCGCACGATGGCACCAGCGGATTCAAGCAAGCCGGTGTAAACGAAATAGCTGGGCCATTCGGTGATGACGATGTCACCGGGATCGATGAGAATGTCAGTCAGCACGAAAAGCATTTGCTGGCTGCCGGTGGTGATGATGATGTCGTTGGCTGTCGCGCTGAGCTGCGAAGCGCTGACGCCGTCGAGTGATTCGAGGTGGGACAGCAGCATCTGGCGCAGCTCAGTCAGGCCGTGGGTCGTGCCGTACTGCAGCGCGATGCGCGCCAGGGCAGGATCGCGCAGCATCTGGCCCAGTAGTTTCTCCGACTCGGGGACGGGCAGCGATTCGTAATCGACGAGGCCGGCAGCCAGGGAGATCATGTTCGGATTGCTGACCGCCTGCGCCATCAGGTAGGTGATGGGCTGCTCATTGGTGCGGGCAGCCTTCTGCGATAGGTGAAACGATTTGGACATGGGAGGATGATAGCGAAGAACGTCAACGTGATTCGCCGAAGCGCTCACCGCAGTTTTCTGGGTTTCTGTGTTATCGATCGTGTTGTTCAAAGGAAACATGGTTGCCCCCGGGATCAAGTCTTGCACTTTTTCTTGGCCTGAGTTTGTCTACCCAAGCGATTTTTCATTTCACGTCACGACGTTAAATCATTTTATTTACTGTGTTTATCTCATGTCTAGGGGTAAACGGGTAGACGTCTACCCTCCTCCCTTTAGCAGCGAAAGAGAGGAACAAGCCAGCCATAGTATATCATGTATTCAACGTAGTTTCAATGGTTTATTGTTTAACAAACACAATAAAATGCACTGACCGCCAAGCAGCGGGCGAGCGCTGAAACAAACGGGACTTCTGGAGCTGTTCTGGCGCGACTTGCAATGGCGCTCGCACGCTGTGCGTTGTGATTATGATGAATGTGAACGCTATATTCCCCTTACATTGCAGGAGGCCGCCGTGTCACGATTTCCGATTTTTCTTCCGCCCGTCAATCGTCGATCCTTCATTCGCACCCTGTCGCTGACCGCCGCTGCGATGATGACGCCCGGTGCTTTTGCCGAGCAGCTCGCGCTCACTCCGAAACAGACCGAAGGCCCCTTCTATCCTGACAAGCTGCCGCTGGACACGGACAACGATCTGCTCATCATCAACGACAAGACGACCGCCGCCATCGGTGAGGTGGCTTACCTGAGCGGACGCATTCTTGATGCCAAGGGTGATCCGATCAAAAACGCGACCATCGAAATCTGGCAGTGCGATCAGAACGGCGTCTATCTCCACACCCGCGACAGTGATCGCAAACAGGACAAGCAGGACAAAAACTTCCAAGGCTTTGGTCGCTTCATGACCAGTTCATCGGGCGAGTATCTTTTCCGCACCATCAAGCCTGTGTCCTACCCCGGCCGCACGCCGCACATTCATGTGAAGGTCAAACACAAAGGCAAGGAACTGCTCACCACGCAGTGTTATGTGAAGGGTCATGCCGGCAATGATCGCGATGGCATTCTGCGCAGCATCCGCGATGAAAAGCAGCGGGAGAATATCATCATCGACTTCGCGCCGATCAAGGACGCCAAGGCTGGTGAACTGGCGGCGAAGTTTGATGTGGTGATCGGGTTTACGCCTGAGGCGTGAAAAACAGAATTGTGAACGTCATCACCGCACGCCGCCCGCCGTTAGCACCGGGCTAAGCCCGGTGCTAACGGCGTGCGGTGGGCGGTGTGCGGCGGGCGCGATTAACAATTTCAATTCACCGTTTGCCGCCGCCGTCTTTGCGGAACAGGCTGGACACCGATTGATTGTGGTGGATGCGGTGGATCGCTTCGCCCAGCAGTTCGGCGACAGTCAACTCGATCAGCTTCGCTTCAATTGGCGCACAGCGCGGGCCTGTGGGAATTGAATCGGTCACGACGATCTTGGAAATCGGCGCTTCGCTGAGTCGCTCCATCGCCAGCCCCACCAGCACCGGATGCGTCGCGGCACAGATGATGTCCTTGGCGCCGCGCTTGATGCAGAGCTTGGCTGCTTCGCACATGGTGCCTGCCGTGGAAATCATGTCATCGACCATGACCACGGTCTTGCCTTCCACGTTGCCGATGATGTTGTTCGAGACGACCTGGCTGCCAGACTCACGGCGTTTATCGATGATCGCCAGATCGCCGCCGATCCAGTTGGCGTAACTGTTGGCCATCTTCACGTTGCCGACGTCGGGACTGACGAGCACGAGATCGCCAAGCTCTTCGCGAATGGAATTGAAATACTTGACGATGACCGGGGCGGCATGCAGGTGATCGACGGGGATATCGAAGAAGCCTTGGATTTGTTCTGCGTGCATGTCCAGCGCCAGCACGCGATCAGCACCGGCAGTGGTGATCAGATTGGCGACGAGTTTCGCAGTGATCGGCACCCGGCCGGCATCCTTGCGATCCTGCCTGGCGTAACCCATATAAGGCAGCACCGCTGTGATGCGACTGGCGCTGGCGCGCTTGAGGCAATCGATGTAAATCAGAAGCTCCATCAGGTTCGCATTGACCGGATGATTGGTCGATTGCACGATGAAGCAATCGCGGCCACGCACATCCTCTTCGACCTTCACGAGGATTTCGCCATCGGGAAACATATCCGTATGCCCCTGCCCCATCGGCAGGTCGAGGTAACGGCAAATGGACTCCGTCAGCGCCATGGAAGCGCGGCCGGAGAAAATCTTCAGTTCATCACGATCAGAGCGACTCATGGGAATCCTTGTCAGAGATCAGAGGTCAGAAGTCAGAGGTCAGAAAAAGCCGAAAATCGCTGTGATCCTCGGGTTTTTCTCACATCTGCATTTGACGCTTGTGCTGATCTCTGACGTTGGACCTCTGACGGCTTTTGTTGAACTCTCAAGTTGTCAGATGACGATTCAATTCGCACCGGTCATTTTCTTAAAAGCCTTTCCCGCATCAGCCGATCCACCAGCGCGAGCTGATCAGGATTATTCACACTGTGTACATCTTCCTGCGGCACGGCATCGACGACCTTCACAGTCTTACCTTCGCGTTTGAGCATGCCTGGCACATCGGTCAGGTAATACTCGCCTTGGCTGTTGTTGGGACGAACCTTGTCTAAGGTAGAGAAAAGTTCATCGGAGCGAAACAGGTAATAGCTCGGGTTCACTTCCTTGCAGGCAAGCTGAGCAGGCGTGGCATCTTTGTGCTCGACGATCGCGGACAAGGAGCCATCGCTCTCTCGAATCACTCGGCCGTAGCCTGTCGGATCATCGAGGATTGCCGTGGCCAGCGTTGAAGCAGCGCTGCTCTTGCGATGCACATCAAGAAGCTGACTGAGCGTTGCTTCACGAATGAGCGGGCCGTCACCGGCGAGAACGAACACATCACTGGCGGGACGATTTTCAAAGAGCGGCGCTGCCATCTGAGTTGCGTGGCCGGTGCCTAGTTGCTCGGTTTGCTCAACGAAATGGCAACCCGCCTCGCCCTTGAGAGCATCGCGCACCTGCTGCCCTTCGTAGCCGATGACGATGATGCAGCGTGCCACGCCAGCGGCCTGACATGCTTTGACCACCCACCAGACCATGGGCTTACCCGCGACGGGATAGAGCACCTTGGGCAGCGGCTGACCATCTGGGCCGCCGGCCGCGCCAGTCATGCGCTTGCCTTTGCCCGCAGCGAGAATGATCGCATCGGGAGCGGCGGGAGAATTCGAGGGGGAGAGCGATGGGGCTGCGCTGTTCGCCATGGCGTGTGAATTCAATCTATCTAAGGAGCCGGCGTACACCGGCGAAAAACATGCAAGGGCTTTGAGTGTGCCCCAAGCGGAAGATCCATCTTCCGCCATCAGCGCGGCATCATAACGGACAGAGCGGGAAGCACAAAAGCGGAAGGAGGAAAGGGCGAACTTCCCCATCGCCCTCGCACTTGCCCATCTTTCTTTCTGCTACATTTTCGCCTCTATGAGTCAGCACGCTCCGATAGTCGATGCTCCTGCACCTTCGCTTGTGCGAAACCCGAACTTCACGCTGATGTGGACCAGTGTGGCCGCCAGCGGTTTTGGCGATCGCCTGATCATGCTCATCGGCCTGGCGCTGATGGGGGTCACGGCCAACAGCGAAGGCAAGGTCACGCTCACCGCGGGTATCTACTTCTGGTTTCACTTGCCCTATCTGTTTCTCTCGCCGCCCGGTGGCTGGCTGGCTGATACGTTCCCGCGCAAGTGGGTCATGGCCATCTGCGATGAGGCGCGGGCCGGGCTGCTTTTCTATGCGTTCCTGCTCATTCCCGCTGTCGGCGCTGCCGCCCTTGCAACTGAGCTTCACTGGCGCATCTTCGGGCTCATCGCAGCCGTCGGATGCTTTGCCGCCATCTTCAATCCTGTGCGAAATGCCACCGTCCCGCAGCTTGTCCCCCGCTTTCAGCTTCCTGCTGCCAACGGCATCATCATCTCCATCGCCACCATCGCTTCGCTCATCGGCATGCTCGTGGGCGGTGAACTGATCGATGTCGATCGCGCATCCACGCTGCGCACCTGCCTGCTCATGGCGATCGTCTTTTACTTCGTCAGCGGCATCATGCTCCTGTTCCTGCGCATCCCCGGACGCATGCCCAAAGCGGTCAGTCAGGATCGCGGCTTCGCCCGCCTCTTTGCTGCGTTCAACTACATGAAGCAGCACCCCAAGACCTGGGTGCTCACCTTTTTCAACGTGCTCGTCTGGGGCGCTGCGATGATCGTCTCCAACGTCTTCATCGCGCTCAGTGAAAAACAATACGGCTACCCGCCCGACATGAGCATCAAGATCATGGCGCGCATGACTGCTGCCTTGGGCGCTGGCATGCTCGGCGGCGGCCTCTTCGCAGCTTGGATGAATACCCGCCGTGAAGCGGTGCCCACCGGCATGCTCAGCTTGTTTGTCGCTGGATTCTCTGTTGCGCTGCTGGCGATCAATCCGTTCTACATCGTCGGCCTGGCCCTGGCCTTCGCCATCGGGTTCTTCGGCAACATGACCATCATCTGCACCTTCAGCCTGCTCATGGGCATCTGTCCCAATTACATCCGTGGCCGCGTCATGGGACTCAACAGTCTCGCCACCACCATCGCCATCGTGCTCGTCAATTTCATCATCTGGCAACTCCCTTCCAGCGAGGCTGATTCGCTCATGGTCAGCGCCCTGGTTCCCACCGGCCTGCTGCTGATGATCATCGCCTGCATCGCGCTCTATCGCACGCTGCCTGCCGGTCGTATGGTGCTCTGGTATCAGAACACGGTCTGGCATCTCGACCGAATCTTCATGCTCTCCTGGCATCACCTGCGCTGGTTCAACAGCCACCGCGTGCCGATGCATGGCCGCGCCATCCTCGCATCGAATCACACCGCAGGCATCGATCCTTTCCTGGTGCAGGCTTCACTGCAAAGGCGCATCCGCTGGGTCATGGTGAATAAGAATCACTACAAGATTCTGGGCTTCCTCTGGAAGACGATTGACCCCATCGTTATCGAAGAGGGCAAGGCTCCCATTCGCCAGCTCAAGACGATGCTCGATGCGCTTAAGAATGAAGAAATCGCCGGCATCTTCCCCGAAGGCGGGTTGCAGCGCGATCATCGCAATTTGCAGCCATTTCAGCCGGGCATCGGCATGATCGCGGTGCGCAGTGGCGCGAAGATCATCCCCGTCTGGATCACGGGTACGCCTAGGGCGAAGAATATGATCTGGCACTTCCTGAGGCCTAGCCACTGCCGCGTGTACTTCGGCGAAGCCTACACACCCGACCCATCGATGAGCTACGAAGCCGTGGTGGAAGACCTGCGCAATCGCATGATGGAACTGGGCAAGTTTGCGGAAGGCGCGAAGTAGTTTCAAGTCTGTCGCCGCTTGCGGCTTCGCTCTGTCGCCGCTTGCGGCGTAGCGTCATCAGCGCGGTGATCCACTCACGCCGGGATGGCGGCCAGTTCTTCGCGGACAGCATCGACCAGCGGCGCAATCGTTGCAGCGCCAAAATCAAACTTCACACCTGCCGCGGCAAACAGCTCAGGCAGCGGGCGCGTGCCGCCCAGGCCTAGGCCTTTACGATAATTCGCAAGCGCCGTCTGCGGATCTTTCTTGTAGGCCAGCCAGAGTTGCAAAGCGCCAAGCTCGGCGATGCCGTATTCGATGTAGTAAAACGGCGCACCAAAGAGATGGCTCTGGCGTTGCCACATCGCAGCGCGGGCTTCATCGAGACCTGACCAGTCGACAGCCTTGCTGGAGAAGCGATCGAGCAGCGCCAGCCAGGCGGTGGTGCGTTCGGTCTGCGTGTGCTTGGGATGGGTGTAGAGCCAGTGCTGGAAGCCATCGATGATCGCCACCCAAGGCAGCACGCGAATGGCCCGCTCGATGGTCTTGCGCTTGGCGCGCTGCGCATCATCGGCACTGTAAAACTCGTCGTACATGTCCGCAGCCAATAGCTCCATCGACATGCTCGCCACTTCGCAGAACTCTAATGGTGCATGGCGCACAAACGTGAGATCCACGTTGTCGCAAGCTTCCAGATGATGGAACGCGTGGCCGCCTTCGTGGAGGAGCGTTTCGACATCGCCTTGCATACCCGCAGCATTCATGAAGATGAACGGCTTCTTGCTTTTCTCAAGCGAGCATTGGTAGCCGCCTGGCCGTTTGCCCTTGCGGCTGTCGAGATCGAGCGTCTCGCCCAGCTTCATCGTGGCGAACTGCTTGCCCAGATAAGGCGAAAGACGCTCGAACATTCGCCGGGTTTTCTCGACGAAACCGGCAATGTCGTTCTGTTCAAACGGACGCAAAGGCTCACGCGCTTTGGCATCCACCGCCGTGTCCCACGGGCGCAGCTTCGCAAGGCCCATGTCCGCCGCATCCTGACTATCGAGCTCTTCGATCAGCGGCACCACCAGCTTCGCCACGCTGTCGCCAAACTCGAGGCACATCTGCGGCGTGTAATCGAAACGCTTTTTCACCTGCCAAATGTAGGAGCGGTAATCCGGATGATCCGCGTTGCGAGCCATCTGATCGCGCAGCACGACGAGCTTGTCGAGCTGATCATCAACGGTCTTGCGATCTTCCATTCTGCGCTTGGCGACGGTTTCCCACGCCTGCTGACGAACAGTGCGATCGTTCTCTTCAAAGAATCGGCCCATCTGCTGAAGCGTGCGCTGCTGACCTTGGAACTCCACCATCATCGCGCCGCAGAGCTTGCCATATTCGGTGGAGAGTTTGGTCTCCTGCGTCTGAAGCGGAATGTTGGCATCGCGAAAAATCGCCACTTCCGCATCCCACCGCTTGGCCAGGTAAGGCAGCGGCGCATCAGTCATCCCCGTCAGTTTCATGGCTTCGAGAAATTTCTTTTGCAGCGCGACATACACCGGCTTAATCTTCGGCTCGATCTCCTCGACATACTGCATGAACGCCTTCTCAATGGCGGCATCATCGGTGTGACAGGTGTTGTCGATGTATTTCCATGAGCCGTACTCATCGACCGTCTCATCAAGCTGCGAAAAATCGTGCAGCCAGGCCTTGAGATCAGCCTTGGTGGTGATGACGCGATCCTGAAGCGATTTGTAAAGCGGCTCAAGCTGCGACCAGTTTGAACAATCCAGATCAGCGGGGACGAATTCCATTCGTGGTTTCCAATCGATGAAAAAATGAATCGGGACAAATTACGCCATCGCTCTCAAAGCAACGGACATTCAATTAAGCACTGGCTTTTCTTCTTGCAGTCGGACGATAGGTTGGAACGGGAATGCGTTTGTTTCTCGCCTTCGCCGACTCCAGCCAGAGGTCTCGGGCGATCATGACTTCTCTGACCGCATCTTCGGGCGTCTTGCCCATCGCTGAACAGTGGCGAAGGTCGGGAATATCCGCGACCCAGCAGCCGTCCTCGTCACTGAAAAATACGTTGATGTGGTAGTCCGTCATGAGTTAATCCTGCATACGGAGATTGTATGCTCTTTACACCGGCGAGAAACTGCTTGATCTGATACGGCTGAGCATCACCATCGACCGGCTGCACATTCATGTCATCGGGACAGTCCCAATGAATATAAATGAAGTGGTCGCCGCGACAGCGATCCAGCTTGAACTCAAATGCCTCCAGCAGCTTCACAAAATACTTGAACGATACATTGGCCAATGCCCCACTGCGAAGTCGTTCATACAGCTTCTTTGGCTTCATTGGTTTAGCCCCGGTGATCTTCGTTCGCCAAGGCGAACGGCTAATTACTCAGCGCTCCACCTTTTTCATTTTCAATTCTTTAGCGCGTGGCTCGGGGTCTTCATAAGGCAGAGCCTTGAGAAACTCGACGAGATTGCTGACCTGTTCTTTGGAGAGATGACTGGTCTTGCCGTGCTGATCGTTTTTGTTTTGCGTGGTGAGCACATCGGTGAGCGTGGCTGCTTTGCCGTGGTGGAGGTAGGGCGCGGTGCGGTAGATGCCCAGGAGTGTGGGCGTGTCGTAGAGCGGGCCCATTTTTTCGGAAGGATCATCTTTGCCGGTGCCTACATCGTGGCGAAGGATTTTTTCGCTGGGGGTGGAGTTGGTGAAATACGGGCCGCTGTGGCAAGTGGCGCAGCTGGTTTGTTTGGAGAAGAAAATCTCGCGGCCGCGCTGGGCCTCTTCGCTCAGCCCATTTTTTGCATGGGGACTCAGCGGCGCTTTGTGCGTGTTGCTGTAGGCAGCCAGCGCATCGAGTTCTGGTGATGAGCCGCGAAGCGACTGGCCCAGTTCTTTTTCGAGGGTGCGCTGATTGCGAAGCAGGCCCCGGCCTTGCATCAGGTTGCCGCGGATGGTGTGTTCAAAATCCTGCACCTCATCGCGGTCGGCGGACCAGTGCAGCGGATGCGTCCAGGCCATCGCCGCCAGCGAAGGCGTGTCGCGCAGCCCTTCGGGATTCTGCCAGGTGCGCGCATCGCTTTCACCATCGGGATGACAACTCGAACACGAAATCCACCGGCGGCTGGCCATGGGCTGAAGCGCCGTATAAAAGAGCTGTTTCCCGAGCAGCATTTCATTGCTCAATGGCGTATCGGTCACATTGATTTTCGCGAGTTGCCGCAGTGAATTGGCATCGTAAACCACCACCTGAAAATCGAGCGCGTTGTAAATATAGAACGACTTCGAATCAGGCGCGACGCAGACCGCACGCGGATTGTTGCCAAGCTCAAGTGTGGCCCGGTGGCGTATCTCGCGGTAGTCATCATCGAGAACCTGCGTCACATACATGTCATTGGTGCCGCTGAAAACGGAGTAAAGCTGACGGCCATCAGGAGCGATGGCGACTTCCCATGGGTTGGCGGTGACATGGATGCTGATGAAGCTGTCCATGGGGATTCGGTTTCGCCGTTTGCCGTCGCGCTGATCGGTGTCGATGACGGTGATGTAGGGAAAGATGGAGCCTTCGCCGTGGGCGCGTTCGGTGGCGGAGCGGATGTGCGGGATGTACGCCTTGGGGCGCGTGGGGTGAAGCGCGATCTGTCTGCACAGGTTGTCGGAGGCGATGCCGTTCCAGCGATCGACTTCTTTGCCGGTGACAGTATCGAGGGCGAAGACGTTGGCGGTGTGAAATTCGGTGATGAAGAGGCGTGCGTCGTCAGCGGTGATGGCGATGCCGCGCGGGAATTTTCCTGCGGTGAAGGTGCGAGTGACTTTGCGCGAAGCGGTGTCGATCTCGACCACCTGGCCGGGGTAGCTGAGTGTGACAAAAAGTTTGTCGCCACTTGCGCTAGAGACGAGGCCATAGGGTTCATCGAAGACTTCGGTTTCGCCGGTGACTTTGCCGGTGTCGCCGTCGGCGAAGATGATTTTGTCATCGTGATAAAGCGCTACTGCGAGATGATGCGAGTCACCCAGAAACGCGACGCCTTCGGGTTTGGAGAGCGTGGTGCCGACGGTTATTTCGCGCTTTTTGGTGTTGGTTTTCAGATCAACGATGGTGACCGTCCCGCTGTCGCGATTGGAGCAGGCCAAGAGCGTGCCATCAGCAGAGAGGGTCATGAGGCTGCTCGAGCGCGGCGAGGCGGCGAAAGCATCGGAAGTGCAAAGAAAGGGAAAGACCAGAAGCGCCATTACCGGGAACATGAAGCGTTGCATGCGGGCTTTGATCATGGAGATTCGTCGCACAAGGGAAGTAATCACATTCAGATTCCTCATTGCCGATCAGGCGACGCGCGGCGAAACGTACTCGATCCGAGTCGTCGGCCTAGGCACTTCCAATCCGTCTTCGAGCATGCCATCGATGTGCATGGCGATCGCCTCGCGAATCAAACTTTCCACTTCTTCGACCGTATCGCCGACAGCAACGCAACCTGCAAGGTCAGGCACGTATGCGCCAAAACCGTCATTGGTCTGTTCGATGACCACGGCATATCCCGTCGGCGGTTTGAGGTTCATGGTTTGTACTTGGGCGAATGACTTGTGTCGCCCCGCGCGGAGCGCCAGCGGACCTTTGCTCCGCGGCTAAACATGAAGACCTCGTGCAATGAAACCCGCCTCCTTTGGGAAGCGGGTTTCGATGAACATTCAAATTGTTCGCGATACGTTTGCGATCATCAATTACTTGAGGATCGTGCTCGCATCGGCAACAACAGCCTTCACATCGTCGCTGGTCATCTTGCCAGCGGCGAAGGCGTGGCTCGACTGCAAACGGCTCTTGTTCCAGTAGAGCACGGTCACCGCTGCATCCTTGGCGATCTTGTAGCTGTCGGGGCCTGCGTTGCCGTCGTACACGGTCAGGGGCACGTTCTTGATGTCTTTGTCCTTGGCGAGCTTGGCGAGCTGCTTGGCGCCAGCGTCGGCATCGTCAGTGAGCAGGACGACGAAGCTGCACATCTTCTTGTCCTTGTTGGCGCCCACGGTCTTGTCGATCTCGGCAATCAGCGAAGCCACTTCATCAGTGATTTCGCGAGTGAAGATACAGGCGACGGGCTTGGCGCCGTACTGGCAGCGATAGCACAGGCTTTTGCCAGCGCTGGGGCCGGTGATGTCCTTGACGTTGAATGCGGCGACGCCTTCGCCGATGTCCGGGCCGGACTTGACGGTAGCGGCAATGGCCACCGTGGCGACGAGAAGAAGAGCGACCATCGAAGCGATCATGCGTTTCATGCGAACCTCCAGAGGGAAAAAGAAAAACCGTTGACGTTGTCGCTTTCGCACAAGCGAAAGACGGGGATTACTGAAAAGTAGTACGAGGGCGATTCCGATCGAGTCGTGTTCTAAGTCAACTACCGAGTCGTGTATGGTAGCAGTGAACCGGCCATTGGCCGACCTATTCTTGATTTTGACTCAAGCCCTTCATTGCTCCACCGGCACCACAAAGCTCATCGCCACGCCGATGCGATGGCCCTTGCCATCGACAAAAACCAGCAGGCCATCGACTTTGCCGCCGGGGATTTTCTCTGCTTTATAAACGGTTGGCTTGTAGGTGATCACGGTGCGCTGGCCGGTGTGATTCACCTTGATATTCTCAATGGCCACCGCACTCGTCGCCACGGGAAACCATTGGACCTTCGCCACATCTTCGGTCCAGGTGGCCACGATCTCGCCCTTATTCGAACTCGCCGACGCCTTCGATTGTTCCACCGATTTCAGTAGCTTGTGCCCGGTCACTGGCAACTGCTTGTTCCACTTCGCAAACGTCGGCTCCACTGGCCCCTTGTCATCGTGAGCATGGTGATGTCCATCGCCCTTGGCTGCGACCTGCACCTGATCCGCCTTCACGATCGGTAGATTCAGCGACAGCTTCGCCTCACCTTCCACACACGTATCATTGCACGCCAGCCAGTTGACATGAGCCTCGATGCTCGCTGTGGTGCCAGGTTTCACCACACTGCTCACCTTCACCGGCACGATCAAGAGCACTTCGCCTTCATAGCCATAGGTGATGGCGCCGAACGACTCCATCGCCGTCGGCAGCGGCCAGCGCACCTGACCAAATTCAAAACCCTCAGGCCCGGTGAACTTGACCTTTGTCGCCTCGCCCGATTCGCCGGGGTTGATCCAGTAGGTGTGCCAGTGCGGTTTCATCTTCAGATGAATGCCCAGCTCAAACGTCTCGCCCGGAATCACCGAAGGCACGCTGTGCTTGAAACTCGCTTTGACGAGGTCAGCGTGATCCGCTTCAAGATCAGCCGCGCTTAGAGCACTGACCGAGCCCGGAACCATCGGCGACAGAAAGGCGACGAGAAGACAAAAAGCAACAGGCAATGAAACTCTCATGATGAAACTCCGTTTCGCGCAAGTGCGGCAGGCATTATCCATGATAACGCATCACAGGCGATTCTTATTCCATGATAGGGACTGACACCGGAGCAATGCACGAAACAAGCCGCTCGCGGCTTCGCTCTTGCTTCACACTCGCGGACTCCATCATTAACGCGCAAACAAAAGCGCGCAACAAAAAACCCCAGCCGATCGGGGGGGTCCACGTGACCGGCCAGGGTTCAAAAGAACAACGGGATTTCGAAACGGAGACTGTGAAACGGAGGCTTTGAAACGTGATGCAGGATGCGGGATCGGAATCCGGATCCGGATCAGGATCAAACGATGCACTGAACAAAACACATGCAGCCGTGTGCCTGTCTGTTTTCTAACCCTACCTCCATAATTATCGCCGGGGTAGGCCCTATCAGACCATAGGTGAATCACCCCCTTTACGGAGAGTGGTGGGAATTTCTCTGTTTCACCAGGGAATCTGCCTGCAGACGGGGCAATGGGTGATGCTCGCTTTTACCACGAAGGCACGAAGACACGAAGAAAACAGGGAAGATGAAATTCATAGCTTCATGGATTCGACCTTCGTGCCTTGCGTCCTCGCTTGCATCTCGCCCGGTGGCGAAGCTCGCGTTATGATGCTTCTTGGCGTTACACCATTTTTTTTTCGTTGACGGAGGGGTTTGCCATGGCGGAGTTTTCTTCAGAAGCAGCACTGGCGAAAGTGAAGGCATTCATTCAGGCATCTGTGCATGACCGTGATGACGCAGCCGTCAGGGAGCTGGTCACCAAGGCCAGTGCCGAGCAAGGCAGCTTCAGTCCGCCACCTGATGCGGGAGAGATGCAGATTGATATGGGTGAGCCGGCGCAGGATGGAGCCGAGTGGGTCGTGCCTGTGACGATCACCAATCCCAATGATTCCAACCAACCGGTGATTAAGACGCCCTTCACGCTCACCGAAGAAGATGGCCAGTACAAAATCAACATGATCCGCACCATGGATCGCATGTTCGGCGGCGACGTCAACGGCCTCATGGATGGCATGGTCGATGCCCTCAAGGGCGTCGGCGAAGCGATGGCCGACGGGATGAAACAAGCCTTCGATGGTCTGGGTGAAGCGATGGGCCAGGCGACGGGACAGGCGTTTGGGCAGGCAACGGGACAGTCAACGGGACAGGCCTTTGATCCTTCGGAATATGAGAAATTTAATCGACTGCCAGATGGCGCGCCGTCAGAGCTGATCGATCTATTCAATCGCTTCCATGACATCGATCTGCCTGATCAGATCGCCCTGATGCGCGAGGCGATGGGCAACGAGCAGTTTGCCTTTTTCGTCGATTGGGATTCGTTCTATGGCGACTTCGAATCCGCGAGCAAGCTGAAAAACAAAGTGCTTCACAACGTGCGCAGCGCCATCTGCCTTTCGTGCAGTGATGATGCCACGCGCGACCTGATGCGTGAGCATTTGCGCGAAGTGGTCGTGCGCCACGTGGCCTACCCCGAAGGCAAGCAGATTCGCATCCTCAACGGCTGCATGGAAATCACCACCAATCTCAATGACGTTGGCCCGGGCGTGGGCTATCACCAGTCCAGCGAGATCATCGCTGCCATTCGCGAAGGCCTTGATCTGGACAAAGGGCCAGCCATCGAACGCCTGATGAGCGAAGTGATTCCGCAGCTCAAAGAAGAACTGCGCGAGCGCCTCGAACTTGATCTGAACATCGACATCGACCTGGCCAGTTTCACCGAAGCGTACGACAGCGACGTCGCCGTGCGCCATCTCGAACAACTCGAGCGCGATCTATTTCGCAACTTCGTTTACTTCATCCGCGCTGTGAACAGTCAGGTGCCCCTGGCGAATCTGCTCGAAGGCTTCCGCATCGAGCATGTCGGCTCGCCCGTCGATCGTCTGCTGCTGGCGCGCGGCAGAACCATCATCATCCGTGTCAATTTCACCGGTGACAACGGCTCCTTTTCCGCTACCGACCTTGAAGCAATTCTGCCCGGTGTGGCAGCGAGCCTGCCTGATTTTTCTGATCCACGCTCACAAATGGATTCAGGCAACAGCGACATGATGGATCAATCGCTCGATGCGTTTGCCATACTCGCCGGCTATCGCGATGACCATCTGCCACAGCTATCGAATGCACTTCAGGAAGCAATCGGCAGGTCTCTGGAAATTGAAGTGGACTGGGCCAGCATCGGCGAAAACTCCATCGCCGCGGACCAACTGATTTACTGGGGCCTTAACCGCGTGATCGGCGCAGTCCGACTGATCCGTCGCGATCAGCAGGCCCAGGAAGACATGATGGAAGCCATCAGCGCAGTGCGCATCACTTGCGTAGAGAGCGCGGATCAGAAAGAGATTGACCTGAGCGATGGGGTACTGACTCTGCGACTGCGACTGGCCGACGGCGAAGCGGGCTGCTTCTACGAGTGTGATATTGCGGAGAAAATTATTTCATCGATGGGCAGCCAGTGGAAGCCGATCATCGAGGAGATTCGCAGACAAACGCAGTACTGGGAGGAACAACTGGCCAGCCCGGAGCACGATGCGCCAGCCACCTACGCCATCGACTTCGCAGGGTTCACCTCCGTTGCCGATGACCATAAAGTTCGCTTCGCGCTCACCCAGCTGCGCGAACATGGCATCGATGTCATTTACTACGCCATCACGCGCCTGTTCGAATCGAACCCCAATTTCAAGCAGCAATTTCAAAAGCGCGTGCGCAGGCTGCTGATTAATCACGTGCCCGACTCATCGCAGAAATCGCTGAGCTGTTACGACGATGCCCTCGTCTATCAAACCGCACTGCACAATGGATACAAGGGCTATCTCACCATCGACGACATGGTCAAGCGATTGCCCGGCCTCGTCGCGGCGATGACGGACATCAGCGATGAAGAAACGATGACGGATGAAACTGGAGATTCCACGCAGACCACACAGGGCGAAACCGATGAGCTCAATCGCATGGCTCAGTATGAAGATGAGATAACCGAAAATCAGGGAACCACCGACGAGGTTGAAGACAACACCAACGGCAACGCCGAGGCCTTCGCACAGGTCAGGCGCGACATGGAACCGACGCTCGCCAGTTTCACCCAGCAGTTTGCCAGCATGATTGGCAAGCCGATCCCGCTGTCCATCGATTGGGATTCGTTGAATCAGGACCCCGTCGCTGTGGGCATGCTGCTTAATGCCTGTCTGTCGCCGATCATGGCCGGCTTCATCGATCTGTCACAAAACTCCAGCTACCGCGAGGATGCTGCGAAATACATTCAGGAAATCGTGCTCGCCCGTGCAGAGGCCCCCGATATGCAAGCGATGAGCCTGCACGATGGCGTGCTGAAATTGACGCTCTTTCTGGATCCGCAAAACCCGATGCCGTTGCCCACGGAAGACGCTCCCGCCATCTTCCGCGGGCTGATCGATTATGTCCGAGCATCAGGCACCGAACCGGCCAAGCCCAGCACCAAGAAAAAAGCCGCTCCGAAAAAAGCGAAAGCGATACCGAAGAAAGCATCGCCCAAAACCAAACCCGCAGCCAAACCAAAATCATCGCCCGCCAAGCCGACCAAGAAAAAAGGCAAAGGCGGCAAGTGATCGCCTATTTAGCCGTTCGCCTTGGCGAACGAAGATCTGAATGGCCGCAAAAAGCGCAGAAGGCGCAAAATAATGCGCAAGGCAATTATCGTTTGCCTGACTCCCGTCAATCGCCGTTTCCCTATTTCTATTTTGCGCCTTTTGCGTTTTTTCGCGGCGACCCCTTTCTTCGTTCGCCAAGGCGAACGGCTAAATAAAATGCCGCGAGCGCCTCGACATCTTCCGGGCGATTGATGTTGGTAAACGTCCTGCCCCCCTGCTCACCGATGATCGGCACGCTTGCCACGCTACGCCAACTTGCTAATTGCGAAGGTCCGCGCACGCCGCGCTCCATCGCAGCGCGAATCAGTTTCAGCGCTGGCCCCGCGCGCCAGAGCGAAGGCATCGGTTCGATCCGCCCTGCCTGTTCGCCACGAATCCATTGACTCATCACGCCAACGACACTTCGCTTGGCAGCGAGTTGACGCATCATCAATCTCACATGGCTGGCCTGAATCAGCGGCATGTCGCCCGCCGCAAACAGCACCCAAGCGCGGCGATCCACCTGACTGAGCACCCGCACCATTGCAGCGAGCGGCCCGCCAAAGCCAACGTGATCCGCCACAATGCGATCGCATCCGCCAGCCCCCGGCGGCAGCTCCATGCCCGGCGCCACACTGAGCCAGCGCTGCCCGCACACACCGGCAAGCTGCCGCGCGATCCACGTCACCATCGGCACGCCATTGACGCGCAGCCAAAGCTTGGGCGCACCAAAGCGACTGCTGCGTCCACCCGCCAGAATGCAAAGAATCGGCCGCGGCATCATGTGATCCATTTCATATAGCCCCGGCTTTAGCCGGGGTGACTGCCCGAAATGTCGGATGTGCCCGTTCACGTGAAGTTTCCCCGGCCAAGGCCGGGGCTATGTGAAAGCGCCACACACCATCACATCGCACTCTTCACCGCATCCACCAGCTTCATCGCATCATCTTTATCCAGCTTTCCTGCGGGCCAGCGGAAGCCCAGACCATCACCTTCGCTGCGCGGGATCGCATGAAAGTGAACGTGCATCACGACCTGCCCTGCAACTGCTCCATTATTTTGCAGCACGTTCCAGCCTTGCATGCCGGTGTGTTTTGCGATGGCGCTACCGATTTTTTTCACAACGATGCTGCAATCAGCGACCACTTCATCAGGCACGAGATCAAGCGTTGCCCAGTGGCCTTTGGGAATGATCAGCGCGTGACCACGCGAGAGCGGGCCGACGTCGAGAAAGGAAAAGACCTGATCAGATTCGTAAAGCTTGTACGAAGGAATCGTACCAGCGATGATCTTGCAGAAGATACAACCGGCATCAGCGGGATGGCTCATCGCGAAACTCCTCTATTATAGAAGCGCGATGGTAAGCAGCGATGATGCGCCGATCAACCTGAGCCGCGACTTGAGCGAGTCGCGGACGTCAGCGGCCTGATGGGGGTATAGATTGTCGAATGACTTCGTGCATCAATGCTGTTCGTCGTTCAATGAGGCGCACAAGCAAGGCGCGATGAACACTCCTTCATTTCTTTGACGTCCGCGACTCGTTGAGTCGCGGCTCAGTCAATACGACTCATTCACCACGACTCATTCACCAAGGCTGCACATTCTCAATCGTCTGCGATGCAGCCTGGGCCATCTCGCCCTGATGCAGCTCAAACACCGGCAGATGCGGCGGACACAGAATGCGCAGCGGAATGAAAGTCTCACCTAGCCCGCGCGAGACCACGCCCAGCGTCTGGCGATGGCGCAGCACGCCCGCAGAAAGATGACTGGGCAAATCGCAGGAGGTATAGAGCGCGAGCCTGCGCGGCAGCCGCCATTGACCACCGTGTGTGTGCCCGGAGAAAACCAGATCCATTCCCAGATCAGAAGCGACCGGCAGCAGATTGGGGTAATGCGACAAAAGCAATCGCAAAGGCGCAGCAGCGCTGCCATCGCAATCCGATGTCAGATGCAAGCTGCGCTGATGCTGCTCGCGGCGCTCCTGCGCGGTGGCCACGAGGCGCAGCGTGTCGGGCCACTTGTATCTTTCGTTTTCAAATCCGTGCACTTCGATGGCACCGCCCTCGATGACATGCATATCATTATTAAGCCAGTGCACCGGCAGCGGCTCCGCGAGTTTCCGCATGGTGTGCGTGTCGTGATTACCGAAGACGCCAAACGTTCCCAGACGAGGATGCAATTTTTCGCAGATTGCTTCGAGCACTTTCATGGCGGCGGGTTCATCACCGGGGTTGCTCATGTAGTCACCGGTAAGAAAAATCAGGTCGGCATCGAGTTCCTCCACCGCCTTGATCAGTGCTCGATACCGAGCGCGCGGCCGACTGACGTGAAGGTCGGTTAACTGGGCGATGCGCAGGCCAACAAGCTCCGCAGGCAGCCGGGGCAGCTTGAGCGGAGTGAGTTCGATCAGTGGATGAGGCTTGGCTGGAAGCATGGAAAAAAAACCTGACCTTGCGACCTTGGCAATAACTACTTAAACTACCATCGTCCAAGAGGATGGCTGACTTCCACCCGAAGCGACCGTCTTCAACGATACGGGGATTCGTGGTGTCGGTTCGCGGCGGTGCCGCGGTGTTGCTCGTTCTCCTCATTGACCAATTTCAAAGGGTCTAAAGCCATGGCGAAGATGTTCTACACGCTCGCGGAGACTGCGGAAAAACTCGGCATTTCCGAAGCCGACGTCAAACAGATGGCCACACAAGGCAAGGTTCAGCAGTTTCGCGATCGCGACAAGCTGATGTTCAAGCGCGACCAGGTTGATTCGCTTGCTGCCGCCAGCAACGAAGACAGCCGCATGGGCGACCTTGGCGTTTCCTCTGGCGCGATTCCGCTCGATGAGACTGGCCTCTCCACCGGCGAGATCCCGATGGCTGCCGGCTCAGGCGACCAGATCGATCTCGCCCTCGATGACCACGACCTGCCCGGCGCGAAGAAAGCCAAGAGCGAAGATTCGCGCATGGCCACGGGCATCAGCGTGTTCGACGCTGGCGAAATTGATGAAGCTGATCCGCACACCCAGACCATCGTCCGCCCTGTCGATGATGAAGAAGAACTCGCACTCGAATCCGTCGGATCAGGCTCAGGCCTTCTCGACCTGACCCAGGAGTCAGATGACACCAGCCTCGGCGCTGAACTGCTCGATGAAATTTATCCCGGCGGTGAAGGCTCCGATGCCAAGGTCTCTGTCCCCGCAGGCAGCAGCGGCGCGTTTGAGCCGGCGGCCTTTGGCGGCTCAGGTTCGAGCGGCCTGGAATATGCAGCTGCCACCGGCGGAGCAGCCGTGTTCGTCGAAGCAGTTGAAGAAGAAGATCCCGCAGGCAACGGCCTGGCCATCGGCATGCTGATGATCGCCCTCACCGTACTGATCGTCGGCCTCATGGTCGCCATCTCCGTCGCCACCGGTGCTCCACTTTCCATCACCGACAAACTCGCAGGCCCCGGCGGCCTCGATGATAAAACCGCACTCTACTACGGCGGCGGCGCACTCCTGGCTGCGATTATCTTCGGCCTCGTGGGCTTCTTCATCGGCAAGAGCAAGAAGAGCTGATCGTTACAACTGTCACGCGGCCATCGCGTTGACTCACTCGACCAAACCCAAGTCGAAAGTCAGTCCGTCGGTCAGCCGACTTGCTGACTTTCGACTTTTTAGTTTCAAGTTCTCGATCGTTCGCCTATGGTTGATCGGATCAACCACGAGGCACGAAGTCACGAAGAAAACAAGCCGCGAAATTCAGTAGCAGATCGTGCATCAACAACCAAGTTTTCCTCTCTCCCCTTCGTGTCTTTGTGCCTTCGTGGTAAAACCGAATTGTCCTTGTTCCCCCGGCTTCTCCCCATGCTCAGTCCCCACGGCAAACCGCAGTACCTCGTCATCGTGCTCGTCACCGCGGCGCTGACCACGCTATTCATCTGGCTGGGCTTATGGTGGATCGCCATTCCCATCATTATCTTCGCGCTGGCGCTGCTCGCCTTTTTTCGCGATCCCGAAAGGGCCACGCCGGTTCGCAGAAATATCGCCGTCGCTCCCGCCGATGGCCGAATCAGTTCGATTCATGAAGTGGACAACTTCGAACTCTTTGGCGAAGGCGCCACCTGCATTCGCATTTTTCTGAGTGTGCTCGATGTGCACATCAACCGCGCCCCCTGTCACGGCCAAGTCGGCCCGATCCATCACAAGCCCGGCAAATATCTCAACGCACTCAAACCAGAATCCGCTGAGGAAAATGAGTGGGTCACCTTCGCTCTGTTTCACCCCGTCCGCAAGACACCCGTCGCTGCGGTGCGTCAGGTCTCGGGCATGATCGCCCGCAACATTGTCTGTGCTGTCAAAGAAGGCCAGATTCTCCAGCGCGGCGAACGCTTTGGCATGATTAAGTTCGGCTCCACCACCGAGGTTTACATCCCCGCCAGTTTCAAGCCTCGCGTGCTTGTCAAAGAAAAAGATTACGTCTGGGGCGGCCTGACCGAATTGATGGAAGTCTCCCCGCCACACGAATCGGCGTCGCCCAAAATAGAAGAGTAAACGCAACACTATCACTGATATCCTCCCGTGCCACTTTTCATCGACTGCTACAACCTGCTGCATGCGACGATGCCGCCGTCGATGGCGGGACTCGATGAGGATGGTCTGTGTCGGCTTCTCGCACAGTCACCCTGGGCAGGCGATCGCATCGTGGTGGTCTGCGATGGTCAAACCAAGCCCGGCCTGGCTGCGACATCTCCCGTTTCACAAGTCGAACTGATTTATTCAGGCCCACACAAAAGCGCAGATGATGTGATCATCGAACTCACCGCTGCCTACAGCGCGCCGCGTCGGCTGTATGTCGTGACGGATGATCGCGAGATTCGCAAAGCCGTTCGCCGTCGCAAGGCTCAGACACTTTCCACCGGTGCCTTCATTCGCGCGCTTGCTGCCTCGCGTCCAGCCGGCTCAGGTCCCGCTGCTGTCGCGCGTCATCGCCCTGCTCTGCCGCCTGGTGAAGTCGATCACTGGCTCAAGGAATTTGGCATCGATCCCAGTCACGCCGAGGCGAATGAAGTGGTGGAGCAGGATGAGCGCAAGGATGATCCGCGTAGAGCTGCGCTGGAGCGCGAGCCGGAGGTCAGTTCGGATCAGGCGCAGCAGGTGAGCGATGATGAAGAAGTACTCGACTGGCTCAAGGAGTTTGGCGTGGAGCCTGATGAGCCGATCGATCCAAGGGAACGGGAATGGTGGGAATAGTCGCCACTTGATAAGCCCCCCGCCTTGCACCTATACTGTCCCTCCCACGCGGGTGTAGCTCAGCGGTAGAGCGTCACGTTGCCAACGTGAATGTCGTGGGTTCAAGTCCCATCACCCGCTTTTTTTGAATCACTCAAAGCCCAGCATCTTCCGATGCTGGGTTTTCTTTTTTTGTCCTTGCAACAGGTGACACAAAAGAGGTGATACAAAAGTGAAATTCGTTTTACCACGAAGGCACGAAGACACGAAGGAAGACAGGAAGAAGAAAAGAAGATGGAATTCATAGGTTCATGGATTTAGATCTTATTGGCTTTATGGTTTTGACCTTCGTGCCTTGTATGTTCAAAGCAGCCTCCATCGGTTCTACTGATGTATGTCGCATCCGTGGGACGACGAGCGGAGCGAGGAGTCACGCGGATGCGACGGCCGGCCCACAACCGATCGTGCCTAGGCTAGCCACGCCCGTCACGAAGCATGGTTCAAGCCGCCGCCGTGTCCTTACGCCCGAACAGCCGACAGAGCCTTCGCTTCGCTCGAAGCGCTCGCATTCGCAAGAAAGGGTACATGCCGTGACTGACACACCTCCCACACCCGACTTACCCGTCACGCCAAAACCTTTTGCGGGCATCGATGTCTCCAAGGATTTTCTCGACTCCGCATGCTCGGATTCCCCCAACACCTGGCGCGTCGCCAACGATCCCGCTGGCATCGCGTCGCTGGTCCGCCAGTTCCAGTCACTGGGGCCCGCCTGCATCGTGATCGAATCCACCGGCGGCTTGGAACGACCGCTGCTGTCGGCCTTGCTGGAGGCCGATCTTCCGGTGGCGCTGGTGAACCCCGCCAAGGTGCGTCACCTGGCCAAGGGGCTGAGCATCATGGCCAAGACCGATGCCATCGATGCCCGCGTTCTGGCGCTCTTCGCGCAGAAGGCCACGCCGCGATTGCTTGAGAAACGTCCGCAAATCCAAGCTGAACTGGATGCCCTGGTCACCTGCCGGCGGCAGCTTGTCAAGACTCGCACCGAGCAGGCCAACCGACAGTTGACCACCTTCAGCAAGAGCGCCAAGAAAGCGCTGCAGGCGGTGCTCAACATCCTCGACAAGCAGATCGCCAAGTTGGACAAACAGATCCGTGACCACATCGATTCCAATGACCAGTGGAAACATCTCGATGCTCTCATCCAGTCCGCACCGGGTGCTGGCAATGTGTTGGCCTCCACGCTGGTGGCCAACCTCCCTGAGCTGGGCCATACCGAATCTCGCCAGCTCACCGCCCTCGTCGGCGTGGCGCCCTTCAATCACGACTCAGGACGATTCAAAGGCCAACGCACCATCCAAGGCGGACGCGTGGATGTCCGCAGCGTCTTGTACATGGCCACCCTTGCCGCCATGCGCTGCAACCCCGTCATCAAAAACTTTGGCGACCGACTAATCCAGGCAGGCAAAAAACGAAAGGTGGCCATCGTTGCATGCATGCGCAAGTTCCTCATCCTACTCAACACCATGGTCCGCGAGAACCTCACATGGCCTCAACTCAACGTCGTAAAAAACACTTGACAGACAACACAGCCGCTTCGTGGTTAAATCGATTTGGAATAGAGCATCGAAAACGCAAAGTGCCGAAAGCGGAACTGTTCGACGTGAGGTTAGCAACCGACTTTTGCCTCCGTTCTGCTACAATACAGGGCTGCCCGCCTTCGGCGTGAAGGCCGCAGTTTTACCCCTTTTCCATTACCCCTTTTCCATTACCCCTTTTCCATTCCCCTTTTCAAGGATCCTTTCCGTGTCATCATCGTCCGGACTCAACGTCGCCATCGTGGGCGTCACCGGTGCAGTGGGCCAGGAGTTTCTCCGTGTGCTCGAACAGCGCCAATTTCCCTTCTCCAGCCTCACCCTGCTGGCCAGCGCTCGCAGCGCGGGAAAAACCGTTGAGTTCATGGGCAAAACGTACACGATCAAGGAACTGACCAAGGACAGCTTCAGCGACATTCACATCGCCCTCTTCTCTGCGGGCGGTTCCATCAGTAAAGAGTTTGGCCCGATCGCTCGTGATGCGGGCGCTGTCGTTGTCGATAACAGCAGCGCGTTTCGCATGACCGAGGGTGTGCCGTTGATTGTGCCGGAGGTGAATCCTGAAGCGCTCGATGGCATCGAAGTGGGCGTCAAGGGCAAGGCTGGCATCATCGCCAATCCCAACTGCTCCACGATCATCATGAACGTTCCCGTTTGGCCGCTCCACAAAGTCGCGAAGGTCAAGCGGCTGGTCGTCTCGACTTACCAGGCTGCATCGGGTGCTGGCGCACAGGCCATGGCGGAGCTTGAAAATCAGGCGAAGCAGTGGGCCTCTGGCGAGCCGATCACCAGCGATATTTTTAAACGGCAGTACATCTGGAATCTCTTCAGCCACAACAGCAAGATCGATGTCGCCACCGGCTACAACGAAGAAGAAACCAAGATGCTCAAGGAAACGAAGAAAATCTTCGGCGAGCCTTCCATCCGCATCACCACCACCTGCGTGCGCGTCCCCGTTCTCCGCGCTCACTGCGAAGCGATCAACATCACCTTCGAGAAGCCCTTGAAGGAAGATGAAGCACGCGAGATTCTGCGCGCTGCTCCGGGCGTGACCGTGACTGATGATCGCGTGAACAACAAGCACCCCGAACCGCTCGACGCTTCGCATAATGATGATGTCTATGTCGGCCGCATCAGGCAGGACTGGTCACAGGACAACGCGATGGGATTGGACCTGTTCGTCAGCGGCGATCAGATTCGCAAAGGCGCGGCGCTCAATGCGGTGCAGATCGCAGAGCTACTTATTCGCAAACCGGCGACGGTGTGATATAGCCCCCGGCTTGCCGGGGGAAACGCACCGAAATACTGAAACATCAACCCACCATGTATTCCCCCCGCCCAATCACCCCGGCCAAGGCCGGGGCTATCTATCAGTACGTCCCGCGTATCTGCCCGCGCACCTGCTTTTCATACAACTTCGCCAGCGATTCATGCACTGACTTAGGCAGCGGCGGCAGGTCACTTGCTGCGGCGTTGTTCATCGCCTGACTTCCATCTTTGGCGCCGGGAATCACCACGCTCACTGCATCGTGATCGAGGATCCAGCGCATCGACTGCTGCGCCATCGTGGCGTTATCGAGCAGACCCGCTGCGCTGAAAATTTCCTTCACGTGCTGGGCACATTCCACGCCGACAGGAAACGGCAGCCCCGCAAAAGTTTCACCGACGTTGAACGCCTGACCATCGCGGTTGTAGGTGCGATGATCCTGTGGCTCAAAGGTCGTCTCTTTCGTGTACTTGCCCGCGAGCAGCCCGCTGGCCAGGGGCAGGCGAATAATCAGCGCGACGCCTTTCGCCTTGGCTCGTTCAAAGAGCGAGTGGATCGGCTTCTGTCTGAAGATGTTGAAGATGATCTGGAGCGAACTGCATCCTTCATACTGAAGGCAGAGCTGCGCTTCCTCCATCGATTCAACGCTCGCGCCGTACGCTTTGATTTTGCCTTCTTTTTTGAGGGTTTCGAGCCAGCCGAAGACTTCGCCGGTCTTGAGATAATGCTTGGGCACGCAGTGAAGTTGGGCGAGATCCAGCGCGGCAAGGCCGAGCCGCTTGAGTGAATCTTCGGTGCACTTGCGGAACAGCTCGGGCGTGTAGGCACTGGGATAACCAGCGAGGCGGCCGAGTTTCGTCGCCACGTAAATCTTGCCGCGCAGCTTTCGTTCTTTGAGAAATCCGCCGATGAGCGATTCGCTTCGGCCTCGCCCATACACATCGGCTGTATCAAAAAAGGTGACGCCCGCATCGACGGCGGCAGCGAGTGTGGATGTCGCATCCTCATCGCTACACGTGCCCCAGTCACCGCCAAACTGCCAGCAGCCCAACCCCACTTCGGAAACAGATTGCGTGGTACGAGCGAAAGATCGAGTGTTCATGCAGCAATCATAGCGGATCACCGGCGACCCGAAGGATGAATCTCGCGAACGAAGTGATAATGTCTGGTGTGAAATCTGATTTACCACGAAGGCACGAAGACACGAAGGATTCAATCCAGAAAGCAGAGCGTTTAGGGTCTCAAATTTTTATTGCTCTAAGCTTCGTGTCTTCGTGCCTTCGTGGTTAAAACGAAAACGCTTTGCGTCCACTCAGTAAAGCGGCCCAGCCGAGTCCGAAGGCAGCATGGAGACGGGCAATGAGATTGATCCAGCCGGGCACGATGGAGAGGATGGAAAAGAGCAGCAGCAGATAAGGCACCTGCAGGTTATCGAGCGGAAGAAGCCTCAGTCCAGCAAGCACACCGCAGCATGTGAGCATGAACATGAAGATCGTCATCACCACGAGCAGCGGGCGCAGCAATGGATTGGATCGCGGCGACTGAACCATGAGCCCGACGAAGCCGACCGAAAACATGAGCGATGGAAAAAACCAGTGCAGCGGCGAGAACTGCGGATGATTCAGGCGTGTGATGGCGTCGAGAATGGCGAGGACGATTTGCAGTGAGGAGCAGACGATGACGCTGCCGCGCGAGAGAGGAAAGCGTGACCCGGAACGTGGCATGATGAACTCCGTAGGAGATCAGCGCAGGACGCTGATGCAGCATAAGCGAAAAGCGGGCGTAGTCACGAGAGGATGGCTGAGAAAAAAACGGAACCCCGGACACGTGTCCGGGGTTCGTCGTTTTGTCATCGGTGGATAGTCGGAGCGGGAACCGGATAAATCTATGAGTCAGCGATTCAGCAATACATGCGAAACATAATCGAGGCTCAAGACTCAGATGAGTTCCTTGAGACCTTTGAGCGGACGAGCGACGACCTTGCGGCTGGCGGGCTTTGCCTTGACCGCCATCATCTCGCCGGGCTTGAACGGGTTGGCACGGGTGCCAGCCTTGGTGGCGGGCTTCTTACGAACGATCAGTTTCACGAGACCGGGGACCGCGAAGGTGCCAGGACCCTTGGGGCCAAGGCTCTTCTTGATCTGGTTGGTAAGTGAAACGAAAACCGCCGCGACCTGTTTACGGGTCAGTTCGGTTTCTTCTGCGATAGCGCCGAGAACGGCGCCCTTTGACGGAGCTTTTGCAGCAGCCATGGTGCTCTCCTTGCGGGGTTAGGGTGTCAGAATCCATCCGTGACGCGCGGAATATACTGCTAAACAAGGGGCTTTGTGAAGGGGGTAAACGTTTTTCCCTTAAAAATTGTCCATATTTCTGCCCCAACGGCCATTTTTATCTGAAAATCTGGTCGTTTTATGGAGTTTTCCACAATGGCGTGAATACTTTCACTCGATCACGCAGCTATCGCCCCTTCAAGAGGCCATGCTCGCGTCTTTCTTTACTCCACTCCACTTGCCAAATTGACAGCCTGCTTTGCCTGTGGCCGTGCTATGGCAGACTCCCATCCGCTTGAGCCCCGCAATCGCCACTGATTTCACCCGATCCGCTGGCACCGCCTTTGCTTTTCTTCTTCACAGCTTCGTCATGCGCATCCCGCGCCTGACCGTTCAAGAAAGGGGCTACTCCAATGTCTAAAACAATCGGCATCGATCTGGGCACCACCAACTCCGTCGTCTCCATCATGGAAGGCGGCACGCCCAAAGTTCTCATCAATAGCCAAGGCTCACGCGTCACGCCTTCCGTCGTCGGCTTCACCGACAAAGGTGATCGCCTCGTCGGCCAGGTCGCCAAGCATCAGCAGGTGACCAACCCCAAGAACACCGTTTACTCCGTCAAGCGCTTTATGGGCCGGCGGCACAGCGAAGTGCACAGTGAAGAAAAAATCGTGCCTTACGAAATCATCGGTGCTGAAGATGCGCTGGTGAAGGTGCGCATTCGCGACAAGGATTACACGCCACAGGAAATCAGCGCGATGATCCTGTCCGACCTTAAGAAAACCGCTGAGGATTACCTGGGCGAAAAGGTCGAGCGCGCTGTCATCACCGTGCCTGCTTACTTCAACGACTCGCAGCGACAGGCCACCAAGGAAGCGGGCCAGATCGCGGGACTCAAGGTCGAGCGCATCATCAATGAACCCACTGCTGCGGCTCTGGCCTACGGCATGGATAAGAAGAAGAACGAAAAAATCGCGGTCTTCGATCTCGGCGGCGGTACGTTTGATATCTCCATCCTCGACATCGGCGATGGTGTGTTTGAAGTGAAATCCACCAGCGGCGATACCCACCTGGGCGGCGACGACTGGGATCAGAAACTCATCGACTTCCTCGCAGAAGAATTCCGCAAGAAGGAATCGATCGATCTCAAGAAGGATCCGATGGCGCTTCAGCGCCTTAAAGAAGCTGCGGAAAAAGCCAAGTGCGAACTTTCCACGCTTCAGGAAACCACCGTCAACCTGCCCTTCATCACCGCCACGCAGGAAGGTCCTAAGCATCTTCAGATCACCATCACCCGCGCCAAGTTCGAGCAGGTTTGCAGCGATCTCTTCACCCGCCTGCGCGGCCCGGTCATGAAGGCCCTCGAAGATGCCAAGCTCTCGCCCGGCGATATCGATGAATGCGTTCTCGTCGGCGGCTCGACACGCATGCCCAAGGTGCAGCAGATCGCCAAGGAAATCTTCGGCAAGGAACCCAACCGCACCCTCAACCCCGACGAAGTCGTCGCCATCGGCGCAGCCATTCAGGGCGGCGTCCTCGAAGGCGATGTTAAAGATGTCGTGCTGCTCGATGTCACGCCGCTCTCACTCGGCATCGAAACCCTCGGCGGCGTGCTCACCGTGCTCATCCCGCGCAACACGACCATTCCTTACGACAAAGCTGAGACCTTCTCCACTGCTGCGGATAACCAGAACGAAGTGACCATTCACGTGCTCCAAGGTGAACGGCAGATGTCCAAGGACAACCGCACACTGGGCAAGTTCAACCTCGCAGGCATCGCCCCGGCTCTGCGCGGCACGCCCCAAATCGATGTGAAATTCGCCCTCGATGCCAATGGCATCCTCTCCGTCACCGCCACTGACAAGGCGACCGGCAAGAACCACAAGATCGAGATCAAAGGTTCATCGGGTCTCGACAAGTCGGAAGTGGAACGTATGCAGAAAGAAGCCGAGGCTCACGCCGAGGCGGACAAGAAACTGCGCGAGCTCGTCGATGCTCGCAACCAGGGCGAGAACACGGTTTACCAGATGCGTAAACAGCTCGAAGAGCACGGCGACAAGATCAGCGCAGAAGTTCGCGGCAAGATCGAGTCGGCCATCAATGATGTCGAAGCCAAGGTCAAGGGCGACAGTGCCGAGGCGATCAAGCGATCGCTCGAAGCCCTCGACAAGGTCGCTCAGGAAATGGGCAAGGAAATCTACGAGAAGACCGGCGGAGCCGAGGGCGGCGCCAAACCGGGAGCACAAGGCGCTCAAGGTGCTCAGCCCGACAGCGCTGAAAAACCCAAAGGCGACAAAGAAGATGTGATCGATGCTGAGTACGAAGTGAAAGAATAATTCGCTTCACGCCTCGCGCTCTCAAAATTACACACCCAACCCAAAGCCCACGCACTCCCGTGCGTGGGTTTCTTTTTTCACTTCACTTCACACGCCTCATCCCGCGCCACCCCATCATCATCACCACCACCATCAGACCACCAAATCCTGAAGCAATCTCAAACTTCATCGTCTCTGCGTGTGTGGCCATCGGCAGCACGCGTGAACCCAGCACAAACACCGGCGCAAAGGCCAGCACCGGCAGCGCCATCGACCAGCCGGGACTGACGCGATTGATCCCGCCTGATGAAAGCAGCGGCGGCAGCAGCAATCCAAAACAAAGCGCTGCATACCACCCTTGCACAAAAAGCAGAACGAACATCACGAGTGACCAGATGGCACACAGCAAAGCGAACCGCGACATCATGTAGTTAGCTCGGCCAGCCAGCGACTCAATGCACGCATACATTCGCCAGCGCTGACACGTGGCCAGCATCACCGCCATGATCGCCAGATGAAACGCGGGGCCGCCTTGCGTGAATCCGTGACCTCGCACCGCAGGCACGGCAACACCGAACCAGGGATCGCCGGTGAAGAGCAGCGACATGACGCCGTAGGCTGAGGGAACGAAGGCGAGTGAGATGATGAAAGTCGTCAGCAGATCAGCGGTGGGTCGCAGGTGAATCAGCGACCACACCCCCTGCCAGAGGATGGGCAGTGCCGCGACCCAGATCGCCCAGCCGACGAGCACCATCTGTAAGAACCACGGGAAGGCGAGACTGCTGGCGCTCTGCCCGCCACCACTGGCGAGTATCGATTCGAGATAATGCACCACCAGCGCAGGCAGGCCAAACACCAGCGACTGCGCAAAGCGTCCGCGATATTCCAGCTTCATACGGTCGCGCAAGAGTGCCAGGTCGTTGTCAGGCTTGAACGATTCACCCGCACGATCGCGCAGTTCCACACCAAAAGCGCGAGCAATCGCAGCAGCGCGTTGAACATCTTCCACGGTGATTTCAGCAGGACCGGCAATCGCCGCCGACTGTCCGGAGATATCCACTTCATTCTCAAATCCAGCGCGGGCCCAGCGCGCCGAGAGATCGCGAGCATGACTTGGATCCTGCAATCCATCGAGTATGACAAACGTGGCTCGCTCCATGGGCAGCAAGTGTAGCGTTGGATCGCCAAGAGAAATCTGCCAGCGGGCAATGCACATGCGATTGTCTTGGGGGAGCGAATGCCGAATCATTTTTACCACGAAGCCACGAAGCCACGAAGTTTCAAATCCATAAGCATTGCAATTCGCCTGCCTGACTTTCTTCGTGTCGTCGTGCCTTCGTGGTAAAAGAGAATTTCACCTTAGCCCTGCCATTTACAAGGGCTTGAATGATATGTCGGGATGTGAACTGAAGCTTTGTGAGTAGGAGCCACAACCCGCTATACTTTTCCCCTTCTCATTGCGAGCCCAACCATGCCTGACACGATCACCAACAGCAGCATCATCGAACAGCACGACGCCTACATGTCGCTCAACTATCCGCGCTATCCCATCGCCATGGTGCGAGGCGAAGGCAGTGAACTTTACGATGCGGATGGCAAGCGCTACCTCGATCTCTTCGCAGGTTTTGGCGCGGGGATTCTGGGCCACTGCCATCGTGATCTGGTGCGCGTGGTCACTGAACAGGCGCAGCAGCTTTGGCACGTGGGCAATCTGTTTCACACGCAGCCACAGAACGAAGCTGCGGAGCAGATTTTCAAGCACGGCTTTGGCGGCCGCTCCTTCTTTTGTCACAGCGGCGCTGATGCCAATGAAGCCGCGATCAAACTCGCCAGGCTCTACGGCAAGAAGCATCCCGGCAAAGCCAAAGCAACGCCCGGCGAACCCGGCGCTGCATACGGTCGCTACAAAATCATCGCCACCACCGGTAGCTTCCACGGCCGCACGATGGGCACCATGGTCGCCACCGGCCAAGCCAAAGTGCGCGAAGGATTCGAGCCCTGGCTGCCCGGCTATATGCACGTGCCATACAACGATCTGCCTGCGATCACCGCGGCAATCGATGATGAAACGATTGCCATTCTCGTCGAGCCGATCCAAGGCGAAGGCGGCGTGAATGTGCCTGATGAAAATTATCTGACGGGTCTGCGCAAGCTTGCTGATGAGCGCGATCTTGTTTTGATCTTCGATGAAGTCTGGACCGGCTGCGGCCGCACTGGCAAGTGGTTCGCACATCAGCATTGGAACGTATCGCCTGACATCATGACGCTCGCCAAAGGTGTCGGCGGCGGCCTAGGTGTCGGTGTCATGTGTGCCGGCCCGCGCGTCGCTGATCTATATGATGCACGCAAACATGGCGTCAAACATGCCACGACCTTGGGCGGCAACTGTCTCGCCATGGCGGTGACGGCGGAAATTTTCCGCGTCATCGAGCGCGACAACCTCCTCGATCACGCGACCAAACTCGGCCAGCATGCTGTTGATCGCTTGCGTGCGTTCTCAAAGAAATGTCCCGCGCTCGAAGCAGTGCGCGGCAAAGGCCTGTTCATCGGCATGGATCTCGATCCGACGAAAACTTCTTCATTCACCAATGCCAACGACATCGTCAACCGCTGCATGGAACAAGGCATCCTCATCAACGCCACGCAGAACACCATCCTCCGCCTCGCTCCTTCATTGACCATCACGCAGAAGCAGATGGATGAAGGCCTCGATGTGATTGAGCGCGTCATCGCAGGATAATTCGATCCTTGATTGGCCACCGAGACACCGAGAACACTGAGGAAGGCAAAGAAGAAGACTTGAGTCAATAGTTCAAAGGCTGGGGGTTTTCGTATCTCTCATTCTTGTTCTTGGATTTCCTCGGTGCCCTCGGTGTCTCGCTGGCAAATCTTTCTGCCATGAGCCTTGGGCGTTCGCCTACAATCAGTGCGATGCGTTGCATTCCATTTTTCATCTTGATCTGTCTGTTCGGTTGCGAGATGCAGCCGATGCTGCCGGAGGATGATGCGCTGACGGGTTTCCCGAAGGTGGTCAACATTCGCCCGGATTTTCCGGCTGACAAAGCAGTGCTCCATGTGCAAGCGGAAACCACTTTTCTCAAACTCGATGCTGATCTCACTGAAGCCTGGTCGCTGGTGAGCACGGACGGCATCGATCCGCAGCAGTTGCACCTACTGGCAAAGAACGGCATCCGCGCTGGCACGATGGATGCCGCAGCGGTGAGTCAGTTTTACACCAAGCTGCCGCGCACGGGTGGCACGAAGACGCAGACGATTGGCGTCGGGCGCGAGCCGGTGATCTTTGAGACGACGCCGACGACGGAGCGATCGTTCGAGATGCAGGCGCTGCTTGGATTGGATCGCGATGAGCTACTGCGACTGCCTGCGGGTCGCACGCAACTACTCCTTGATGTCGTGATTGACGGGACGAAAGTGACGATGGGCGTGACGCCGCATCATCATTGGATGGAGCCGAGCCTCAGGCCTAAGTCGCCACATGAGAAGGCGATGGAAGGCCGAATGTTCAAGGAAATTTCGTTTGATGTGACGATGACGGGCGATCGGTTTCTGGTGCTGGGTCTTATGCGGGACCCCACGCCGCTCGAGCAGAAGCAGCCGCAAGTACAAGGTGCACCGGTAACGCAAAACGCAGAGCAACCCCCCGCTCCTGTTCCGACGCCAGCGCCTGCGCAAGTGCCATCACCTGCACAGCCGATGCGTCCAGCGCATCTCAATTTCGGCGAGTTGCTTTTCACTGGTCAGCGCGCTGATAAACCGCTGCAACTGCTTTGCATCATTCGCGTGCCGCCGCAGGGTGAATTATTCGGGGATCAGCTTGCCAGGCCGGAGCGATGAAGTGAAAGCGATGTCTGCGGCACAAGCGAAGTGACTTCACGAAGCAATCAATTCTTAAACATCGCCATCGCGGAATCGAGATCGCTGAACACTTTCAAAAGTAGATGCAGGTTGGCGACTTCGAATTGCTGCACGACCATCGGATCGCTGGAGACGATATGGAGCTGACCGCCCACGTGGCGGAAAAGTTTTTGAATGGTGACGAGAATGCCCATGACGCCGGAGGAAACGAGCGAGACGCCTTCGAGATTGACGAGCATCCTCGGATCGCGGCCGTGGCTGACCTGAGCAGCAGCTTCGTAAAGTTCGCGCACCGCCACGCCATCAATTTTTCTGCGGGGAAAGCGCACATGCAGCAGCGTTTCAACCGTCTCAATGGTGAGCCGCGGCGGCTCGGCTGGATGATCGGCTTGCGTGTTGGGATTCGTGGAACTCATAGATGGCTTTGAGTATAGCGAAACATCTGGCCCGTCAGGTAGGGTGTGTCAAGGCTTTGCGCTGACACACCTTGTTAGATCAAAGAAAACAGTTGGTAATGACATCCAGCGGATTGTGCGTCCAACGTGGTGTGTCAGCGCCGAGCCTCGATACACCCTACGCGCACCCGCGCGCAACCGCGCGCAACGCCGTTACGATGGAGTGATGCGTTTCTTTCTGCTCTGTCTGCTGCTGGTGGCGATCTTCATCGGCTCGTACCTGCTCTGGGGCGACCGGTTTGAAGCGATGCTTGCCGGCGGCGAAGCAGAAGCCTGGCTGCGCTCGTGGGGTCCGTGGGCGTGGCTCGTCGCCATCGCGCTGATGATGGCGGACATCGTGCTGCCGATACCTGCGACAGCCGTGCTCGCGACGCTGGGCATCATCTATGGCCCGATCGTCGGCGGCCTCATCGGCAGCGCCGGTTCACTGCTGGCGGGTACTACTGGTTACGTTGCCTGCCGGTCGATGGGCAAACGTGCCGCGCTATGGATGCTCGGCGACACAGGCTATACGCGCAGTAGCGCCTTCTTCGTTCACTCGGGCGGCTGGGCCGTCGCGCTCTCAAGATGGATGATCATTTTGCCGGAGATGATTTCCTGTCTGGCGGGCCTGACGCGCATGCCGGCAAGGCAATACTTCACCGCCCTCTTCTGCGGCACCATCCCCATGTGCTTTACCTACGCATGGATCGGCCACAGCCAGAGCAATCGCCCCATTCTCGCCCTGAGCCTCAGCGCCGCTGTGCCCGTGTTGCTCTGGCCTCTGGCGAATATGCTGCTCAACAAGCGAAAGCAATCGAGTGCCGATTCCGCTGCAACCACTACACCATGATTGATACCCCATGATTGATACCCATTGCCATCTCACTTACGACGGCCTTCACGAACGCCTTGATGAAGTACTCGCCGCTGCCGAGGCCGCAGGCGTTGATCGCATGATCACCGTCGGCACCACACCCGAGGATGCGCAGCGCGCCAGCGCCATCGCGCAGCAGCATGCGAACCTATTCTTCGCCGTCGGCTTGCATCCGCACTATGCCTTGCATTGGCCTGATCACGAAGTGGTCGCGCAGTCGATCCGTGGACTGGCGCAGCATCCCAAGTGCGTAGCGATCGGCGAGATGGGACTGGATCGCCATTATCCTGAGCCGCCTATTGAAGATCAGAAGCGCGCGTTTGAAATGCAGTTGCAAGTGATTCGTGAAATGGATGATTCACACCCGAAAAATGACGGCAACAAACGCGCGATCATCATTCACAATCGCGAAGCCACCGATGAAACGCTCGCCATCATTCGAGCCTCGGGCCTCCCCGGCAATCGATTTGTCTTTCACTGTTTCACCGGCAGCGATGAAGAGCTCACCAAGATTCTGAATATCGGCGCGATGGTCAGTTTCACCGGCATCGTCACTTTCAAAAACGCTGCTCATTTAGCTGACAGCGCCAAGCGCATGCCTGCGGACCGGATCATGATTGAAACCGACTCACCCTATCTGGCACCGGAACCTTATCGCAAGGTTCGGCCAAACGAGCCGCGGTATGTCGCTGATGTGGCGCACTTCCTCGCCAAGGTGCGCAGTGAAAATGAAGCATCCTTCATCGAACAGGTCGATGCGAATGCGGTGCGATTTTTTGGACTGCCTTGCGTTCAATAGAGCGGGGCTAATTGGCGAGCGGAGAAAGAGCGAAGTCGCGAGCGTCTCTTTGTATTACGCAGCAATGCGCGCGGGTGCCGTGGCGTGATCGAGGTAATGATTCAGGCGCGATTCATCTTCTTCAATGAAGCGATCGAAGGTCATACCCATGCGGGTCGGGCCGGGGAGCTGGTCGTCATCGTGAATGCGAACGACGGTGCCTTGGGCGCGGATGGTGGTGTGTTCGATACCGGGGAGCATCGCTTTGACTTCGAGTTTGATGCCGGGGTCGATGGGTGCATCGAGTTCAAAACGCATGCCGCTGGAGCTGATGTCGTAGATGTAACCGGTCCAACGGAATCGATCAGAACCCACCGGCTTGACCCGCACCAGCGTGTACATCGCCGGGAGCTTCACACGATTGTTGCGACGCGAATCATTTCGGGAAGGACTGAACGTGTAGGGGCTGGTCATCCGAAATCTCCTGGGCAGCGGTCAGTTGGCGAGTTGAGAACACTGCGATGTTCCTTCCTGATTCATCGTCGGTTGCTTTGTGCGGGTTGAGCGGAATGTGCGTTACTTGCTTCACAAAAATAAGATGATCACGTTGCGGGTGTAAGGCTTTCGCTATCCAGCATCCGCGCGGAGCGTCGCAGAGCCTTTGCTCCGCGGCTAAACGAATGCATCATTCCCCGTCTTCCTGACCTCTGACTTCTGACCTCTGACTTCTATTGCGCCTGTGCTGATTGTGTCGTCTACGGAAACCGGGACATTCGCGCACTGGCCGCAATCGACTTATCCGGGGCAAATCAGTCGCCGATGGTTCAGCGTGGCGCAATAGGTTCTTCGATTCGTGGAGTCGATGCCCATGCCCGCTGGCCTATTAGGGATCCGCTGATTATGAATATTGACACGATCCTCAAACGTGCGATTGAGCTGGGCGCTTCGGATATTCATCTGGTCTCGGGCCATCCGCCGGTGGCGCGTATACATACCGTGATGACGCCGCTCGATTATCCGGTGATCACGCCCGAGAGCGCCCTGCGCATGCTTCAGCACATCGCCAACGATGACCACCTGAAGGTCTTCGAAAAGATCAAGGACGTGGACTTTTCCTACGAGATGCCTGGCCTTGGCCGCTTCCGTGTCAACGCTCACAATCAGCGGCAGACCATCGGCATCTGCATGCGTGCCATCAAGGAAATTGTGCCGCCCCTTGCTGATTTGAATCTGCCCGAAGTCGTGCAGCGACTGACCTACCTGCCTGCGGGCCTGGTGCTAGTCACCGGCGACACCGGCTCAGGTAAATCGACCACACTCGCCGCCATGATTCAGGCAATGAACAAGCGATATCACAAGCACATCATCACCCTCGAAGACCCCACCGAATATGCGCTGGTCAGCGAGAAATGTCTCATCGAACAGCGCGAACTGGGTGCCGATGTGCCCAGCTTCTCCAGCGGTCTTCGCCACGTGCTGCGTCAGGATCCCGACATCATCCTCGTCGGCGAAATGCGTGATCTCGAAACCACCGCTGCCGCCATCACTGCTGCAGAAACGGGCCACCTCGTGCTCTCGACGCTGCACACGTGCAACGCTTCGCAGACCTGCGAGCGCATCATCGACATGTACCCTGCTGACCAGCAGAACCAGATTCGCTCGATGCTTGCGAATACTTTGCAGGCGGTGATTTCGCAGACGCTCTTCAAGCGCACTGATCGCAAGGGCATGGTGCCTGCGTGTGAAGTGATGCTTTGTACGCCTGCGGTTCGCAACCTCATTCGCGAGAACCGTGTGTTTGAAATTCCCAACGTCATCGAAACCAATCGTGCGCTGGGCATGAACACGCTGGACAACTCAATCGCCGAGCTTTACTTCAACGGCATGATCAGCCGTGAGGATGCAATCGCTCAGGCCGCGTATCCCGACAAGCTTGAACGAATGCTGGCGGCGTGAGAAGCGGCCAGCCTTCAGCCTTCAGCCTTCAGCTTCAAGGCAATGGATACGTGCGAGAACTTGCGTCGTTCGTAGTGAGTGAATGTCAACAAACACCGACAGGAGAATGGGAGCCGATCGTCATCGCCAGCAAATGCTTTGCCTTTAGCTGATTGCTGAAAGCCGAATGCTGACCGCTCCCTCACCCATGCCCAGCTACCGATACCAACTACGAACCAGCGGCGGTGAACTGACCACCGGTGTCCTGTCGGCTGCCAGCGCCATGGAAGCTGCGCAGTCTCTGCGTCAGCAAGGCGGTCAGGTTTTGCAGCTCACGCCTGCTGGCGGTGAGAGCAAATCGCTGTCGGACAAGCTCAAGTTTCTCAACTATTCATCGGGGCCTTCCGCGCGTGATGTGCTCAACTTCACCACGCAGCTCGCCGTCATGGTTCGCGCAGGCATCAGCCTGCGCGGCGCGCTCGATGCGATTGCGGATCAGACGGAGAACCCCAAGTTCAAAGTCATCATCGTGCAGATGAAGCAGGATGTGGAAGCAGGTCGTCAGTTCTCTGAAGCCCTGGCCAAGCATCCGAAATTGTTCAGCGCTTTATACGTCAACATGGTTCGCGCTTCGGAAATGTCAGGCTCGTTCTCGCACATGCTCGAACGCATCGCCACCTACCAGGAACAGCAGATCGAAACTCGCGCGATGGTCATCGGCGCGATGATCTATCCCGGCGTCATCGCCTCCCTCGCAGTGGGTGTCACGTTCTTCCTGCTCACCTTCGTGCTGCCTCGATTTGCCATGGTTTTCCAGGGCAAAGAAGCCGCGATGCCCGGCCCGACTCGCTTCCTCATGGCCCTGTCTGCCTTCATGACCGACTGGTGGTGGGCGGTGCTGCTGGGCATGCTCTTCGCTGGTATCGGCTTCTTCATGTTCATCCGCACCGAGGCGGGTGCATGGTGGTTCGATGGCGCGAAATTGAAGGTGCCGCTCTTTAAGAAAATGTTCCGCGCTCTTTACATCAGTCGTTCGCTGCACACCATGGGTGAGCTGGTCAATGCGGGTGTGCCCATGCTTGATACGCTCAGGATCACCGGCGACATCAGCGGCAATCGTCTCTACAAGCGCCTGTGGCGCGGCGTCTATGCTGCGGTCAAACAAGGTAAGAAAATCGTGCAGACCATGCAGAAAAATCCGCTGCTGCCCAAGAGCGTTGTGCAGATGGTTTCCGCAGGTGAAGAGTCCGGCAAGCTGGGCGAAGTGCTCGACCAAATCAGCACGTTCTACACCAAGCAGCTTAAGGAAGTCATCAAACGCGTCACCAGCATGATCGAGCCGATCATGATCATCGTCATGGGTTCAGTCGTCGGCTTCATCGCGATGGCGATCATCCTGCCGATCTTCAAGCTCTCGACGCTGGTGAAGTAACCAGAGGTCAGAGGTCAGAAGTCAGGAAGAGGGAAGCAGGAAGACAAAGACTGTTAAAGCCCACGCACTCCTGTGCGTTGGTTCCTGAAGCTGGCAAATACGTTTATGACGACTGATTGAACTAGAGGATTTTGGTAATCGGCGACATTGCAGTTGGATATCGGGCCTGCGAATCGTAGCGTTGTATTGAGGTGGAGAAGGAAATGAAAATCCGACATCCGAAACTTAGTATCCGAAGTCGCTCGCGCGGCTTCACCCTCATCGAAGCGGCGCTGACCACTGTCATCATCAGCACCGGCGTTCTCGCCATGCTCGCCGCTCAGCAGGCCTTTCACAAAAAGAACGACTGGGCTCAGCGCTCCGGCACCGCCCTGCTGCTGGCCAACGAACTGCGCGAACTGACGATGGTGCTGCCCAAGCACGACCCCTTCACCGGTCTGGCCAACGTCGGCCCTGAGACCGGCGAAGACAGCGTGCTCGACTACGACGATGTCGATGACTTTGCTGGCGTCGTCGATGGCAGCGGCATTGGCGCGGGCATCCTCTTCGATCCGCCGATCAATGCACTGCGGCAAGAGATCGCTGACATCCCTGGCTGGACGCAGCGCATCGATGTCGCCAGTGTTCTGCCTGACAACATCAGTTCAACTTTCACCCAGCCGCTGGGCACCACCGATCTTCTGCGCGTGACCGTGAGTGTGTTTTATCAAGGGCCAAATGATCCTGAGCCAATGATCATGACCACGCTCAGTTGGGTGCTCGGTAAGTGAAACGATTTGAAATTTGCGATTTGAAATTTGAGATTTGAGATTTGCAACATAGTTGCATTGTGTTGGAGAACGTGACCATGGCGAATGAAATGAAAACATCACATCGGATGCGCGGGCAAGCTTCGCGCGCGGTGTCGCCTGTCCTTCTGCAAAACCGAAATCCAAAATCCAAAATCCGATATCGCCTCTCTTCGCCGCGTCAGCGCGGCGCCATCGTCATTCTGGCCATGATGTTTCTCGTGATCTTCGGTTCTCTCGCGGCGGCCATGTCGATCGTGGCGCAAGGCAATCTTCAGACTGCCGACAGTCATATGAAAATTAATCGTTCGCTGGCTGGTGCTGAGACCGGCATGCGCTACGTGGTCTATCGCCTCAATCAGATCGCCAAGAATGTGAAGACCAGTTCGGGCGTCATCGATGAAGATGAAGCTGCCCAGTTGTGGGATGAAGTGCGGGCACAAATGATCGTGGCGATGCAAAGCGAATCGCACAATCTCGCTGAGCCTTACGAAGTGGGCAGCGACCTGCACGTAGGCCCCATCGCGGTCGGCCCCGGTGAGCCGACTTTCACAGCAACGTTTCTGCCTCACCCCATTGCTGGCGAGGACTACGATTCTTCCTACTATCAGCGCCCGCCTTATTCGACGATGTCGCCCGAAGTGTCGAGCCTCAATCCGCTCGATTCCACTTGGATTCGCATCAAGATCAGCGCCTCCGATGGCCCGACGCTGACGAAAGTGACGCGTTCCATTTCGATGGATTTCCGCATCACCAAGAAGATCAAGTTTGCGATTCTCTCTAAGAGCCGTGTCATGATCGGCCGCAACGTCATCATCGATGGCGACATCGGCAGCCGGTTCCAGGAAGTACACCTGACCAACGGCCACCCGGTACAAATGGTCAGCGATTTCCGCGGCCTCTCCGGTGCCAAGGGCCTCGCGCTCAAAGAACGCCTCGATGCTCTCATCGGTACGCTGGCCACCAATGACACCGATGGCGACAATCGCCTGAACATTCACAACCCGACGGAAGTCTCGGGCATCACCGATCCCATCGCGCTCGATCTGAGCGGCGACGGCTACATAGATGACTACGATTTTTTCCTCGAAATCTTCGACACCAACGGCGATGGCAAAGTCAACGCTACCGAGCTTGATGCCAACAGCGATGTCAGCCACGCGCAGCTCCTGGAACTCATCGACACCTTCGGCGACCCCAATCGCCCGGGCTACAACGATGGCCTCATCGACAGTAGAGATCGCTACACCAAGATTCGCGGTCAGATCAAACTCACTGCCGCGATGGAAGACTGGATCGCTGGCGCGGCTGCGACCACCGGCGCTTATCAGGATTTCTTCCAAGGTCCGATCACGCCCGGCGCGGATGAAGTGCCACTGACTTTTCAGGCACCGGCTGATGAAATGTTCGATTTCGGCCCGCAGGATTTTGATGTGACCACGCTGGCGAATATCGCCACCGGGAGCCTTTCCAATCAGTCCGCGCTGCAGGCCGCTGAGCATGATCCAGGCGATCCTTCCACACCTCAGCCTCTGGGCAGCCAGGTGTTTGAAGCGGTACCTTTTGGTGCGGCGCATCCTTATGACTATTACGACCGCCCGATCTACAAGAACATGACTTTCACAAATGTGAAGATTCCCAAGGGAACCAACGCACTTTTCGATAACTGCCGGTTCATCGGCGTGACCTTCATCGAGACCGAAGCGAACAACGATGATGTGCTCTATCAATACGCAGGCACGCAGGAATCCGATGGCACCTTCAAGTACCCCGACAAGATCGCGCTCGTCGGCGGCACACCAGTGCCCAACACCAAGACCGTCTCTAACAACGTGCGCTTCCACGCTTGTACCTTTGAAGGCGCCATCGTCAGCACCGCGCCCAAAGAGTACACCCACGCTCGCAACAAGATCGCATTCACCGGCAAGACGCAATTCAAGATCGATGAGTCCACCGAGCTCTCCGCCAATGAGAAGGCCCTCTACAAACGCAGCACCATCATGGCGCCGCATTACTCGGTCGAAATGGGAACGTTCGTCAGCCCTGCGGATTCCAACGAAACCGTGAAGCTCTCAGGCACCATCGTCGCAGGCATGATCGACATGCGTGGCCAGGTGAAAGTCAACGGCACCATCCTCACCACCTTCGAACCCAAAAGCGATGTCGGCCCGGTCATCGGCGAAACCAGCCCGCAGTTCAACACCACGCTGGGTTACTTCCCTTCCGCTGAAGGTGACCTCGAAGGTGAACTGCCGATCAACGGCATCGGCGTTATCCATGTGAAATACGACCCGACCATCCCGCTGCCCGACGGCATCCTAGGCCCAATCTCCATCGAAGCTGACATGTCCACCTGGTTCGAAGGCGGCGAGTGAATTGACTTCAGATTTGGGAACTCTAACTGTGGATTTGAAATCTGAGATTTGAAATTTGTGATTTGTAATTTGCGATTTGTGATTTGTAGTTTGCTTGCCTGATTAGCCGTTCGCCATGGCGAACGAATTGAAGGAACGCGTGACATGACTCGCAATCAATTCCGAAATCCGAAATCAGAAATGCGATATCGGATTTCCTCCGCTCATCAGCGCGGCTTGAGTCTCGTGGAAATGCTGCTCGCGCTGGCCATCAGCGCGATGCTGCTCACAGCCACGATGGTTGCGCTCGATGCGAGTTTCAAGGCGTATGCAGATGCTTCCGAACAAGCTTCCAGTCAGACCGCCACGCGCATGATCACGCAGCGATTGCTCACGCTCATTCGCACCAGCACCGCGCACGGCCCACTCGAAGCCGACAGCAGCACCATGCCGCCAGTGACCATCAGCGGCGACACCGTCACCACGCACTTCATCGAACTGCTCGATGCCAGCGGGCAGGTCATGCGCGTCGAGTACCGCGCTGATGTGCAGGAACTCTGGCTGGTGATGACGCCCATCACCGGCGTCGCGGTGGAGCAACCGCTCATCGGCGGCGTGACCGCGTGTACTTTTCAATGCCTTCGCCGCACTAATGACGCGGGCCTTCTCGTGCTGCACCGAGCGACGATCGACCTCACTGTGCTGCCGGGCGAAGATGCGACGCTCAGTCTGGAAAACGGGAACGCCAACCCGATCCGCGTCATCGCTTCGACGATGCCTCGGCGGGTGGAGTGAGCCGGCGTAGCCGCCACTCAACGAGTCGCGGACGTCAATGGCCTGTTGGCGTGTGTTATGCCCCAAAGGCGTATGGCCTGAAGGTCAGACGTGAATCTATGAAGCCTAAGGCACAAGCTGTAAAGTTTGCCCCTTCAGTCCTTCTACGTCCGCGACTCGTTGAGTCACGGCTTCAGCTTCGCACTCACCAAATGAAAAGGCCGCCCTGTATAGGACGGCCTTCGTTTTCATTTTAATTTTTCAAAACTCAGCGGCCGCGACCACCGCCACGGGGACGACCACCGCCGCCACCATTGCCGCCGCCGTCGCCTTCGCCACCCGCAGCGCTGCCTTCGGGCACATCGCTGTGGCCTTCTTCTTTCATCGCCTGCTTACGGCTGAGTTTCACGCGGCCCTGATCATCAATCAGAACCACCTTCACGCGCACCTCCTGGCCCATCGTCACGATGTCCGTGACCTTATCAACAAAGCCATCGCTCAGTTCGCTGATGTGGCACAGGCCGTCCTGGCCGGGGATCACTTCGATGAACGCACCGAAATCCTTGATTGAGGTGACCTTGCCTGAGTAAATCTGGCCGACCTTGACCTCGGCACAAAGCTTCTCGATTTCCTCGAGTGCCTTCTCGGCTTTGCCTTCGCCAACACCTGACACGAAGACCGTTCCATCTTCTTCGATTTCGATCTTCGCGCCGCTGTACTCTTCGAGAGCGCGAATGGTCTTGCCACCGGGCCCGATGAGCTTGCCGATTTTGTCGGGGCTGATGTGGGTGACGAGCATGCGCGGAGCATACTTACTCAGTTCCGGGCGATGGGTCGGGATGCAGGCTTCGACTTTTTCGATGAGAGTGATGCGGGTCTTGCGGGCCAGTTCGAAAGTCTTTTCGATCTGAGCCGGCACGAGGCCGCGAGCCTTGAGGTCAAGCTGAATGGCGGTGATGCCTTCGCGTGTGCCGCAGACCTTGAAATCCATATCGCCAAAGTGATCTTCCTCACCTTGGATATCAACGAGATAAACTTCCTTGCCTTGCTCAGCGATGAGGCCGATGGAGATGCCTGCCACCGGTGCCTTGATGGGCACACCGGCATCGAGGAGCGCGAGTGTGCCACCCGTGGCCGAGGCCATCGAGGAGGAGCCGTTGGACTCGAAGATGTCCGACACGAGGCGAACGGTGTAGGGGAACTTATCAACGGGAGGCAGCACGGGCATCAGCGCTCGCTGAGCGAGCATGCCGTGGCCGATTTCGCGGCGACCGGGGCCCATGATGCGCTTGACTTCATTCACCGAGAACGGCGGGAAGTTGTAGTGCAGATAAAACTTCTCAGAATATTCTTCGCCCAGGCCATCGATGATCTGTTCATCCTTGCCAGTACCCAGCACGGTGGTGAGCAGAGCTTGCGTTTCACCACGGGTGAAGAGCGATGAACCATGCACGCGCGGAAGGACGGAAACTTCGCAGGTGATCTCGCGCAGGTCTTCGGCCTTGCGGCCATCGCTGCGGCGACCCTTGAGAATCGCATCGCGAACCAGTGCTTCTTCCAGATCGTTGATGGCGCTCTTGGCCTGCTTTGAATTTTTCTGCCAGGTCTTGACCTGGAGGAATGTCGCATCCTGAGGCGGTTCGGCGAAGTTAGCCTTCATGAACTCGCTCTTGGCAGCGGACACAGCTTCCTTGCGATCGAGCTTGAGGCCTTCGCTGGCGATGGCGGCTGCGAGTGACTTGGTGAGTTTGCTCTTGACGAGATCGACGATTTCCTTTGCAGGCAGATCGAGCGTCGGAGTGGCCTTGGGCTTGCCAGCTTTGGTGGTCAGATCAGCGATGAGGGCGGCGATCTGCTTGATCACTTCCCACCCGGTCTCGCAGGCTTTGAGCATGTCCGCTTCGGGGATTTCTGCGGCGCCGACTTCGATCATGTTCAAGCCGTCTTTGTGGCCGCACAGGAGCATGTCGAGATCGGAATATTCCGCTTGAGCTGCGGTGGGCATGACGACGAGTTGACCATCAACGCGGCCGATGCGGACATTGCCGACCGGGCCATCGAAGGGAATGGTGCTGATCGAGAGCGCTGCCGAGGCTGCGATGCCTGCGAGCACATCGGGTTCGTTCTGGCCGTCGGCTGCGAGGACCCAGCACTGGATCTGCACTTCGTCGTAGTAGCCTTTGGGGAACAGCGGCCGCAGCGGGCGGTCGATGTTGCGCATGGTCAGGATTTCTTTTTGATTGGGAGCGCCTTCGCGCTTGCGGAAGCCGCCGGGGAACTTGCCGGCTGCGCTGAGTTTTTCGCGGTAATCAACAGCGAGGGGGAAGAAGTCGATGCCTTCGCGGGGCGGGCCGCTGATGGCGGTGCCTAGGACGACGGTTTCGCCGTACTGAACGACGACGGCACCGTTGGCCTGCTTGGCGAACTTGCCGGTTTCGATGGAGAGCGTACGCCCTGCCAATTGCATTTCGACGCGAGTGACTGCCATGTGTTTTCCTCTGCAAATGTAGGATTTCCCGCCAGCCTTAGACCTTCCGCGCCTGCGGAAGGACGAAACAGAACAGACCTTGGGGGAATCCGAGTTGTGAAACGGCCTCAACTCTTGCAGAGGTCAGGGAGATTGGGGGAACGATCGGAAAGCGTTACGAGTTCAAAGTTCTGAGTTCAAAGTTCAAGGTTTCAAGTCAGCGGCACTGCACGGAACGACAACTTTGAACCTTGAACCTGGATCCTTGAACTTTGAACCTGAAACCTGTCGCTTGCGACCGTTTCACCAAGCCCTCTGCTATGCAAGCGGTTCCGAACCGATCGGAAAAGGAGGCGTGGTTGCTAACGATTGTACGTTTTACGCGGACGCCATGATGCTCATGACATCGTGGCGTTACGACTAGACCAGTCAGAAGGGAAAGCCATCCGAAAAAAGACCCCGACGATGCGCGGCCAGCGGAGGCTTCGTCCACTGACCGGCCACTACCATAGCGGTCGGCCTTAAAAAGGACGACTATCAATTATCTTATTTACGCAGACCCAGTCGGCCGATCAGGGCCGCATAGGCACCACGGTTCGAATCCTGGAGGTAACGCAGCAGACGATTGCGGCGCGAAACCATCATCAGCAGCCCACGGCGAGAAGCGTGATCCTTCTTGTGCCCTTTGAGGTGCTCGGTGAGCTGGTTGATGCGCTCGGTCAGGATCGCCACCTGAACCTCAGGTGAGCCGGTGTCCGTCTCAGCGCGACGGTAATCCTGAATCACAGACGTTTTCTTTTCAGCAGTAATGGCCATAATGCGGTTGCTCTTAACTGGCGTGACGACTCTTGACGATGCCCGGCTTCCACGTCAGATGGAAGCAATGAAACGAGCTAAACACTTTTCGAGTCGCGGATTGTAGCAGCGGACTATTGAGGTTGCAAACGGATGGAAAACAGACCAAGGCAATCGCGTGTAAGGCTTGCGCCATCGCCTTAACTCCCCTGCCTTGGGGAGGGGCTGGAGGAGGGCCGTCTATACAAGTGAGAATGACTTTGCGCTGCGTCACTTCAAGCCAATGCAGTGCCCTCCCCTAACCCTTCCCCAAGAGAGGGAGACCGGAAGGGACCACATGCGATTCATTTCCCCGGTGCTTCACGTGGTTGGTGATCCCAATCCAACTTGCTGACACCTTTTCTCCACCCAATGAAAACGGCTGCGCGATCCGGGGATCGAGCAGCCGCTCGAGGAGCAGTAAGAAACCTAACTAAATTGCCATCGCTTTAGGCGCGACGACGACGCAGGAACAGGCCGCCGGCAGCCAAGCCGATCAGTGTGAGCGAGGCCGGCTCGGGGACGGCGGGGGCAACGGACTGAATCTGGAAGCCGCTCAGGCCTAGGCGGAAATGATTATTGGAGTCACTAGCTGCCGGGTTAAACGTGGATTGAGCGTTAAACACGATCTTGCCGAGAGCGTCCGCCTGAACATTTGAAAACTTGATGAAGTTGACGCCGTCCAGGAAAGCCAGATCGCTTTGCGTGGTCGTGCTATCCAAGAGTTGCGACGTCGCCGACGTCGTGGCGTTGGCCGACGTCCAGGTTCCCGACAAACGTTCGGTTGCGGTGGATTGGTCACGGTATGCCACGATGTAGACATCGTGCAGGCTGCCGGCGAGGAGGCCGTTGATAGTCAGGTTACGCGCCACGCTTGTACGTCCGAAGTCAGTCAGGGTGGAGTTGAAAATTGGCAGGACGTTGGCGTTTGAACCCCGCCGACCCTCTGAGAAGTTGGTGGTGAACGTAACGCTCGTCGCGGCACCGGTGGAATCGACAACGACGCCGCTCGAATCCTCGTCTTGGTACTGGTTCCATTGGGTGTTGAGACCACCAGCGGGGCCCAATAGAGCGGATTCGGTCTCGATGGGTAAAAGGGCTGCACTTGCGGGTGTGAAGGCCTCAAAGTTTACATTGACGAGCACAGCATGAGCCGAACTCGCGGCCATGTTTGCCACGACCAAAACCGTCAAAATGCCAATAATGTTGCGCGTTCTCATTTCAGAAATCTCCAAAAAGACAGAGGTGTTGCCCGCCGGTTCTCTCCGGTGGGTTTGGGCTCGGGTGAACAATGCACCCTGAGAATGCCCGTAACGAGATTCGCTATGTTAACGCGCATTTTTGGGTACGCAAGGCAATTATCACATCAAAGTGAAAATTCCCGCCCGCCAGCGATGATTGCCGACCGAACACACCAATGGCCCCTGACTGCCGGTGGAGCAAAAGGAGGGAAACTGCAAAGGGGCAGGTCCATCTCCGTTCTACCAATCTCGCGCCGATGGCAGCCTGAATCCGCCACGCCTAGATCGGCTAGATGCGAATGCACGCCGTAGTTCATCACATCATGATCGTGTGGCTCATGAGAGGTTTGCAACAGAGCAGACTCATGCCCTGTTTCTGCATTCTTTGGTGACGATCACTTTATCTTTCGCCGATACTACGCCATCGTCATGCCCGTGCCAGCCTTGAAGACTTTGCTCAAGTATTCGACGTAGGGGAACGAACGCTGGCCTGGCTGAGCAAGAGCGGCGGGATTCGGGTTCGGTATTGCAAGAAATCATGCAACCATCTTGGCCTGATTCAACTGGCGTGTGCATTATTGTGGTGCTGACGATTGGGAGCCCTGAACATCCCTTCATTTCTTCACGCCATTGCTCATGACAGCTCTCCGCCCTTCTCGCGCTAGTGGCGCTCTTTCACCCCGATCTATCGCGGCATCGAACACCACCTGCGCGTGGTCCCCAACTGGTGGTTCGGTTGAGGTGCTGTTTGCAAGGCGGCATCGCGCGGGAGTGTGGTATAATGTGGCCTCAGGTTTGAACGCATTTCTCTTCTTCACGGGGTCTAAAGGTTGCGACGTTCATCTCCCATTTATCTGTCGTTGCTTAATAGCGATGCCGCGCCGCTTTCGCATGTGTTTGGGCGCGATGATGCGCGCAATTTATCGTGTCCTTGGGACACTGGCGGACACCGTTTCATGCACATCGCGGATCACTTCCAATGCTTCTGGCTTGAGCCTGTGCGCTTCATCGATAAGCACGGCGCGGCCGCTATCACGCAGATGATCGATGAGCCGCAAAACGAGCTGCTGCATGGCGCAGGTCTTGCCGCCTTTCACCGCTGCTGCATTGTGTAGCAACGATGCAATGCCGTAGGGGCTTGTCGCGCCTGAAACTATTCGCACGAG